>Ga0123342_1000468_pt1 | contig 63700 bp, 28 predicted proteins | sample Turbeawhitnodule_FD_89960 | JGI IMG/M metagenome (GOLD analysis project Ga0123342, IMG submission 89960) | Root nodule microbial communities of legume samples collected from Mexico - Turtle bean Mexico white nodule | ecosystem: Host-associated > Plants > Roots > Nodule | place: Mexico: Nepantla... | reverse complement strand
ATAATTAGTCTTAATTACAGATGTTATGTGAGAAAAAGAATTTGTACGGTTCTGTACGGTTCTAATGCTATGGTTATATATATGTATCATTGCTATAGATGAAAGACAGATTGAATAAAACAGAGAATATTCTTTCAAGCAACATAATGCATTGTCATCTCAATTTCTTTGGTCCCTAAATTCACCATCCAAACATCCAAATATAAACAAGAGCCACTTGACAGTGGACAAAGACTTGCTTGTATGAAAAATAATAGTTTTACAATTCTTGAAGTTGTATAGAACTTTTTGATGTGATAAATATTAGGAGGTCACTGTGAGAGATTTTAGCCTCGTGTGAAAAGTTTGGAGACATGAACACTAGGCTATCTTGTAGGGAGAGGTCTTGAGGGGAGGATATGAGAATGGACCATAAATTAGACCTTTGGCGATGTACCTATAAGCTGCTTCTGTCAAATGAATTCCATCCCAATTTGCATGTGTCGATGGATCTGCACATACCTTCGAACCAATGTGACCACACCTTGCAGACATATTGAAGTTGTAGGCTCCACCTCCTCCACAGCACGCTCTCAGTGCCCCACTAGAAAACCCTGCAAATTTCTCCAACACAACGCACCACATACACAAATTTATTGCATTCAGACATGTTCAAAGGCTATATAAGAAGGAAAATATGTATGATGACGATCTTGTTGACACGAACAATCATTAATTTGAAAGCCATCTTTAACATAATTTGCGATTAGTCGATATCATACATAGATTTTAAATCAAAACAATAAAAACAAAAGAGCTAAGTACCATAGTGTCCTGGTGCATGGAAGAAACGTTTGGCAACATCATAATAGTCTGCATACAGTATCCTTGCATGAGGATTCTTTTGCCTTAGTGTCTTCAAGGCTAGCTTCAGCTCCTTGTTATGGTACTCTGCAAAATCATTGAAACCTTTCAAGCATCCATCTCCATCGTAGTCCTCCTTGTTCCCGCTTCCATATAATGTCAGATATAGCGCAGAGCACCCAATTGGCAAATTCCCCGGCACCAACAGCTCCCTTGCTCCTTCAGCTATCAATTCCTATCAAAATGGAATAGAATGCACTCTTATATATTGTTATCAACCACGTTTCTCAAGAAATTGAATTCAGGCTAATATTAATGCACTTGGTTTGAAATAAGATACATTGATGGCCGTTGTTATTGTTTCAACAACAGGAGGAACAGTAGCTTGAAGTTGAGTAATATTTCCAGCAATGGCGGCGTAGTTATAATCATTTCCACCTATCTCCCCCACCAGAAAGAGAGAGCGTTCAAAGTAGCTACCACAATCTGTGACATACAAGGGGACAGTAATAAAATACATGTTTATTGTGGGAAATATATGACAGAGAAAACATATGCAAGTGTTTCCAATTTAGTTTTCAGTGGTACCTTGTTTAGTACTACAAAGGGAGGGTTTAAGTTTCTTAAACCAGCCAAGCTGAACGTTCAATGAACTATTTGTCCAAAGAAATCTCCCAAGTCCGGCTTCAATGAAGAATTTTGTATCAAGTGCTGTGGCTCCAGCAACGGCAAAATTTACTCCAAGATGAATGTTTTGGTCTTTGGTTAGTGCCAGATAGGGTGGTAAATATGGCAACTCATATGCCTCAGCTACATAAATTCAAAGATCATGACAAGTGAGTATCACAATAAGCTTACACATTTACACAGCACATCAACCACATACCTATGAAATCAATCACTAGTCGTCCATCTGAGCAACGCCCGGTTGAACGATTAAAGAAGGTTTCACCATAAGGAAGCTTTCCGATGACTGGGTATGACAAAGCTCCAGAAGCAAGGAAATTGCCAGTGTCACTTAAAGAGTCCCCAAAATTGAAAATTGCATTATATGGACCAGGACTTGGATTCGAAACAACTTTCTCATGGAAACCAAATGTTAAGAAAGTAATAGCTAAAAAAATATAGATGGTCATAGTATTTCAATGAATGTTGTTGAGAAAACACACACATATATAAGTAGAGCATATAATTATGAGGGAAAGTTATATGAGCCACTAATGCAGTTGAGCTTTCAATGTTGTGACGCACTTTTCTCATCTTTCGTATAGATATCTGTGAAAATAGTGTCAACTATTAGATTCAAGAAAAAATAGTAGTGAGTTGTACTTACTACCTGTGCAGCTAACTAAGTTGTTATTATCACGGTTTGACATTATTGGATTCTAATTAATTCGATGGTGAGCAGTAGAGGACGAAAGCAACCACCAGTTGATAATTGAACATACAAAACAATTCTAGTTTTAGACATGATATTATATTCGGGGCACAATATAGGTTTGTAATAAATAGGTTTGTAATAAATTGGGATGTACATTTAGAAAATTCAAGAAAATAAATATTTTAGAAACTATTGGAATTAATATTTTTTCTAAAATTATTAAAGCAATATAAAAGTAAGTAAAAAGTGTATGGTATATAAAATAATTTTTAAATTTTTTGAAGTTGTTATGAGGTAAGTCTTAGATTCTAGAAACAATATCAATCAAATAACGTATTGATATAGATAGAAATCCTCTTGCCACAAACATCTACATAATAAAGAGGATGAAGACTTAAAGTTTTTTTTTGTATACTTACTTGTACATAGGAGGCTAATTAAACTTTTGTTTATCTTTGTATTCTATCAAGAGAATAACTCTAGGATAAAAAAATGTTCAAAACATATCAAAACAACAACTAGAGCTTTGATAAAAAAAATTACAAGAAGATTGAGTTTTGACTAATTCCAAAGGAGACAAGTCAACATCAATTTGAAGCCAAATTTTAGTTTAAATAATTGTATAAAGTAGTTTAGGATTTCATAGGTCGTGTATTGGGATTAGTGGTATGCAATAATTGGACCAAAAAACTAGTGTAGATTTTGGACTTTGTATTTGGGATAAAAGTAGAATATTGTTAGAACAAGGTAACGTACAGTCATCTAGATTACACTTGAACCTCCTTAAATTCAATGTGAATCTTAAAGTAGATGTACAAGAGTGCGACTTCACTTAAAAATCATTTAATATGTGTTTCACATGAAAGAAAACATTGAGAGTGTGACATGTGATACAATCTCATTGACTCTTTTAGATCTATATTTTTTCATTTAAATTTAAATTATAAATAAGCTTGAACAGAGCTCACCTTTCCCTAGGCACTTCATTCCAAGGTGCATTCTTTCATTCTTCCGCTGCCATTCTTCCAATCTACTCCATCTAAGTTGGAAGGAAACTATAATGTTGTTAAGTTGAAGAGAGAATATTTAGAAAAGAGAAAAACTGAAGTGAGTCTTACCTCGAATAAAAGCTCTCTTCTTCTACCATAAAACTAAATAAACAAAGGAGACAAAAAAAAATCTGCAGAACATCTAAAATAATAATTCTAACTTTTGAATATTTTTTCTATACTTTAAAAAATTTACACGTATAATTAAAGACAATTATATGTTTATAAGAAAAAAAAAAAATTCCCCTCCATTTTTCTATCCAACTAAACAGGTAAAAAATTGTTTTTTTTCAACTCATTTTCTCTTTTTTCTTACTTTTTAACTTTCTAGCTTCTCTTTATCAATACAGACTCCTTCTTTTTCACCTAAGATTTTTATTCCAAAAATATCTTTTTTTAATATTCTGAATTATGTAACCTAGAAGTCTTTTGTAATTAGCTTCTAAATTATATAATCTGGAAGTCTTTTGTGATTAACTTCTGAATTACATAATCCAGAAGTCTTTTCTATACATGAGATTAGCTTCTGAATTATGTAATCTGAAAGTCTTTTTTTCATATGCTTGATTAGATTCTAGATTACGTACTTCAGAAGTCTTTTCTGAATTGAGATTAACTTCTAGATTATGTAATCTGGAAGTCTTTTTTCAAATGTGTGATTAGCTTTCAGATTACATAATCCATAAGTTTATCTCAAATTTAAAAAAGACTTCCGAATTTCATAAATCTAAAGAACATTTCCGAATCTAAAAACATATTTTGGATTATGTATGGGATGACACAAAAGGATAAAAAAATATTTTCACATTTGGTATGGGGTGGCACAAGAAGGTATGGAGGTGCAGGAAGAAGCAGTCATCAATACAAAGCATAAGTTTCTGTGGCTAAAATTCACATGGTTTTTTTTTTTTTTTTATCTGGAGGAATGTGGGTGTATAAAGTAAGAAAAATGTCGCAAAGGTAATAATAATTCAACACTTCTATTTCTTTTCCTTTTCTTGTCTCCCACTGACTATAGAAATTATGATTTCTTCTTCAATTATGAAACAGATATAGCGCATGAGCAAATTAAAGTTAATGTCGAAAATAAATAAAAGTAAATAGTACAAATCTTAGCCAGACGGAACATTAATTAATATTTATAGAAAAGCATGTAATTATATAGTGTCTTCATTAAACATGAATTTACAAGGTGGTGCTAAAGAAGAGTCTGTATTATTGCAGGTATCACATCCTCTTCCATAAAGCGATCCTCGATTTTCATAGATAGTTATTAAATATCTGCGATGGTTTCAGCTGTGAAAGAAGAGACATTAAATTTAGGAATGGTGTAAGATCCATCTAATAAAGCTATGGCAATCCATCTATGTGCAGCCTCGGTCATATGATAACCATCCCAGCTAATATACTGTGAAGGATCATCACAAGCAACCACCCCTGCCTCCCCACACTTGTACGTGTCATTGTAATTGTAAGAACCATCAACTCCACAACAAACTTTCAGAATATTTCCACCAAACCCTGAAACAATAACATCAAAGCAAATCTCAGTGTCACTCTTTCAGAACAAGAGCCCATGCTTAAATCACAAACATCCTAACAACAAAACTTAAATACATTTCGGTAAGTGTTTTTTATAATGTTCTCCAATCAAGATTACAATTTTATCACAACGAAAGTTTACATTATACATATCGCTATAGGTTAATGAAACAAAACTCTAATTCTGATCTGAAAACAAAACCAACCCTTGAAATATTGGATCCAAGTACTGCTCCTGTATTAAATGTGAAGTCAAACACTCAACCTGAAATTTAGTTTCATTGTATTCATTCATGTTAATTATTCCAATTAGTACTACTGACTAATGGAACATGGATATATATGCCTGACTTTTCTGCTTGCTTGCAAGCCATAAATGTTGACATGACAAAGCTAAGAGGATAGATATACCAAATTGTTCTGGGGATTTGTAAAGCTGCAATGCAGCGTTGAAATAATCTGCATAAATAATATTGGTATGAGGATATAGCCCTCGAAGCTGATTTAGTTCAATCTGGAGCAGCTCATTGTGGTATTCATAAAACGTGTTTAACCATTTCAAACAGCCAACTTGGTCATACTCCTCTTTATCTGTAGTCTCAAATCTTGTTAAATATGCAGAATTGCATCCAAGTGGTAACATTCCAGGAACCATAAATGTTACAGCCCCTAAATCAATCAACTCCTGCATGAATTAATAAACCAATCAATAACTAGCCAATGAATTAAACTAGAAAGAGAAAAGAAATCACAAATCCTTGGTTTCTTTTCAAAAGAAACTGATTACTGACTCTCACCTTTGGAGGAATGCAACAAAACGAAGTTTTGTCTGGCATGAAATAGGACCTTTTTAAATATAAAAAATAATTTCTAAGAAGCAGTAATCTAATTGTTAGTTATTAGTCATTCAAAGATGCAGTAGCCTCTTTTTCAATAATGTTTCTCTCTCTAAGATATAAGTAAAAGCTCATTTTCTGAAAATTCTGCTAAATACTCAACAAAATTCAACCCTGCTTTTTATTTCACTCGACAATTTTTATTTCAAACCAACATCTCTCAACTTTTGTTTCTTCGTCTTCCACTTTCCTTTCCTCAAATCTCTCTCTTCCTTCCATACACTTTACACTCCATAGAACTGTGTCAATAAAACACTACGGATTCGTTAATTACAAATTGAACAGATATCAGAATGGCTGCTAAACAATCAAGTCAAATTCTTACCCTGATCACTGCAGTGATCACAGATACTACTTGGGGTATATAAGGCACAAGATCTCCAAATGCGGTTGTTTTAGATAAAGGATAGCCATAATCATTGCCTCCAATCTCTCCCACCATAAATAAGGAGTTGCCAATAAGATTTTTGCAGCCTGCAAGAATGTAAAATCCCATATGCCATTGGAATAGCTAGTAGAGTAGAAATTACCTACATACCGACAACATTCGAAGAAAAGGCATGAGAAAGAATCCTTGCTTATCAAATTTTAAGATTCATTTAATGAACTCTTCATCCTTCTAGTTGAATAGTTATTATAGACTACCACACTTGATTAGAGGATCTTTAATTTGATATTATGGAAAAGCACTCTATTAAAAATATCTAGAGAGAAATGAAGTGAATGAAAATCTTAAATATGTAAATACTATACGATGCTGGGCTGACTTACCGAATACTGACATTAAATCAAACTTGTTGATGTCAATCATTCTCCTCCACATTACCCAAACTGCATATTGCATTCGGTTTGGTCGGATCTAAACGCGTCATATTTATATATAAGTTTAACTCTAATACATCATCATTGTAAGTAGTTTAAAAGTTTCAATGAATTAAAAATTCCTTAGAGAACAATAATCTAGTTAATAAAAAGTATGTAATTACATGTGTAAAACTCCAATTTGAATTGGAGAATAGTACCAACGTCATTCAGGAAACTGTATATAAGTTTTAACCATTAGTTTATATATTAATGTTCAAACTAATTATTTTTAAAACTAGCAATTTTAATTATATGTGAAATCTATGATTGCATAACTATAAAAAAACGTTTACTTTACATTCCAATAAGGAGATTCCATTACATGTAACAAAAAAACTAATTAAAAACTAATAAAATACCATATATGTATGTGACAGAATAAACAATTACTTCAAAAATAGTAAATTGTAATGGATTAGCTTACTAGTGAAAAAAAAAGGAAAGAAAATATAACTTCACCGGAAGAAGAATTGCAGAGCGAAGGCAGCAATTTCTTGAACCAATCTAACTGAACCTTCAGAGAAAAGTTTCCGGTGACATCAACAGTGAACCCCTTTTCTTCAAAGAAACCGCGGTCCAACGCGGAGGCTCCGGCCACCGCAAAATTCATCCCCTGCTCGGTATTCCCCTGTTTCAGCGCTCCATTCTTGAAACCAAGATACGGTTCCAAATACGGAAGGCCAAGAGAATCAGCTGCAGAGGAAACAGAAAGAAAGAATGAAATTTAATGGGAGAAATTGATAGAAAAAGCAAGTGGGTATGGTGGAATTTGTGCAGTACCGAGGAAATCGAGGATAAGGCGTCCATCGGAACATCGCCCAGTGGGGCGATGAAAGTAGGTTTGTCCATAGGGAGGGAGCAAGCAATTGGGGCTCTGGGGAGAGGAAATGAAAAACAAGTTACCGGTATCAGTGAGGGAATCTCCGAAGCTGAAGAGTGAGGAGAAGGAAACAGTGACAGTTGTAGAAAGAAGTAGCAGCAGTAGTGGTAGCAGGAGTGACCCAGCCATGCTCATCATTGCATTTTCTGCTCTCCATTTTCCAATGATGATATCACATCCAATTGCCAAGTGCAGAAAACAAAATGTATTAAAGTAGAAAAAATATACATTAACAACCCGGGGTACTCGTAAAGAACCACTCATGTAATTATTTTAAGAAAAAATATACAATAAAAATTTGATTTGTAATTAAATAATGTAAAGAATTATTAAAATAAAAATACTGATGGAGGTTATGTCGGATGTAAATTGAATAAATTTCTTTATATTACAACTTGTTGCTTTATGAACTTAGGTTGAAATTTGAAGACCTATATAAATGAATAATGTAAAGAAAATAGTATAGAATGAAGATTTGGATTAATTAGCATTAACAAGTTAGTAAAGAGAGAATCATAACGGCAGACAAAGAGTTAAGAATTCCTCTATATATATTAAGTAAAATCTCACATAGACAGATCACAAATTAGGTCAATAACACACTTGTTCTTGACTACCTTGAATGTTCTGGGTTTAGGTTTCCAATTGGCCTGTCTAGAACACAACTATTAAAAGTAGAAATATAAATAATCTTTATTGAAATGTGAGCTTTGTTTATGAGATAAATTTTTTTCAAAAATAATTAACTTATTCCTTTAAATTTGTCCTGAAAAAGTATTTTTCTATTTTTAATCATTCATCTTGACTATTAATACGGGTTATAGAAAGGACGATGATACTTTAATACTCATATTATTTTTTATTAATAAAATATAATATTTTATTATTAGAAGGAATCCTAAAGTGGGAGTAAAAAAAAATTAGGTATCAAATAAACTTTTCCTTATAAAAAAGTAATTAAAATGTTTTCGATTTTAATATAATTTTACTCACTGTATTTTGTTTTGTTTTAAGAAAATTTTCGATCCTTTATAGTTTAGGATCAAGCTGCTTTTATTTTTATGCGAAACAAAAATTAGTTATGCTTTTTCAATATTTTTCTTTTTGTTGTCAACCAAAATTGTTGATGCAATAACAATAATATAATAGAAAAACATACATATTCTTTTTGTGTTATACTAAGTGATACTCACATTTATTTAGTTTTAAAATAATTATTCATTTTCATATATTTTAATAAAATAATACTTACACCTATTTTAGTTTTAAAATAAACATTTAAACTTTTTTCTATGAAATGATAGCCACTCTTTTTAAAGTTTTTAAATGTCATCTTTCTCGTAAATGAAGAGAGAAATTAAATGAGGAAGTTAAAGAAAAAAGACGTAGCTAAGAGAAAAAAAATACAAAAGAAATAAGAAAAAAAATAGAAAAACGAAAGAGATGAGTTATGACCAGATCTTCAAAAAGAAATAGAAAAATAAATAATATATATATATATATATATATATATTTATTTTATTTTTTTATAAATGCCCTAGACTAAAAGAAAAACAAATAATTGGCAATTGATGATGATGAGGATGTGATGGTTTATTTTTCTGCCCTCAATTATTGCTTGATGAATATCTCTAACATTCGAGTAAAAAATGGAAAAAGAGATTGAGAAATTACTTTGGGAAGAATATGAAAGAGTTTTTTTTATCAGAATATGGAATAGTACTTTGGCCCGAATTAACTTTGCTCAACCTGAGATTAGACCAAATCAAAATTCAATCCAAAATCAAATTTGGATAATTCAAAAATGTATCCAATCTATATCTAATTCATATTCCATTGTAGAGTATCTCATTATAAATTATAAAGCAAGAATAGTTCGTGATTACAACAACAGGAGAGTCCAGGTATAAGTCTGGAAAAGCAAACATTTATTTGAACTTCACATTTATTTGAACTTCACATTTATTAGGCTTTTCTCTGGAAATTATGATCTAGTCAATTTATTTAACAGGATATACAGATTACAACTAGGCGATAATTAGGATAGGAACGGAATTTCTATTGGGGATTTGGAGGACGGCTGTTAGCAGCTGCAACACGAGATCCCCATTCCAGCAATTCTTTGCTGGTGTCATCCTTGTGTACAAAAACTTCTATAAAACATAGTGAATCTTTCTCTGCTCCACTAGCTGTTCTAATTGCTTCACTCAGATCATCCTCTGTTCGTACCTACACTCACAACAATTTATATATGGAATTTCTGAAGTAAGTAACTCTTTTTCTTGTAAAGTAATTAACAAAATCTGCAGTCTAAAATCAGTTAAATGCTTGAAACAATGTCCATTTTCAAACGGACTCTTACTTCCTTATTTTACTATATCGAAGTTTTAAATAATACAATCTAAGTTGTTGGGGACTATATGCTTACAAAGCACAAAACAAAGGTGCTCTTTCCCTTTAATGATACCAACTACAGATGATAATTAGCATAGTATATTAAAGAAAGATCACTGGTTGCACAAGGCATTATTCACTTTCAACTACCATATTTTATAAAAAAAAGAAAAAATTATAAGGATCATAACTAATAAAAGAAATTAAATAAACTACACTATCACTCCCAGGTTATTTTAGATTGCATTAACCCTCCTTGTTCGTTTCTACCCTTACACTAATCTCCTTTGAAAAAAGAAACATTACAATGACACTTTTTATACATTGCACTAACTCCCCTTAATTGTTTGAAAAAAGATAGTGACCCCATCCTATTTTACATAAGGAAGGTTGCTCCAAATGTTAAAAAAGTAAGGAAGTATATGCAATTTTAAGAAACTTCAGCAGTGTAAGTATAATTTATTTAAAAAAATTTAGAGGACTGAAACCAATTCAACCATATTTAAAAGGCCCAAACGATATTTGAGTGATTATTGAAATTTTATGCTAACCTTGGCAACCCAGCATTTGCCTTGTCCATTATGGATGGCTTCCACAAAACGTGTGTAGTCCCAATTCTTGATCACATTGTATGGGCCATCATGAATCTCAACTTCAATTGTATAACCTCCATTATTAATGAGAAAGATGATGCTCTTTTGTCCGCATCGAATCATTGTTGAAATATCCTGTGCTGTTACCTGAAAACTGCCATCGCCAATGCAAGCAATTACACGCTTGTCTGTTGCAGCTTGTGCATATCCAAGAGTAGCACCAACTGACCAACCAATGGATCCATACTGCATCTGGAATTCATACCTGAAAGAAGGAATTCAAATTGACAATGTTAATTCCAATAATATAATGGTTGCAATTAGCATATTGCTCGATGCAGTCATAGAGAACGACTCTCACCCGCAATTCTCAGGCAGACGGAGCTTCTGACAGTTGAACCACGAGTCTCCAGTTTCAGCTATTACAGCAGTATCTCCGCCCAGCATGTCCTGTTCAACAGATTCAATTAATGGCCTACAGGGAAACTTGATTGAATGCATTAATTCGATTGAAACCATGCAAATAATGTGGCATATTTAGCGATGTCACGTGAATCATCTGAAATTGCTGTGTTCCCAGTTTTTGTGCAATGCTTCACACTTTTGATCCACTCAATTAACAGATACAAACCAAATTCTGTAAATGCTCACAACTATCTTGTTCTTTAGCATAAAAACGAAGCTCAGGTTTTGAATGAAATGCTAGTTATAGAACCAAGTAACAGAAAGAGAACTCCAGCTCCAACTCCTGCCACAGGACCACTTCATCTCAAATTTTAAGGAGCTTACAATACAAATAGACTTACTTGAATGTGTTTGAATAGAACATTAACTCTTAGAGGTTCATCCTTCTCTCGCTTCAAAGGAATGCCTGGAGGGACATAGATACGTCGGTAATTCTCCACAGCCGTGGTGTTTGTTTTCACTTTTTTAGCCAATGCAGTTAAGAAATCAGCCATGAAAACCCAGCCAAATGAAGGACCATTGCCTATGGTAACCCGATTAGGCTGCACTATTATGGCTTTCTCCTTCTTTATCAACAATGAGTATCCAACGGAGCTATAGTCATTGAAGACGGGGCCAACAAAAATATAAGCATCAGCAGACTCCACTATCTCTCCACAGTAGCTAGTACTGACAGCACCCCAATATGTACCAATGAAATGAGGATGATCCTCTGGTACAAGTCCCTTCCCCGAGGGCATAACAGCTATTGGATATCCACTAGCTTCTGCAAACTCCAGGAAGGCCTTTTGTGCCTTCGCAACCCTTAGTTTTGGTCCACCCACAATCACTGGCTTCACAGCTTTGTTAAGTAAAGCAGCAGTTGCTTCCACTGCTGCTTCTAATCCTTCTTCATTGCTTGCCCTACATAAAATAAAAGTATTTTATTCCCACTATTAACTTATTGCCAAATGTCGATGCAAGAACAAACATTATTCATGAATATGGTTGTCTGGAATTCGCTTCACCGAATATATACATTTACATTTTAATACTTTTTACAGGAAAAAAAGAGAAGACTACATACCGACCACAGGGTCATATAATGACAAATCCTCGTATATGTTAAGTTTGGCAGCTTTTTACCACAATATCTAAAAGTTATATCAAAACTTTTAGGATGTACATACCATTTCTTTTTCCCTATAAAAAAATTAGATCCTCCGTCAATTTTCCTTATTAGTCTACATGCTTATTACATAAATAAATTTATAGTATTCGTTACAGTTTATTTTACACCGAATTTTTACTTTTTAAAATGTTAAGCTTTTTTCAAAAAAATTTATTAATCGATACCTGGTGTGATTTTTGGAAAATTTACAGATATGGAAAAAATGAACACAATTGGATAAGTTGTACTTGAAAAAGCATTTTTAAATAAAGAAGCTGTGTTTATAAGCACAATTTTTGTTTGATTATTCTAATCGTGTATTGAGTTGTGTTTCAAAATACACGTTTTAATTTTTTAGTTTTTTTATTCTCGTGGTTTTAAAGATGGTTTTCAATTTTTTTTTATTAAAATCGTGATTGCAAGCATGACCATTTTTTTAAACTTTTTTATGTTTTAAACAATGTAGATAATTATCTATACATTAATTGAGTTTACGTTGCTGGTATGTACCTTCACTATGGGATTTGGAATGTTGTAGAATTTATCATTTATTTTGGTACAATATCTTTCTAGACTTTCTTAGGTTTAGGGTTGCTAATGATGTAATGTAAGTTTGATCTTTTCAAACACACAACGTCCTAACCTTTCTTTAAAATTGGAAAGTAGTAATTTTATAACTATCAATATAAAATATCTCCTACAATTTCTTTTTCACAAAAAAGAGCCCTAATTGAGTCCTTTCTTTAATCAATAAATAGTAAGTAAATTACATTATATCTCACATTAGGATCATAATTGGTAAGTAAAACAAAAGCCCTATAAGAAATAGCAATGTTTTGAAAAGTGAGAAATGAAGAAAGTAGAAAAAGGCAAGAAAAGCATACTTGGGTGCAAGATAGAATGGAACGGGGTCTCTAGCAAAAGTTGGATGAGGAATTGCAGGAAGATTACAACTGATGCTGATATAAACAGGCTTGCTTTCCTTCAAAGCAGTAGAAATCGCAGTGTCAATTAGTTCATGCGCGTCCTCCAAGTTATTCACCACTGCCTGAACAATCATAAACACTCATACTAATAATCACAGATTCTTCAATTCCATTCACAGTCTCAAAATTCAAAACCAAAACAAAAACACGCACTGTTCACTCACCTGAAAACACGTCACGCTTTGAAAGCACCGAAGCTCTTGGGAGAAATCGGGTAACCCGATGGTGTGGTGGAGGATCCGGTTGGTGCCGTAGTCGTTCGAATTCGGTCCTCCGACGACGCAAATCACCGGTAAATTCTCGCTGTAAGCTCCGGCGATGGCGTTGAGGACGCTGAGTCCGCCGACGGTGAAGGTGACGACGCAAGCGCCGACGCCCCTGGCACGCGCGTAGCCGTCGGCGGCGTAGCCGGCATTGAGCTCGTTGCAGCAGCCGACGAGGTTGAGTCTGGGCTCGGCGATGAGGTGGTCGAGCAGCGTCAAGTTGAAGTCGCCGGGGACGGAGAAGACGTCCCTGACGCCTATCTCGACGAGGCGGCGAGCCAAGTGGCAGCCGAGCGTGCCGTCGAAGGAGGGGGGAGCCGTGGTGGGTTGAGCCGCCGCTCCGACTTTAGTGGCGCTTTCCATGTTCGGAGGTTTCGGTTTGGATAATCGGTTTGCGTGAGTGTGGAGCGAGCGAGGGGTTTATGATGAAGGGGTTTCCCAAACCATGTGCCATTTCTTTGCCGGATTCAAAAACTGACAACCCTGTTACAATTCCACACAAACCGCTTTCTTTTTCTTTTCAAATCCCAGACTCTTCTCGTTCATCAATAAAAAAATATTAAATAAAAATACTGCGTGAGTGTCCATAACCTAATCAACTTGTTTTATAAATAATTTTGCCTTTTAAATAAGTGTATTTTTTTGTGGCACTACCACACATAATACACATGAATGATTGTGTACCTTTTTCTTTTTTGACGTTTTAATAGGAAAAAGCAGAACGGAATAAGAATGACGAGTTTGCTTATGCACGCTGTTCTTTAATTTTGTCACTGTGCTACCTGTGCCCGTATTATTTTATGCTAAGGTCGTCCTACAAATTCAAAACAATGGAAAAGCAAAACCAGCTGAGAGGCCAAATCAGTGTAGGCACCAAAAATATCCAATATCCTCCACCACAATCAAGTAACATTTTTTTAAAATTAGTCATATTTCACATTTTTTTTAAGGAGAATCCATATTGTACCTTTGTTTTTGGTAAAAAAGTTGGAAATTCAACTTTACTTTTAGCCTTAGTATTGAATTTCCCTCACTACTTTATTTTCAACCAAAGCTAAAAATGTGTCCTATTATGGAGTACAAAGGACAAAGGCTAAGAGATTTGACAAGTATGCTGTAAGAAAAATATGTCAAATAATTAAATAATATCACTTATGTATTAGGTAAAATATAGTTATTGATCTAAATGTAATTTAATAAAATAAAAAATATATTGCTTGGTTTGGAAAGTTATCCTTTTAAATTGATGATAACCAATCTTATGAGAATTGGAAAAGATTAATAAAATATGTTTATGTAATTATAGTTTGTTCACATTTAATTATAAAAAAGAGAGTGATAAAAAGAATTTGCAGAAAAATACATTAAGAAAAGAAGATTGAAAATAGAAATTAGGTCTTTCATGAATTAAGATAAATGTCTCTCACTTTTATATGTCCTAATTAGAAATTTTTTAATTTAATCAAATAATAAATTATAAAGGATTTGACTAGTACTTACTCAAAACATAAAACTTGCTCAAATAAAACTTTTGACACCAATACCAATCATAAAGATCAAAGTTGTAAAAATTGACAAGCATGTTCATAAAATTTAGGTGTCCGAACAATATTTATATAGTGAGAATTACATTAAACTTGTCTCGCTTCATTTGAAAGAAAGAAAAAAGAGTTCAGCTATTGAAATAGCTAAAATTTGCATTGGTCAAACACAAGGAACTAAATGGAGGAAGAGGAATATGACCATTTTATAACAGCTTGAGCGATTAATTTATTTGCAGCTTCAGTTAAATGAATTCCATCCCATCCAATATACTTGGAAGGATCATCACAAGGAATCACTCTTGGATCGCCACACTTTACTGATGCATTGAAATTGTATGGTCCCCCAATTCCACAACAGGCTTTAAGACCACTAAATCCTGCATAGGAATCAAAGTATAAATCATAATACTATATGTTTGAAGTAATTTGTTTTCATGGAGTATGAAGATGTATATTTGAAAGCAAACATATAATAAATTACAATGAGAATTGAGAAGATTACCAAACTTTGTGGGGTCACGATATAAAGGCAATGCAGCATTGTAATAATCGGCAAAGATGATATTAGCATGAGAATAAAGGGCTTGAAGCTTATGTAATTCACTTTGGAGCTCATGGTTGTAATATTCAGCAAACTCGTTCAACCACTTCAAACACCCACTTTGGTCATATTCATTCTCATCTTTGGTTTCATAAATTGTTAAATAGATTACACTACATCCAATTGGTAAATTTCCTGGAACGATTAGTGTGCGAGCCCCAAGACCAATTAACTCCTATAAAAAAACAGTACAAAAGGTTTTAGAGATGATTTTTTAAGCTGAAACAAAAATGGTTAACAAGGTATTTTAATAAAATGTAAATCTTCATATGTTACCACCTTTAATACTCCAAAAACTCTAGCCCTCAAATTTTTAATCTTGAAAAAAAAGTCACCAAATTTATCAATAAAAATAAAATATATCATTTTATCATCTCATCCCATGTCTAAAATAGAGAATCAAAGTGGTGATAATAGAATCATAATGTTTGAAACATTAATTTGGTGACGAGATATATTTTGGATGATTAAAGTGGTAACATATGTAATTGTAGAAGAACAAATTAAAGTTGTAATATATAAAAAAAACTTACATGGATAGCTGAAGCTATTGCATTGATTACATACGGAACATATGTTTTAAGCTCTGTTATGCTGTTTTGTTCAAAGAAAAAATAATTGAAATCGTTTCCTCCAATTTCGCCCATAAGAAATAATGAGTTCCCAAAAACTTCACGACAATCTGTAAGATTAAACCTTAATTCAGAATTTGATATTATTAGAGTTACATCAAATGTGTGATAGACGATTAAAATATTTTATATAGAGTATAAATAAAAACTGTTGAAAAATATTTTATATAGAGTATGAACATATCAAGTGTTAAGACGATTAAAATTTCTGGAATTAAATTGGATGTAAAAAACTGTGGATATTCAAGATGGATAAAAAATTATACTATCATTAAATATTGTTAAACGTGATATATAGCAAAAATAAGATAAATAATCAGTTAAATTAAGTCTTCCTTACATTTGAGAGTGAAGACCAAAGGTTATTTTTATTCATCTTTTATCTTTTAACACATCAGAGTGCCAATTAAAGAAAAAAAAATTGATAAAATCTCGAAACTCCAAATAAATAATATCTTTGAGAGATAACAAAATTCAATATGCATGTATTTTTATTGTGGTATTTTTCTTAGTGTGTGTTTGCTTTTAGAATGATGGAGATTGAGAATGAGAATGAATGGAAAGTTGAGAGTATTTAGATCCTCTCATAATTGAAGAGAAAGAAGAGTAGAATGAAATGAAAAGACCATAGTAACCTTACTTTCTCATACAATAATATTAATAATGAAAATTATTATTAATAATAATTTATATATATATAACATAATTTAAAGAATTATAAATAATATTAAAATTATCTAAATAAATTAACTTAAGTAACAAAATTAATTTAAATTGATAAAAGGAAAAATAATAAAATTATACTTACATTTAAAATTATATTTAATTATTTCTTTGAATTTTACATTTTTTCTTTTATTTATAAATGAAACTTTAAATTATTTTAATTAACTAAAATATACACAAAATTAATATTTTTTATATATATAAAAGTAAATTTATAATCTTACAATTTACACGATTCAAAATAATTTAAAATACTCTTACAATTATTATATCTATCTTAATAAACTTTTTTCACACATTCAGTCTAACATACTCTAGTCTAAATATCACACTTTCTTCTCACATTCTTTCCACTGTCAATCCAAATAAATTCTTAAGGACGTTACGTCAAACAAACTATAAATGAGCACAGTTGCATTTATAGAAAACATGAGAATCTTTATATTATTGACTTATATAGTATTATTGATTTTTATAATAAAGATTTTAAATTGATAATAAAATAGCCCCATGTGTTTTTTAAAGTTGATCCTCTAATATCTATCACTGTGGTTGTGTATACTGAGTGATTGGAGAGAGAAAAAAAATGGAGAACTTACCAGTGAAAGAATTGCAGAGAGAAGGAAGCAATTCCTTGAACCAATTCAATTGTTGTGTCAAAGAATAATTGGTTGGGATAGAAACGCCCCTCTCTTCAAAGAAGCTGGGGTCTAAAGCCGTCGCTCCAACCACAGCAAAATTGGCTCCCTCTTTCCCATTCTTCTTTTCCAGATACGGTTTCACCAATGGAAGCCCCAATGACTCAGCTGCACATAAAACAACTCCAAACACTTAAAACCTACTTTCACAGGATTTAAATTAATTCTTACCATACAGAATTTACAACTTCATCATTGTCATTCGCTTTAACATTTTAGTTCATTTATATTTATGCTCAACAACAGACTAATCTCACATAGTATAAGACATTTATGGAAGATCTAATTAAATATATATATTGTAATTTGATTATAGTTGAAATGAAAAATGAAAAGTAGGAGTAAGAGAAGAAGAGAAACGGAACCGATGAAATCGATGATGAGGCGGCCATCGGAGCAGCGTCCGGAAACATGGTGAAAGAAGGTTTGACCGTAGGGAGGAAAGAAGCAGTGTTGAGGGGAAGGGGAAGCGAGATACCAGTTGCCAGTGTCAGCAAAAGAATCGCCGAAACTGAAGATGGAGGTGAATGGGGACGGGGACGAGGATAATAACGGTGGCGATTCTGAAAGTGAGAAAGGTATCACAAATGCTGCAGTTAGCACTGCGATTGTAATCCATCGCTGTTCACAGATTGACCTCATTGAGAATGCGATGTCGCCACACATATCCCCAAACCTCAATTTATTCGGTTAAATTAAACATTATTTTTAATTTATGCGTTGTTTCAAATTTGATAAAAATCATATTTTCACACTATAATAATATGAATTTAGCTATATTTAACTATCATTCAAGAAAAATTTACTCGCTACAAGACAGATAAACATCTTGTCAGACGTTCATAGAACCTCTTTTATTTTGATATGACAGGTAAACAATATGTATGTATATACCTATTCCATCCTCATATTTTTATTTATTTATAAATATTAAATATTTTTAATTTATTAGGTTTTTTAATTTTTAATTTATTTTATTAGAATATTCTTTTTATTTAATTTTTTATAAATTTGATCATTTTGTTTATTTTCTAATATTTTATTTATTATTTTTTCACTTGATAATATCTATCAATCAATTTTTAATATCAATTTTAAATGTTAAATCATGTTAACTTATTTATTAGGTCATTAAAAAAAATCTTTAGTTCTTAATTTCGTTTTTATCAAATGATAAGTTTTTTATTATTTTTTATACTTATTTATGATATATATTTTGTACATATACTACCAAGCTAATTAGTCATATAGTGATTTTATGGTTGGTAATAACTTTCATGGTATTGGCTTCAAATTCTAAATTGTTGTTTTGTTTTTACTTTTCAAAATACAATACTTCAAGATAAACTATTATTACAAGAAATTTGTTATTTACATATCAATTATTATATACGGATTTATATTTGTATGTAAAATGAAATTATATACGAATTTTACATACGGATTTGAATTTGTATGTAAAGTGAGCATCACATATGGATTTTTACTTACGGATCTGGATCTGTATGTAAAGTGAGCATTACATACAGATTTTTACATATGAATGTGGATTCGTATGTAAAATAAGTGTTACATATCGATTTTTACATACAGATTTAAATCTATATATAAAATGAGCTTTACATACGAATTTTTACATACAAATTTAGATTTGTATAGTTTTTTATGGGAATTAAAAGCAATGAACAAACTAAAATAAAATAAAAAATATATAAAAGAAGGTTATAGGGAATTGAAATAATTTTAAGATTTATTACGTTGTTAGAATTAAATTAAAAAATAATTTGAGTTTAATTATTTCTTTTAATTTAATTTAATTAAAGAAAAAATTATAATATTAAAATTATAAAAAAATATTAGTGATATTTTTAATACAGAATATTACGTACACAATATTTTTAATAATTATAAATTGATATTAATATTTTTATTAATATTAATAGTTTAATAATATTATTACTAATAATAATATTAATAATATAAATGATATTAATATAAGTATAATAAAAATCATAATATAAAAAAAAAAATTTGTCTGGTGTAGTAGTTTAAGGTTTTTTTATCACCAACAAATTTAAGATGGTAAGGGAGAGAAGTGTATTACAAACTTTTTTAAGGAGAATCCATATTGTACCTTTGTTTTTGTAAAAAAGTTGAAAATTCAACTTTACTTTTACCCTTAATCTTGAATTTGCTTCACTCCTTTATTTTCAACCAAAGCTAAAAATTTGTCGCCAATTGTTGATCAAAGTGCAAAATATCTCTGCCACTTATAATAAAACCTATTATGGAGGACAAAAGACAAAGGCTAAGAGATTTAACATGTATTTTTGTAAGAAAAATATGTAAAATAATTAAACAATATCACTTATGTGAAATATAGTTATTGGCCTAAATATAATTGTAGCGTCATGTGTCAAGTCCGATAATACGTATCAATAAATCTTCTACTGACATTCATATGTAAGGCATTACTATCGTATCAATACAAATTAAGGGATTTCGAATAATCAACATTAAATAGGAGACAACATTTATTATTGAATTAGGCCAATGACAATATCAAATAACACACAAGAAAGAAAGAAAGACAGATTACACTAGCTAAGAATTTCCATATTTTTTACTACACTCAATGTTCTAGGTTTGAGATCGTCAATATTTTTGCATATAACATTTTAACGTTCACCGTGGGGCAGGTAAATTTTTTCCTACACGTAATACTCTTGTCTGGAATAGTAATTTAATGGAAAAAAAATCTATTAGTTAGTTAGGGAAGTTATCATTTTAAATTGATAATAACCAAATCTTATGAGATTTGGAAAAGATTAAGAAAATATGTTTATGCAATTATGGTTTGTACACAATTAATTATAAAAAAAGAGCGAGATAAAAAGAATTTGGAGAAAAATACACTAAGAAAAGGGATTGAAAAAAGAAATTAGATCTTTTATGAATTGAGATAAATGTCTCTCACTTTTATATGTCCCAATCATGAAATTTTGAATTTAATCAAATAATAAATTATAAAGGATTTGATTAGTATTTACTTAAAACATACAACTTGTCCAACCACGGTTTAAACATTGAATGTGACATTCATTTTTCTTTGTTTCAGCAAATAAAACTAATTTTGACATCAATATTAATCTTAAAGACTAACAAATATGTTCATAAAACATACGTGTGCTAACAATATTTATATAGTGGGAATTACATTGAACTTGTCTCACTTCATTTGAAAGGAAAAGAAAGTTCAGCTATTGAAATAGCCAAAATTTGCATTGTTCAAACTCAAGGAACTAAATGAAGGGAGAGAATATGGCCCTTTTATAATAGCTTGAGTGATTAATTTATATGCAGCTTCAGTTAAATGCATCCCATCCCATCCAATATACTTGGAAGGATCATCACAAGCAATCACACTTGGATCACCACATATTACCGATGCATTGAAATTGTATGGACCCCCTATTCCACAACAGGCTTTAAGACCACTAAATCCTGCATATGAATCAAAGTATATATCACAATATAGGCATGAAGTAATTTGTTTTGATGGAGTATGAATATGAATATTTGAAGCAAACATATAATAAATTACAATGAGAATTGAGAAAATTACCAAACTTTGTGGGGTCACGATATAAAGCCAATGCAGCATTGTAATAATCAGCAAAGATGATATTAACATGAGAATGAACGGCTCGAAGCTTATCTAATTCAATTTGGAGCTCATGGTTGTAATATTCAGCAAACTCGTTTAACCACTTCAAACACCCACTTTGGTCATATTCATTCTTATTTTTTGTTTCATAGAGTGTTAAATACTTCACACTACATCCAATAGGTAAATTCCCAGGAATCAAGAGCCTGCGAGCCCCTAAACCAATCAACTCCTATAAAAAACAACACAAAAAGTTTTAAGGATGCTTTGAAGCTAAAATAAAAATGTTTAATGAGACATTTTAAAACAAAAATGTAAATCTTCATATGTTATCACCTTTAATACTCCAAAAACTTTAGTCCTCAAATTTTTAATCTTGAAAAACAAGTCACCAAATTAATCTATAAAAAAAAATATATCATTTTATCATCTCATCCCATTTCTAAAATAGAAAATCAAAGTGGTGATAATAGAATCATAATGTCTGAAACATTAATTTGGTGACGAGATATTTTGGATGATTAAAGTGGTAACATATGTAATTGTAGAAGAACAAATTAAAGTTTTAATACATATAAAAACTTACATGGATAGTTGAAGCTATTACATTGATTACATATGGAACATATGTTTTAATCTCTGCTATGCTGTCTTGTTCAAACAAAAAAGAATTGAAATCGTTTCCTCCAATTTCGCCCATAAGAAATAATGAGTTCCTAAAAACTTCACGACAATCTGTAAGATTAAACTTTAATTCAGAATTTGATATTATTAACCAATGTGTGTAACGTTGGAATTTTAGCCAATGAGTTTATATCTCTGTCTTCACTTTCCACAAACATGTCCTCATCTTTTCCTAATAAGTACATAAAATTATGAAATTTTTAGTAATTTATTCTTTAATATTTTTAATTAAATAGGCCTCACATAAATTCATAAATCTCAATAAGTTTAATATTAATTTTTTTTTAAAGAATACCTTGCTCACCTTCTTCATAAGATAGACCAAGAAACCTACACGTATTGAACTATTACTTTAAAAAAAATTACTTAAAATGGCACTTATTATTGACTTAGAAACTTGGTTATGGTTTAACATTTTGTATACTATGTTTGTGAATTTGTAAAAGAGAAAGGGATTATTATTATAGAATTTGTATAAAATCTATATATAAATAACACAGAATTATTTATAAGTTGACCACAGTTAAATAAATAGAAAAACTAAATATTTACTTATTTTGGGGTGAATGAAGGTCGAGGAAAGAAAGATAAGAAAACAAATGTAGAAAAGAGAATGATAGATATGTGTTAAAGAAAAGTTGAATATAATATCAAAGAGAAAGTAAACGTACGTTAGTAATAAGGACAGGTTTTCATTAATCCTCTTTAAAGTCATACTAATTACTTTAAAATCTGTTATAATTTTGAAATATTCACAAAACTTGTTTGCTGTCCTTTCTATCCAGATTTTTAAGGACCGATGACCTGCGACATTAGGGTATTAGGGTGGGGAATTTGGACATTAAAAACAAAAGATGTTACGAAGTGGACTTTAAGCTGAATTTGATACCATGTTACAAAGTGGACTTTAAGCTGAATTTGATACCATGTTACGAAGTGGACTTTAAGCTGACTCTAATATCATGTTACGAAGTGGACTTTAAGTTTAATTCAATACCATAAAATCTGCTCAATGAGATGAGGTTTGCACCCACTTATATACAATAAAATGTTTTTATCTCTAGTCAACGAGAAACAATATTTGTCTTTAAATGTTGTCTAAAAAAATATGAATACATGATTTTCTTTTTTATTTAAACAGAATAATAACAGAGAAAGACGACCATTTAACGAAAAAAATTGTCAATTTTTTTTAAAAAAAAAACCTTTAATATGTTAATATGAAAAAACGGAGATTTTCTCATAATTTGTTTCTATGAATAATCTATGAAGAAGATTAAGAAAATAAAAATGATCGAAAAATTATTTTGTGCTAATTCAAATGAAAAGTTAAACTCTTCTATCACTCCAAAATCCATAAACATGAGCCAGATATGCTTTTAGCAAAATGTTACCTATAGTTTCTCTAACTTTTAAAAAAATATTTATTTTTTATATTTTAATAAACAATATAAATCTCTTTTTATGCTTTTTTATGAAACCAGACTGTTCTCTTTTATTTTATTTAAAAATACCATTTAACTAACATTAAAATAAAAAATTATGAAATCAAATATTAATCTTCTAAAATATAAAAATGAAATAACTTTTTATAAACAGAAAAATTGAATGAATTAATGTGATATATTAAAAATATTATAAAAGTATATTTATCACTAAATTTTAAATTTCCATACAAAAATTTACATTTTAGATAAATTATTACTTGAATATAAGAATAAACATTTAATTTTTTTATACAGAAATTTTCTTAAATTTTACATTTTAGAATTTTAATTTTAATTTTTTATTTAAGTTTTAGTTAATATAATATTTAAAATAAAATGAATAAAAAAATATTACTTTATTAGAGTGTAAAGGATTTGAATCATATTTTTTAGAAGATAAGAAAAGAAAATGTCTATTTAAAAGGATGTGTAAAGTCTTATTTTATTAAAAACATAAAAAATAGTATCTATTTTAAAATCACTATGAATTTATTTTAGCTATTTTTAGTGAGGTAGTGATGTTTTTTTTTTTTTAATAATCCTTAGATAATTTTTTTTTTAAAAATCACTTATATATTTCTTTTGTTTTCATAAACGAAATTTTTTTTTGACATAAATAGTTATTGTTTTTCCAATCTTAAAGCAAAGTAAATATTTAATTAATTGAATTCGATTATTCTAGTATAAGAATATGTTTAATAAAGAGAAATATGAATTTCTTATGATTTTTTTAATCCTTCTTAATATTTTTTTTCTTCGTATTGTTTTTCTAAAATTAAGTTAATTGATATTAGTTTTTACATAGTTTAAAATCTAAGAAGTACTACTGAGTTATGAGTTATTGATGTTTTGTGTGTTAGAAAATTCTCAAAAATATTTTATATATTGAGTATGAATATATCAAGTGTTAAAGACAATTAAAATTTCTGGCTTTAAATTGCATGTAAAAGCCTGTGGGTATTCAAGATGGATAAAAAATTATACTATCATTAAAAATTATTAAACGTGATATATAGCAAAAATAGGATAAATAATTAAGTTAAATTATGTGCGTAGATAGATTTACAACACCAACACTGCATACACAAAAATATATATAATTTTTAAAATATAGAATAAAAAACAAAGATCTATATATTATATAATTATGAATTATATAAATTGTCAATAAAAATTTATTTGCGTAAGTATGTTTTAATTTTATTTTAACAAAAAGATGTTGTTCATGTGGTTCAAAGAGAATTGTTTTTTATTTTTTAATCATAATAAAAATTTATACAATAAGTTTGAGTTCGTAGAAAATTAATGTATTTCTCTTTTTTAAAATTGTATTATAACCGTACTAAAATTGTCAGAAATACAACAAATACTTTTTGAATTGGAGATACATGTCTTACGAATATCGTGTGAGTATCGATATTCGATAGGTGTATCTAACATATACACATTATTTAAGACTTATTTAAGAAAGTGTCTGAGTCTCATATGTTAAGAGTAAATGTTATTTTTGTTCTTCATAACAAAATTAAACATGTATGTACTTTATTGTGGTATTTTTCTTAAGGACGTTAAGTCAAACGAACTATAAATGGGCACAGTTGCTCTAGAAAACATGATTAGTGAAAATATATATTCACAGTGTAGAAGAGTCTTTATATTATTGACTTATATATATAGTATTATTGATTTTTATAATAAAGATTTTAAATTAATAACAAAATAGCCCTAGGTGTTTTTTAAAGTTGATCCTCTAATATCTATCACTGTGGTTGTGTAAGGTAGGTGTGTAAGGAAGTGGTTTGTTATTGTACAGAGTGATCGGAGAGAGAAAAAAATAGAGAACTTACCAGTGAAAGAACTGCAGAGAGAAGGAAGCAATTCCTTGAACCAATTCAATTGTTTTGACAAAGAATAATTGGTTGGGATAGAAATGCCCCTCTCTTCAAAGAAGCTGGGGTCTAAAGCCCTCGCTCCAGACACAGCAAAATTGGTTCCCTCTTTCCCATTCTTCTTTTCCAGATACGGTTTCACCAATGGAAGTCCCAATGACTCAGCTGCACATAAAACAACTCCAAACACTTAAAACCTACTTTAACAGGATTTAAATTAACTCTTACCATTTATGTTTGAATTTAATATACAAAACAGAATTTACAACTTCATCATTGTCATTCGCTTTAACATTTTAGTTCATATATATTTATGCTCAACAACACATCTCACATAGTATAAGATATTTATGGATGATCTAATTAAATAAATATATTGTAATTTGATTATAGTTGAAATGAAAAATGAAAAGTAGGAGTAAGAGAAGAAGAGAAACGGAACCGATGAAATCGATGATGAGGCGGCCATCGGAGCAGCGTCCAGTGACATGGTGAAAGAAGGTTTGACCGTAGGGAGGAAAGAAGCAGTGATTAGGGGAGTGGGAAGCGAGATACCTGTTGCCAGTGTCAGTAAGAGAATCACCAAAACTGAAAATGGAGGTGAATGGGGACGGGGACGAGGATAATAACGGTGGCGATTCTGAAAGTGAGAAAGGTATAGAAATGCTGCAGTTAGCACTGCGATTGTAATCCATTGCTGTTCACAGATTGACCTCATTGTCGCCACACACATCCCCAACGAATAACTAACATGTGTTTCACACCTCTTTATAATAATATAATAATATTTTATATTAAAAATAAAAATAAAAAGTATTATAAAACAAAAATGTTTATTTGACACCTACACTCCACCTTACACTCCAATAAATATTAATATTTTAATTATTTATAAATATTAATAATTTTTTTAATTTTGAAATATTTTGCATTTGACTTGTATTTTTGTTAAGGAGGTGTTTTCTTTTTTTCAAAAATTTTTTTATTATAAATTTTAATATTTATTGTGGGTGTAGGGTGGAGCAAAGGGTGTCAAAATATCATAACCCATTATAAAATACTAGCGGAAAACAGTCTCAAGATTGTCTGTTTATCCGTTTTTTCTAATTAATTTTTATAATAATAAAAATTTAACATACATATAAAAATAGTTTTGAATGAGTTAAAATTGAAAAATAAAAATTAATATGTAAAATAAATATAAATTAGTTAAATAATATTTTATTTTTTTCCTTTTATCATTAGTAGTTTTGGAATAAAAAATTATTAGAAATAAAATAAAAGTTATTTTATTTTATACGTAAAATTTAGTATGAAAATGAGAGAAAGTATATCCTAATTTTTTGGTTGTTACTTTAAAATAATGAATTAAAAAAATAGTAAAAAGTCAGTTTGAATATAAAAATTTACATTAATATTAATTTAAAAATTTAAAAAATAATTTTATTTTTTAAATAATTTATATAAAATAACAAAATACTTATGTTTTTACTGCCCATCCCCAAACCTCAATTTATTCTCTGTTGAATTAAATATTAATTTTAATTTACGCATGGTTTCAAAATTGATAAAAATCATATTTTCACACCTACCGTAATTATTTAACGATCATATTATACTATAATAATATGAATTTAGTTATATTAAATTCTCACTCAAGAAAAATTTTCTCGCTACAGGTAGAAGACAGATAAACATCTTGTCAGACGTTGATAGAACATCTTCTATTTTGATCATTACAGGCAATATTTCATTTCTTAAATTAGGAAGTTAACAATATGTATGTATATACCTATTCCATCCTCATATTTAATTTTATTTAAGATTGTTAAATATTTTTAATTTATTAGGTTTTTATTTTTAAATTTTTAATTTATTTTATTAGAATATTCTTTTTATATAATTTTTTTTGGTTTGACTCATTTCATATCTATTAAGTTCATTTCGATCTTCATATATTGTTTTCATTTTTCTTTTTATATATTTCTAAAATATATATTTGATCATTTTGTTTATTTTCTAATATTTTATTTATTATATTTTTCACTTGATAATATCTAGCAATCAGTTTTGAATATCAATTTTTAATGTTAAATCATGTTAACTTATTTATTAGGTCATCTAAAAAAAAATTGTCTTTAGTTCTTAATTTCGTTTTATTTAAACAAGTTTTTATTATATCAAATGATAATTTTTCTATTACGTTTTATACTATTTATGATATATATTTTGTACATATACTACCAATCTAATTAGTCATCTAGTGATTTTATGGTTGGTAATAACTTACACGGTATTGGCTTCAAATCCTAAATTGATGTTTTGTTTTGACTTTTCAAAATACAATACTTCGAGATAAACTATAAAGATCCGAAATTATTGCACGACAAGTAGACCAATTTCAATGCAAATAAAATCTAAATGTTAAGTATTTAAAAGGACTTTTATTTATTAGCAATGTTTAATCTGTTGAAAGTGAATTAATAATTAATGTAGTTTATTTAAATTTAAAAGGTTAGCACATATATATATATAGTATATAATCTATAATAATATATAATATGAACTTTCTAATACATAAATTATGTTTTTATTTTATTTGTACTAATAATAATGGTATGAAGATGATGGGTGAAACCCGTCACTGCTATTAATGTTTTTCTATTTTTAATTTGAAAATGTAAATAATTTTATTAAATTCGTTCGTATGTATAGTAGTCTTCCATCATCTAACCACTAATTTTAAATTGAATAACTACAATAAAGTTGTTGGCCGACATAACTATTTGATAAAAAAAAAAGTTACACTCACATTACACTCTACTAAATATTAATATTTTTTTTTTAATTTTAAAAATTATTCTAACATTTATTTATATTTTTTATTAAAAATACTTTTTTATTTTTTAAAAACATATTTATTATAAATATTAATATTTTATTATGAGTGTAAACCGTAGGATGTGAAAATATCATCACCTTTGATAAAATTAAATGAGTGTTAGAGGTATTATCTTAAAAAGTACATAAAATGTAGAAGTGGTGTAGAAGAGGAAGAAATGTAACTATTTTCCATTATTTAATTGACATACATAATTTTTAACAGGGAATCTTGGAGATGAACCACTCCATAACAACAATTGGAGCCTTGATGAGTGCCAGAGCAAACTCTATTATGATAGTCACGCAAAGGCAACACGGACATATGCATGTCAAAATCAACCTGCCACGGGATCACACACAAAACTTTTGAATCAAAGAACCAAAATTAAGAGGGTATTTAAAACTTCCATTGTAGTCTAATTCAAAATTTAGAAGGAAGTAAAGAAGAGGAAAAAAGAAGTTTACCCAACTATCCAAACAAGCACACCCAGAAGGGAGATGAGAAGAGATAAGAAGGCAAAAGGCAGGCCCAGCAAGAACCCAAGGGGCCTGCATTTACAGTCTTCAGAGCAGCAGCACATGGTTTAATAATATCTTCTTAATTTATCTTCTCATATTGCTTTTTATATATATCTTGAAGCTTTTGTGTTAAGCAGAAGCCAAATGCAACACAAACTCATGCTGTTGCTACAAAGAATAGGGTTGATTACCAATACCAGAACGTGGCACTTTCAAATAGTTGACTGTGTTGAGACCTGTCTGCGTTGCCAACTTCCCATGCTAAGATTCAATCACTCAGTCATGTGTCTACTGGGGGGCTATTATCTGAATCAAACATCTCTGGAATTCGATTCACCAATTTCTTAAAATAATTGTTAGTCAACAATACTAATAAATTACGTCTAATCAATACATAAATTATTGGGATGCACTATTCTAAAATTTAAACCATTACATGAAAGGTACCAGAAATTTAAGTGTGACAATAAATTATTTGTGGGGGTTGTAAAATTTGAGTACTTTCTAGTGTGAATTTAAGTTTATCGTGTTAAAAAAGTTTAAGTCTTGTATCGGTATGAGTGGAGATCGACGGAGATCTGGAAATTCTGGTTGAGATCAGGGAAACCTGACCGAGATTAGGGAAATCACCACGGACAGTTTGCTCGATCGACACATAAATCCATTAACGCTCAAACCAAGGTTAGTGATGTTAATCTGTCATTAAGTATTAGGTAATACATTCATAAGTGTGATCCATTCAACTAATCAGGCCCAACAAGCATTAAAATAATATAAATAGCACACATTCCAAAGAGAATGGTACGACATTTATTACTGTGCACCTAACTGGATACCGATCACCCGTTTTACTGACTTAAGCGTCGGAGTGTTTTCCGCACGTACCTCATTCGGTGTTCACCCGAGACCAAGAGCCGAAGGAGAAACATAAATACGAGAAAGATCTCAGTTAAGCACTTAACCACCTGCCGACCAAAGGAGGAGGACGAAAACTTCAATAGTTCTCTAGGTCTCATCTTTCTAGTAGGAAAAAATCTTATTTATTAGAAGATTGAATTATAAAAGAAAGATTTATAAATTTATTAGTGTGAAGTTCGAGACGGTGTTATAATTTTTTATAATCTTTTTATAATATAAGAGTTGATTCATGAAGATATATTTCTTTTGAAAAATAATATTGTTATAGTTAATGAATTCGTACTGATTCAACATGCCAAATAAAAAAGTTATAAATTTGTAATTTTCTTAAATAAAAAAGTCTTCTTGATAGAATTTCAACATGCCAAATAAAAATAAAATGACATTATAAATAAAAGTCATCCAGAGATATTCGTGGTTAGGAATACTTTCACTATTCAAGAAAAAATATATCATTGGTGTTGCATATGACTTATTTAACCTCTATTTGAATAGTATTCTTTTAAAAAAATTTAAAAAAATGGTAATTTAGATCAAACTTATTCAATTTCCATATACCTCCTGTAAACTTTTATTTTTGGATAAAGGCGGTGAATAACTCTTATTTTTTTAATATCAAGTTCTTTTTTAAATTAATTCAAATAACCATTTTAATAATTTTTTTTTAAAATATATTACAAAAAGTAATTGAATTTTAAAAAGAGGGGATGTTTTTAACTTTTGTTTGATTTAATTCAACATTATTGTTAAAACATGTGGGTGTCAACTATTGTTTGAATCAATTATTGCCGAAACAGAGAGTTTAACAACAACTGTTCCTTAAGGCAGATTCTCCCTGCATCATATCATTCTGGATTGCACTCAATATACACAAAAAAAGACTAAAATATGCTTAATGAAATGAAAATTAGAATTTAGATAATATGTGCACCCAACCCACACCCAACTCACCCAGCAGCCTTGCACCCTTCATTTTTATTCTTGCCGTCACTGTGGCTGCCGGAACTCGGAGCAACATTGAGACACTGCGACGACAGCAAATGAAGCCACCGGAGAAGGAGATGAAGTCACCGGAAAAGGATTGAAGCCACCAGAGAAGGAGACAAATCGCAGTAGGTGAGTTTTGAGGTTCCCAGTGAGTTCCGCACTTTTATCTTGAAAGTGTAAAAAGAGAAGAATGTCACAGCCATAATCTTTGGAAATGTCAATTGATGTCGTCGCGGTGCCTCTGCTGTTTTCGAGTTCCATTGCTGCAACAGTCACGACAAGAACAAGAATGAGGGTGTTTGGGTTGCTCTGTGTTTAAGTTTCAAAGCTTTTGTGCGTTGCCTCACATTGACCACCGAAAAATTAAGGGTGCAAGACTGCTGGGTGAGTTGGGTGGACATTTTACCTAAACACTAATTTTCATTTCATTAAGGATATTTTAATCTTTTTCTGAATTTATATTGAGTGGAGTCCAAAATGATATGGTGGGAGAATCTGCCGTTCCTTAATTGCCTTCTTCTTCTTATTTTTTGTGTGTAGCATATATCGCTTTTTTCTTTTGTTTGACATCAGTGACCTTTTTCTTTTCAAGAGAAAAAAGAAAACTCACATGTCTTTGAATTTTTTTGACTGAAATAATATTATTTTCAAATTTAATACCTCAAATAGCCCCCAAAGAGGAATATTCCCCCAACTACCTAAGGGAATTCGGTCCTAATTTCGGGAAGGTTTTTTTTTTATTTAAATATGGGTAGAGGGAATGTAATTGGAAAAAGAAAAATAAATAAAGGAAATTGAATTTATAGTAGGAAAAAATAGTTAAAAAACATTAATTAAAAATGTTGAGAATAAAATTTGATTGGATTTAGAAAGGGAAATATAAAAAATTATTTAAACGTGAAAAAATGGTTTTTTTAATATTGATTTTGTAGTATTATTTGAAGATTTTTTTTATTAATGTAGTGATTTATAGAAAAAATTAATTAGAAGAAATACCGATAGTTATTTCCGTAACTCATTCCAATGCGTTGTAGGGTAAATTCTCTATCTAGCACCATTTGCATTTTTATTTTCCATCTAGTTTATATATATTTTTAGAATTAATGTTTTTTATCGTTTTTAAATTTGTGCTTTTTATATTATATTTTAATATTATAACTCTTGATAAAGGAGAAATAAGTAAGGATGAAAAAAAAAGAAATAAAATATTAATGAGCACCTTTTCAAGAATTCCCTGTCCGAGTAATAAAACATTGTTTTCAAAATGTTATTATGCTGAAAGAAACCTCTACTGTAGCTACTGTGGCAGAACAAATTTTGTCTTTGCATCTGTGTGTGGCAGAACAAATTTTGCCTTTGCATTCGTGTGTGGCAGAACATTATATATGATGAAAAGAATAGATTCCTCTAAAGTTAACCATCCAATAATAGAGAGTAAAATGAAGAGTTGAGAAATTGATTTTATTGATTGAAAAAATGAAGTTGTGTAAAGTAGGTGAGTCATTCACTTATACTGAGGCAATCTCCCTATATTCTAATCACTCAGCAGGAGATGATAATTGATGAATTCCTACATCCAAGCCAAACAAAAATCACCTTATCTCTTCTAAGCAGCCGGGCTTGACTTCAACCTTGCTAAAAATAGTTGGCAACTACGTCATGTTTTTCTTCTTTTTGGTCAATTGGTATTAACCTCCCCCTGACAACACTTTCTGCAACTTCCTCAAAAGCCACCATGGCAAATTCATTTCATCAAACATATTGTTTTATTTTTCTTTAAATGCTTTACATTATTGTCAGAGGCACAAGAAGACATGAGTAGCAATCAAGAGGGATAATCTCGTTTAACAGAAAAATGCCGTTGTGCATCCCTAAAAGACATTATCAGCTCCAACCCAACTCCGGCCAGTGTCCTTGGATATTCCTCTCGCCTTCATTGTTTCTCTAAGCTCAGTTACACTTTCCCATTTGCCAGCATCTGCCAAAGTATTAGATAGTGCAACATATGCCCCTGGTCTTCCAGTAGCATTCAGCTTAAAGAGTTCATTTGCAGCTAATTTTGCCATCTCTATATTACCATGGAGTCTGCAAGAACTAAGTAGAGCAGCCCACACATCCGAATTCGGTCTCTCGGGCATCCTCATGACAAATTCCCAAGCCTGATTCAGCCTCCCTGCTCGTCCTAACAAATCAACCATGCACGCATGATGCTCCATCCCTGGCTTTACCAGGTAATGATTCTCCATCCTCTGAAAGATCTCCCAGCCCTTGTCCACAAGTCCAGCATGTGCACAAGCTGAGAGAGCACTAAGGCATGTCACGTAATTGGGTACAATGCCATATTCTTTTTGCATTTTTCCAAATAGCTCAAGTGCTTCTTCAGGGAACCCATTCTTCCCGTATCCATCAATCATAGATGTCCATGAAAAAACGTTCTTCACACGCATGTGGCAAAAAACTCTCAGAGCATCTGAGACTCTTCCACACTTTGAATACATGTCTATAAGGGCACTTCCCAGTTTAATGTCAGCATAAAAAGGAGTCTTCATAAGCTGATTTTGTACTTGTTGCCCAATTTCGAATGCCGCAAGCATGGAACAGGCACCAATTACACTAACAAATGTAGAAACGTTTGGCCTAAACTTCAACCTTTGCATATCAATGTAAACTTCAATAGATCTACTCGCATATTCGGATGTCTTGCTGTAACCTTCTATCATGGCATTAAATGCTACCACATCCTTGCCCAATGTTTTCTTAAATATACGTTCAGCATCTTCAAAATACCCTTGATTCATGTAACCAGAGATGAGGGATGTTGAGCATACAACGTTCTTCTCTGACATCACGTCAAACACAGTCCTCGCGTAAGCAATCCTTCCATTCTTTACATAAGAGTCAATCAGTGCAGTACAAAGAACTTCATCTCTCTCAACATCAGATTTGAGGATCTGGGTATGCACCATTCTACCTAGATCACCAAGCAACGCAACATTACACCCAGAAGTAGACGCCTTTAAAATCATAGAAAAAGTAAATCCATCAGGCTTCTCACCAGACACTAAAAGCCTACGCACCAAACCAAGAGACTCTTCAACCTGACATTGTTTGATATAGCCACTAATCATATAATTATAAGCAGATAAACTTCTGTCCCGCAAGTCATCAAACACCTGGCGTGCATATCTCAAACAGTTGCATTTCAGGTACAAAATAAGTAGCTTGATGGAAATATTGGTGTTTGGAACAAACCCAGATTTAAGAATACGAGAATGGATCTTTTGGCCGTGGGTAGGAGTCTGGGAATTAATGTAATGCTGCAGAGCAGTGGATAACAAAGTAGAGGGAGAAGCAAAGTCATGATTTTGAGGAAATGGTCGATGGGGTGAGATGAGCGAAGTGCAGAAGGCACGTGACGAGAAGAAGGGTCTGAATATTTCATTGTTCATCCTCTCATTGACATCGCCAGAGCCAAGTTAAGCAAACTCTCGTTGAAAATACAATGGAACATAGTAAACTATTTCTAGTAGTCGCAGGTGCACGTAAGATCAATTGGCATAGCTTTCGTCTAAAACTATGTTTTTTTTTTCAAAGTACGAAAAAAAGAGGGAGAGAGAGAAATTTCTCCTCATTATTGAAAGCATATTAGTTTGAAGGAAAATAAATTACAGAAAAAACTTATACTTTCATTTTTTAGTAATTTCATCATTTAAAACTTAATGAATTATCACATTACTTATCTCAGAAAATAATTATGGAATTAATTCTTTTGAAAACTTAAATTATTATTATATTAAATTTTAAAATTTATTACCATGGCATGACATTTTAGCATATTATTGTTTTTATAATAAATATTAATAATAAAGTTTGAACTTAGAATCTCATACAAATTATTTAAATTTTCACTAATTGACTAATAGTAGTGGATACAATATATTATTCTATATATGACAAATCAAAATTTCAAAAAACTATTTTCATGATAAAACCATTTTACATTTTTTAAATAACTAGTTTAATAAACAAATTAAAATACGTATTCGTGTAATTTTAAACTTATGAGCCAAATGCGAAATTCTAAGTCCAAATTTACCCACACTCCACACCTAGTAAACATCCCCTGGATCCCTGCTACGTTTTATGTAGAAATTTGCTTATAAGATTTTGATACCAAACACTTGGTTTGATTTCTAATTCTAAATTTTGTTTTTATCTTTTAAAATACAATTAAACAAGGTTAGTTTGATATTGGGGTTTGGGGGAGGGAGATGATGTAAGCTGCAAAGCGTTTAGGCAGGAACTGTTGAACAATTTGAAAACACGAAATGAAAAGAAAATGAAAAACAATATCTTCCAATTGTCACTGGAGTTTTTTGTTAATTGAGAAAACTAAATACGCAGTTTCAACATTTTCTTTGAAAGTTTAACCGGTTTTTATTATGGTTTAAAATTTATTAAATTTATAAAATCTAAGAAATATATTATTTTCAATATATTTCAGTCTGTAATAAAAAGTTTCTTCAACAGAGTATGCTTCACAAAATTATATTTCTAGTATTGATCAAATAATAACAAACAAATACAAAAAAAAAATCAATATTTCATCAGTAATATCTACCATAATTATATTCTTTTTTAATAATTGTCAAATCCCAGTCTGTATGGTTTTGACAGTGGTACGCCATACAAATACCTTACCAGTTACAAGTATACATTACTTTCTTTTGCTAAAAAACAATAAAAAAATAAAAATATGGAGTGGAAAAAACCCCAACTATAACAAAGGAATAGCTACACAAATTTTGATAGAAAAATCCAAACAAAATGCATTTAGTATTACTTTTTTTCATCAAAAATGCATTTAGTATTACTAAGGTCTAAGCATTGGCATAATAGTATTGATGTTTCATTTACATATAGTTCCTAATAACTGAGAAAAAAAAAACAAGATTGAAATGTTACAACAGGAAGATTGAACTTCGATTTAGTTACTGGTCAATTGCCATTGCTTCCGCCCCACTTGTGTCCTCCAGCCCATTCTTAAGCTCCTCTGTTGCCATTCTCATCTCCTCAACTAGGCTCTTCTGCTCCTCCTCAATTGTGTTTTGCAACTCATCCACCTGCAATAAAGATAGGAAGCAGAATTATCATCAACAGTCAGTCAACATAGCCGATGAAGACCACAACATACAATATCACTAACAATAGCCTTGTGTCAATTTACAGTCAACAATTACAGATACCAAACAAGATATTTCACCTGTCCCAGTTTTAGAAATCGTGATGGTTATTCATAAGATATATAGGCTGTGAAACACAGAACAGAGTGAAGAACACAGTTCATGTGACATGGGACATTATAACCAAATAGAAAATACACAATAATAACATATGATATGAAGATATCCTTGAACTAAAGAGATATAATAGCACTTGTCATAACAGAGATATAAATATTTCATTCCACAAGTCAACAAATAAAAATATGAAAAGCAACACTCTTAGGAAGCTATAATGGCTACAATATTCTAAAATAGCTAAATTGATATTTTTCATTCCTTTTATAATAGGTAAGAAGGAATACACTTTTATAACCTAAAAGATACCAACAACTGCCCTACATTTATCATCATCTAACTTTGGGGAATTAAAATATATACTTAATATTATAAATATTCTATTTATAACCTACAAAATCTTTTAACCATTTAATTTTCTTTTCCCATCTTATCAAACACAAACCAAAAAGAAGCAAGGATGAGAATGAGAGATTGGAACTCTTTTTTAAAATGCAGCATATGGGTCATTTTTGGAGAAAATCACACGGTCACAATTTAATACCAAGGGCAATTAGGGAAATTGAAATATGTTCACACTGAAGTCCCTAGTAAAACACTCCAAAGAGAAAATACAGCAGAATGGTTTCATTATCAGCACATTTTACAAGACAACTTCATGAGTTTCAAAGCAATTTTACATGATAAATTTTAAAATTGCAACTTTTTTCCAGTCCAGAGCGGCTGGTGTATTCATATGATTATACAATTTTCATCCTAATCACCAATGTAAATGTTGCATGCCTCAATGAAATAACCCTGAAATACAGTTTTGTTAGCTCAAGTTACCCTTTCAAATGTATTCAAACCTTGCATTCTCTTGTTTCTCTTTACTTTTCTAAGTTCTAAGGCACACAAATAAGTTCCATGTTTTGGTCATCCGGCTATCATGTCACAACTTCTACTTTTGTTACAGAATGAACTCAACCAATAATATTAGGGGACCAGCTGCTTGAACTGCAGAGGTAGTCCTCTGGTTCATTGAAATTCAAATGCAGAAAACGGTAAGAAAACATAACCCAAGCAGAGACACAAAGGTTTCACCAGATACCGGAGAAGTCTTGTCTGTCTACCCTCACTTTCCCCCTCTACTCAATCCCCTCCTCACACCCTCCCTTCAAAAAATCTTCTTCAATTGTTCCTTTTTCGCTCTCATTTTGTCAGCTGTCCATTTGCAAACTAGTTCATCCTTCTTTCCCCAACCATCCATTCCAAACCCAGTAACTAATGGCAAGCCTTTCCCATTTCAGACCTCCTTTTGTATAGATGTCTTAGAGGTCAGCTCAAGGGCATATCACCTTCTTATCCCACATTTTTATTTTTCAGTTTATACAATGTTCTCTATATCTGTTTTTGCATTCTTTTCTCTTTACTTTTAGGTTTCGTCACTTGCAAGACGAGCTCTATCTCTACAAATAATTAGACCCAAATTAAAAGAGCTACACTATACACGCCCGCTTCTCACCACAAAAAACAGCATTCAAGTTCTAAGATACCACTTGCAACTTGTAAGCATGTGATGAGATGACAATTGAATTGTATGAAAAAAAGATACATTTTCAGTGTGAGTGCAGTTTTTCATATACATCAGTGGTTGCATCTAAATATTTATATCATTTTAATCAAAATCTAAATATCAGACAAATCTAGAGGGTGTTCGATTTTTAAAATGGCATGCCATCCACTAAGTTCTATTCCATACTTGCAACACCACTACTTTCCCTTCTCATTATAAGCACACTATTCATAACATCGTTCGCATTCTATCTATCTACACTAGCCCAATAATTCACCGAAGCAAAACTCCTCAACAATCACATTATATAATAACAGCATAAGCATTAAGCGAGCTTCAAAATTACACATACCACATGTAACAACAATGCAAATTGCTTCTTCCTGAGCTCCAACAACCTGGAACCAGCCGTGTTCTCCGTGTCCAGCGCCGCAATTTCCTTCTCCAACTCCGAAATAACCTTCATTGTCTCCGACCTGGGTGGCTGCAGCGCAATCAACTTCCTAATAGCCTCGCACTCCTCCTTGTGCCGCCTCTCGACCTTGCTCTCCTCCAGCTGCTTCTTAAGATCCTCAATGTCCGCCTGCGCCTGCAGGATCTGGCGATTCATCTCCTCCTTCAACTCGTTGAAATTCTCCTTCTCCCTAACGTTGGCCTCCACAATCGCCTTGCTCTTCAGAAGCGGAATCTCGAAGGTCGTCAGCTCCTGCAAGAAGGCTCTGGCGAGTTTTTCGCAGTCGTTGTAGTTACCTTCGTCTTTATCAACTTCCGAGACGAACGAGGTGAACTTCTTTTGGAGCTTCTTCAAGGGAGGGTCGCCCCTGGTGGTCGTCGTGCGCGTGAGAAGCCGGTGCTTGATGATTGCGTCATCTTCCGCAGGGCCAAACGCGTAGTTCGCTGCTACGGCCTCGCCACGCGCCGAAACCTTCCTCGTCTTTCCTAGCATAGCGATCCCTGAAATCAATATAGCGATTATTGGCTATAATTGCGCCGAATTAAGAAATTTAAATTAAATTAAATAATTGAGCATGAAATGACTGCTTGTTGATGAGGTTTTGTTCTGTATGTGGGGGAAAGTAGAAAAAGGAGTAAGAAGGTTAGAATGAACCTTTGTGGGTGCACGGTGGTGTTCTGATGCCTTCGCCTTCGCTGCGGAGAATGGTGAGAGCGGTTTTGCGCAGCTTCGAGTGCGGGAGAAGAAGAAAGAACGGGCCTTTTGTTTAATTTTTACTCGGCCCAAATGTTTTAGTTTATTTCTTCCTGCACCCTAACAAATTTCTTCCTGCATCCCATCATTTTCTAAGACTTTCGGACTGTTCTTTCCAAAATATTTTTGGAACATATTTTATTAATTCCGGATTTACCAATCTAGAAATAAAAAAAATGTATTTTGGAATGATTTTTTATTTTTTGGATTTCCTAATTTAGAAACACTCTTTGTTTACAGAATCTCTAATCCGGAAATACTTTTTCTTATGGAACCCCTATTCCAGAAGCACATAAAACTATGAAAGGGTAATTTCGGTATTTTAAAGCATGTAAGGGTGCAGGAAGAAAAATGTAGGGGTGCAGGAAGAAAATAGTAGGGGTGCAGGAAGAAAGTCTCCAATTGTTAGATTGGGCTAGATTCAATAAGGCACCAAACACAAATTAAGCTATTGCATTCTGCACCCTTATGGATTGAAGTTGCACCCAAAACTTGGTTTTATCCCAAAACTATTATCCAAGGGGCTAGGACGGCACAGAAAATGTTGAATGAGCCACGTCATATGTGAATATCTTAAAATAAACTTTCAAAAAGGATCAGTGAATTTTAATGGTATCTAAATTATTAACTGAAGTTAATTAGTTAATTATTGACTAATTCAAGATAGAAGTCTGTGAATATCATTCAAAATCTAATTGAAACGTTAGTTACAATACTTAAAGGGTAATAAAAATGTAATAAATATTTGTCTTGTAACAGGATATCCCATATAATAATTATTACAATAATATATCTTCTTACAGAACCTTCTTATTAAAGAATATATTACTTTCAATTATAAGTTATAAATAAATACATTTTTATCGTCATTGGATGTAAATACTTAATTTATTAATACTGAAAAAATTATTAAACTGGTTAATAATAGCTAATAATCCCAGATTTTAACTTTATTTTAAAATATCTATATATTTTAAAGAGCGGTAGTATATTTCTTATGATTAAGATAAAAAAAAACTACGTTTTTTTTGGAAAGAAAAAATAACTACATCTTAAAATATAGAAAACTGTAATATTTATTATACCATAAACCACGTCATTAATGTTAAAACTGTAATATTTATTATACCATAAACCACACCATTAATGTTAGTAAACAAGAACCGGTAATATAACATTCATGTTAGTTAAAAATTAATTAAAAATTATAAAAATTTGAAATAACTAAATAAATGAAATAACGTTAAAAAAGTGAGAAGTGGCGAGCCCCATCTGTCCCTGTCGCTCGCCGCCCCTGGCAGTGTCTCTGTCAGCACATGCCTTTTTAGTGCAATGCAATGAATTGGGTGCATTTAAATATTTGCAGCCTTTTTCCACCCAAACCTAAAAACCATTGTCAGCTTTATTTAATCCCAAATGCATCAACATCGTAGCACCCCAAACGCAATCCAATCTCCATTCTCCACTCGCTACTCTCTTCTTCTTCACCCGCACCTAACAAAACCACTCTTTTCCTCTCTCACCAAAAAACATGACAAGGCCAAAGATTTACCTCTTCGGTGATTCAATCACCGAAGACTCTTTCTCACCAGGTGGCTGGGGTGCTTCTCTCGCCCACCATTTCTCTCGGACGGTATTCCTTCTGCCCTTAACTAATAACCAACCCTGTTGTTTCATTTTTTGTCAGTTTGAACATTCCATGGTAAAGTTCAGTTTTTTTGCAAATGGGGTTGTTGTTGTCCAGGCCGATGTGGTGCTGAGAGGTTACAGCGGGTACAACACGCGGTGGGCGTTGAAGGTGTTGGAGAGGGTTTTCCCGGCGTCACAGGGCGGTGACGGTGGAACCGAAACAGCGCCTATTGCTGTGACTGTTTTCTTTGGGGCCAACGACGCTTGCCTTCCTGATAGATGTTCTGCTTTTCAGCACGTGCCTCTCCATGAATACAAGCGGAACCTTCATTCCATTGTTTCCTTCTTCAAGGTAAATTAGCCTCTGTTGCAGTTAGCAAGTGTTTTAGAATAAATGATCAAGGGAAAAGTTGTATGGTGTTGAAACCCAGAAAAAGTGTCACTAACACAGTGGCACTGTTTTTAAGAGATGTGGAAAGTTTTTATTTATTTATTTTAGAGTTTTGACTATTGCGGGTTGATAAGCGTGGTTTTGTTGTATTATGTTGCATGTCACAGAGGGGGGTTAATTATTTGAGGTTTGGTGGGGTAGAATGTTATGATGATTTTGTTTGTCTTGGGTGGTCAGAATTGAGAAATGAGAGGTGGTTTCTGGTCTCACACGTGCGACGCCGTGGGAATGGGAAATGTGTTTGGTTTTCTTTGCCACTTGATCATGTTACCCTGTCAAAAGGGGCCCTCCTTTGCTTTTTTATGATTTTTTTTTCTCCCATGGCAGTGGAGTTTGCACGAGACCTTTGTGTAAAGGTCCAATTTTTTATTGGTTTTCTTTTGGGGAAACTGAGAAGTGTTAGTTGAAGGGAGCCTACGCTGTTTTCACGACCAAAACCCTTTCGTGTCTTCTTTCTCGTGTCTTTTCTGTGGCTTCCATGCAATTATATTATTCTGCTCGGTCGACTATGAGCTGTTAGGTATGAATGTTAAATAGGATTACGTGGAAGACCAACATTTAGGACTGCAAGAATTTGGTGCTTCTCCTTAAGGACTAAGACATCATCATCTCTTACCAAAAGTTACTTGGTACAAACGGTTTCACACTTCAGTTTTCTTAGTGGCTAATGACGTGGCCCACATTGAAAGAGGAAGGTTATTGAGCCTTGCGCGGGCCACGGTGTAATGAATGCATACACTTGTTGTATGATATGAGTATTTTTTAGTTTAATGGGAAGATACATGTGTAGAATGAACGTATGGACTATATTGATCGCCAAAAGTTTGAAAGGATGTTGTAGAGAAAAGTAGATGCCAGCAATGGAGTACAAGTAATAAGAATTTAATTCCTCTCAAGTGATAAGATGTGTAGATGTGTAAAGCAATAAACTAAATAAGGATGTATCTGTCCTTGCCTTCACATTCAACTATAAGAGCCATTTTAATTCAAATTACGTGTGAACATGCCTTTAGTTTTTGTGTTTGCTTTATGCATCTCTCATTTTAAAAGGAACAAAACATTGTAACTGCATCATAAAAGGGTTCTTAAATTAGTGGTGGAAATGTAAGCTAAAAATATAAGGCATGTGGAATGCATGCATAATATTTTATTGAAGTCGATAAAAGAATAATTAAAAGAAATTTAATTTCTTTGAGAATTAGATGATCCAGGCATTCAGTCCTCTTGCATGCTTCTGGACTTTACCTCTGTTTCATTTTTTGTACTTGTCTGACTCCATGTTTTTGTCATCCATTATCTGCTGCATTTAGGGTGAAAGTTATCATAAAAGGCAAGACCAAGAACCCTGCCTCACTTTTTTTCTACATCATGTGTAGCTTTTTGTTGACCGTGTAGACTAGGACCAACTTATACATTTCAATTCAATGTTGGTAACATCAATATACGTGCCTGTTACATCAATACATGTCCGTTTCAATTAAATATTGCAAGTTTTCCTTTCAAATGTAGAAGCGATGGCCCACAACTTCTGTTCTCCTCATAACTCCTCCTCCAATTGATGAGGATCTACGTTGTAGGTAATGTTTTATTGGCCCTTTGTTCTTCATATTGCTACTGATTCTATTGGATTTTCTCCCTTTATATGATATAGGTAGAGATACAGATACAGTAGAATAGAGGTTAAACCTGAATAAATTAATTTCCATAAATGCATTGTAGACATCCGTATGTAGAAAATCCACAGGGTCTTTCTGAAAGGACAAATGAAGCAGCTGGTGAGTATGGTAGAGCATGCATTGCGGTGGCTGGAGAGTGTGGGATACCTGTGGTGGATCTATGGAACAAAATGCAACACCGGAAAAGAGATTATCTAAGGTCTCAGAAAAGTTTTTACCTTTATGTTTTCTCTTACATCATTTTTTGCATCTTTCTATATCTTGTACTTTTTACTATAGTTTCCACTTAAATTTTTAAAATGCCGACAAAGATGATGATTTTGTCTTGTCATATATGTTCTACACCTTTTGTGTCGCATTTTACTGTTATAAACTATAACTATTATTTCTCTCTCACAATCTTATTTATACTTTCTAAATGTGCTTTGAATTGTCATTACAGCAACATATTTAAGAGAGTTATGAGGTTTTGATTGCTGAGTTGTGTCTTGTTTTTTTCTAAGATTATGAATCGAAGAGTGATATGTGTGATTATTTATATCTTTGATTCGGTATGAATTTATGGTTTTGGTGACTGAAATGCAGTGATGGTTTGCATCTGACTGAAAGTGGCAATGAAGTTGTTTTTGAGGAAGTAATGACAAAGCTGAGAGACGAAGGGTTGAGTCTGGAATCTATAGCAGTTGATCTCCCACTTATTGCTGATATTGACCCTAATGACCCCCTGAAAGCTTTTCTGTAGTAACAGAACGATGCATTACAAAAGGAGTGTCTTTATGGGGTTATGGTGCTTTTATTGATACAGTATTACCCATAGTATTTTGATCGTCCTTTTGTTGTAGCTGTATTATGTGGAAAACAATATGTATTTTTTGTAGTAACTTTTCATTTTATTGGCTTGAATGTGAATGACCTAATATATGAAATGTTTGTATAATGCAAGATACATTCACATTGGTCAACTTTCTGGTTTTCAGATCATCAAGGTCAAATGAGTCTCATCTGGAATTAGTGCTATATTCACAAAAAGAAAACCGCTAAAAGTTTCTTCTTTTGACAAAAATAGTATGTGTATGTGCATGTATATAAGAAAAAACATTACGCTACTGTTAGTTTTTGTTAAAAAATCATTAATAGTTTTTGAATAAATGTAAACAAAATAACAAAGGGTAGAAAACTGTTTCAAGATTAATTGCATGTTAAAATTATTATTTTTTAAATAAACACATCACAAATAAAAAACCAAACATATGTTTTATTTATTTTAACTAAATAAAATTAAAGTTTTGTATTAAAACTTTAATCTTTATTTGTGAGGTCCTAAAAACACGAAATGTTTCCTACGTGTTATGCTGAATTAATTATTTACTCTATAATGTATGTTAATAAATAAAAGTAAACTTATCCATTCTTATTGTGTTTGTAAACCTCAATTTTATGAGTATTATAAACTTAATTTTGAGTTATTTTCTGGAAATTTTCCTTACATAAGTTTTATAATATTTATATATAATTTATTTTTTCAAAATATTAAAAAGATTTTTTTTTATTTTTATGATTCAAAATCTTATTTAATCTTATAAGTATGAGATCTAGATTATAAAAAGATACAAAAAAAAAATAATACCTTGCTTCAATGAGTTGTATATTTTACAATTTACATTAAAAATCCTGTAACTATTGCATAAATATTAAATTACAATATTAAATAGACATAATATTGATGATACCTAAGAAGATATAACAGTCTAGAAAAATACTTCTTAGTGACTCAACATTTTATCTTTGTTAATTATAATGCTTTATTTTTCTTTCAATTTCCGGTTTATTTTTAATGTTCTTTTCTTAAATAAAAAATTATCTAAGAATTTACACAAAATATCCAATTTTGCATCAAATGGTTTCGTTTTCCTTTTTTAAAACATGTATTTAATGAAACAATAATTAGGATTGTTAAAATTTTGATACTTGACTTAATTATTTAGAAAAAATATATATTAAACTGAACTTCTGTTTTAGTTTATGTTTTAAGAATAATTTTTTTTGTAAATAAAATTGAATTAAAGTATGATTTATAGACAAAGAAACATGTTTTAAAATTATATTTGTATTAATATAATAATAATTTAAATAATTAAAATTGTTTAAAATCAATTTAAAATAGTTTAAATAAATTTAATTCAACTAGACTATGATATAAATCAGTTCGTATAAAACTATTATACGGTTCAATTTTATAAAATTATTTTAAAGTTGAGTTTAGATATAAACTAATTTGATTTAGTTGATATATTTTGTTCACTGCTAGAAGTAGTAGTTTATATCTTCTAGCTCTTCTTAGACTCTTTCAACAATTTTCTTAGCCACAAATAACGTAACATGTAGTTGCAACCCAACCATATACACGTAACTTCACAATTAAAATGTGTAAGCACATGGACCAAATTGATTCAATTATTTTAGGTTAAAGGTTTGTGTTCTAAGAACATTTTCCATGGACAATTGCTTCCTGGATTTCTGTTTTTTATTTACACACCTCCTATTTATAATAATATAATAATGAAAATAAATTCACTATAGTCTGAAATATTCACTATAGAAACATAATACTTAAAAATATTCTGAAATGTTTTATTAAAAAAAAAATTAAAAACTTTTATGAGATGTTTTATTCTGAATGCTTCTTTGATAGAACAAAAAAATAAGACGTTTTCAGTTATTATTTATTTAGTTGATATCTGCTTTAAAAAATGAAGGGAGGTGAAAATAAAGCAATGCATCACCATCATTCAACTATGCACCTAGTCTAACTTCAATACCAATCAAAATGGCCTTCAATAATATACCGAAATGATAAAGCACCTAACACTGTGAGAAGGAAATTTACCTCCACTAGTAAAGTGGAATTTTCTTTGCACTTTCTTTTGTTGATTTTTCATGAAAATGGTGCAATTGTTTTTAGAATTTACTGGTTTGGGTAATCTTTACAAAAATAAAATTTGATAAGTTGTATTTGGAGGTACAATTTCATTGTGAAGAAAAGAAGTTGTTACTAAAATGACTACTTTAGTATTTTTTATTTTCTTCTTATTAAAAAGTTTATATTAATAAAATTATTTTATTTTTATTTTTTAAAATAATCTTCATATGATAATTTTAACTTTTTTTTTAAAGTGAAGTTTTCACGTATCTAACTACGTGAAGTCTTCATATAAGTCAAGATTCCATTTTTTTTTAGCGGAGTATCAAGAAACTTTTTTTTTACGTTTTTACATTAAACGGTTTTCTTAATACGTTTATAACCCGTTCTGATTAGATTTGAAACCTACTTGGACTACATAATTATCATATATATATATATATATAAAATTAAATCCATGCTTTGTCAAAAAGATTGCAAATTAATTAGCATACGACATGTTAAAGAACGAAAGCATATAAAGCCAGCTATCTATCATATGTGCTCGTGCATCATGCAATATGGTTCTTGTGCTAACGTGGTTTACACGTATCATCATCCATCACTATGCTAAACACGATTACAAATACTTTAAATTTTCCTTTTCGACAAAAAAACGCTTTGTCGTTTGCAACGTTTGACTAGGCGCTATTTCGATTCCTTCGGCCTTTTGTTTCTGTCGTCATCTTCTGAATATGCATCATGCCTTTTTTAGCCATTTCTTGGGTGCAAAATGGGTTTAATAATTTGGCTTCATTTTTTTAATCTTGGATATTATGAGTCTTTACTTTCAGTTTAACAAGTTTAACTACATTAATTTTTAAAGATACCACGTCGAGTAGAGATAAGAGTGTTTCATTATATAAGTGTAAATCTCAACCTTATGAACCAGTTTTATAAGGTTAAATTAAACTTAAAATCTACTTCATAGTATGGTATTAGAACCATTTCGAGTCTATCCGGATGTTTGTTGGACTTACCAGACCATCCGCTATCGGACCGTTATCAGACCACCCATAATTAATTGAAAAATTGTGTGTGTCTCATTATAACTTTATGCAATATTAATAAATTTAATTTACACACCAAAAGATACCCGATATAACAAAGAATAAATATAAAATACTAATATTATCATAGAACGTCATGATTTTATTAAGACATTTAAATTACTGATTTGTAAAGTTTATTATTTGATTGAATTTTAAAAGAAAAGTGATTATAGTGAAATAATTTAGACCGATTAATGAATTAAGTGTTGGCGATTTTTTGTATAGAAAAGAGAAGGAAGTAAAATTTCAATACTCAATGTTTGTATGTCTTTTTTTAATATATTAGTCAACTTTTTCACGTATATTCAATCTATACTTTTAACTCAGTTGTATTTCCAACAGTGTGAGTTAAAGTTTTACCATAAATTTTTATCATAATAAAATATACTTACATTCCTAATTTATTTTAACACGTGTATCGATGAAAAATCATGGATTATAATGGCATAAAATATAACTTTAATTGTTGTATTTCCAACAGCAACAGACAATAAAAGAGTTGCATTCATTATGAACAAATCAATATGGTTGACGTTATTGTAAATGATAAAGAATACTCGAGGAATTTAATTAACTCAAATTGCAATGTAGAAACCAGAATTATACATTCACCGTACTTACTCAAAGAGCTAAAAATATAATTATTTAATCAAGTCATACACCTGAATGCACCCATAATTTATTATACATATTGTGTAAATTATTATTTTTAAGTAAAACTTAAATTATTAGTACGTAGAGCAACGAACTAATTTCTCTCCCTTACCAATAGCAAGCAACCCAAACGTTGAGATAATTCCATTTAATATAAGAAAAAGTCAATAAAATATAAGATAATTTTGTTATTTTTGAAAGTACAGGGGGTGCAGAAAGAAAATACGAAAGGCGCAGAAAGATTTTGTCTTCTCCAATCGCTAAACTCCTAGAGTTTATCAATGGTGCTTTGGGTCTGGGCCTTGAGGGGCAAGTCTTGCAGGCTTAAGTGGGCTTTCTTGAAATTCGGAGAAGACGAGCCTGACATTAGAACGGGCCTGGGCTCCGTAGCTTGAACGTTGGGGTAGAAAGGTGTTGAAAGTAAGTGGAGTTTGGAGTGGACGAGATTCAGTGGTTAATAAGAGGAGCAGAAACACAAGGCAGAAGAAGAAGAAGGGTTTGGATTTGAACATGTTGACGGAATGAATAATGTGTGTGTGTACGAGAATGTGTGAGACGGTGCAGAGGTAGAAAGTATTTATAGCGAGAGATTAGGAGGTGTGAGAGAAATTGAGAGTTATATTTTAGTATGAGTTTAGGAAAATTCCAAGCTCTCAAACTCATCTAAAATAATTTTGTTGTGTTCCCATCCAGTGATGATGGTTTTTGGTAGTTTGATGACTGGGTGAATACTAGGACAACACCACATTACCAAATTCTACTTCTATTCTTCATTTCTTCACTTCTATTGGCTCCTGCTGACTCCTGCAGACTTCCAAATAATCCCCATACTTTGTCATTTATCACCCTATCAACTTTCCAGACATGCCTCGGGACATAATCAAAAAGCAACTCAGATACCATAAATCCATAACCCTTCTCATGCTGTCAAGATTTCATCATTCTTTTTTACATGTTCAAAAACTAAAATATTTGCCCTCTTTCGTCATTGCCATTGTTTGAGAAAGAAAGAGACATCAAAAAGCTAGTGACGCGCTACTTTCTTTGCGTCAGTTTTTGTTGATCCCAAAGAGTTGGTTTTACACAGTCAAAGAATTAAATTACTCTTGTTTTTATTGGTTTAAGAAACAATTAGTTTTTTTTTCTCTTCTTGATCTTTCGGATTCTTATTGGGCTTCTAAGTATTGGAACTACTGGATTGAGATCAGTTACGTGGACTCAAGTTGATTTTCAGTTGTTGTTGAATATATTCTCTCCCTCAACTGTTTGGTTAAGTTCATTTCTCAACTTTTCGTTCAAGGGGTTATTTTCAAGTAAGTGTGTACTCTGATGATAAAATCAAAAATCAATTAATAATCAGATAAAATCACTCCTGAGATTATCACCTACTTATAATGTTTATTTATTTGTTGGATTTTTATTACTTTTTCACCTTGTAATTATTAAATATATTTTAAGTATTTTATTATTCTATTGTTTATTTGTCTCTTCTATCAGTTTTACTATTTTATTTTAATTTTTATCATGTTGATCACCTGTAAACCTTTTGGCCATTCGTCCAATCAGTACAACTCTTATACATTAAAAATATAAATATATCTGTATTGTTTTATTTTTACAAAAAGAAATATATTTTTTAGAGGTTTTATAAATATATATATATATATATATATTATTTTAAATAACACGACCTTTTCAATATTACAATTTTTATTTTATTATAATTTTATCTTTGAACATATTATCATGTAATACTATTTGAATTATAATAATTTTTAATCCGAGTTATTAAATTTTGAATTTGATACACATTATGTCAAAAAGGAACTATAGTTTGATTCAAATATCTTTTTAAATTTTTCCATCAAATTTAAAGTTCTTATATTTTTAATATAACATTATTAGTATCATAAATTTTTTACTATCAATAACAGTATTTACTGCTTTTGATTTTTTTTTTATCTATACAACTATTTAAATATAAAAACATGTATACGACGAATGGAAATTTGTTAAAAATAATGCATATTTTTATTATTTTTTTAGAAAAAGCATGAATTAGTTAGTAAGGTGTTATATTTTTGTATCCATGGAACATATTAAGAGTTTAGAAGAGGTGAATGATCTGATTATAAGTGTGGGGGTTGGTGCGTAGTGTGTTTGGTGAGAACATGGGATGTAGCATGCTCCACGTCCCCTATCTTCTTCTACTTCCTCTTGCATGCCTTCCAGCTTTAAAAATTAAATTTTAATTATGGAGGATTTTTAGATTTTAAAATTTCATAAATTTATACCAGTTTCTTATGTCAATTCTATATTTAAAAAATTAAAAAATATAATTATTATATCATTAACTATATTAATTATGATTTTGTTTTTGGTTGGAAATACTGAATTCAAACTCCAAAACCTCACCCATAAAAGAAGCAGAAAGAAGAAGAATGGAAGAAGATAAAAAAAAACATGGAAAGGGTAAAAAGGTCAGAGCACAGTGTCATAATGCCTTCGCACCCTCCCTTCCTTGAGGATCACTCCCTCCCTCTCTCCCACCTCGACACGGACCCCAACCTCCACCTCACCTTCCGTTACCTCCGCGCCTACACTTCAACCGCTGCACCAACCACCCTCGACCCCTTCCACGTCATCTCCTCCTCCCTCTCCCACGCGCTAACCCAATTCTACCCCCTCGCCGCAACGCTTCGCCGCCGCCCAACCTCCCCCCACCGCCTCGAGCTCTGGTGTGCCGCTGGCCAGGGCGTCCCCCTCGTCCGCGCCTCCGCCGACTGCACCCTCCACTCCGTCAACCACCTGGACGACCCGGCCTCGCCTCTCGCGGAGCAGTTGGTGCCCGACCCGGGTCCCGAGGAGGGGCTGGAGCACCCCTGCATACTCCAGGTGACGGTCTTCGCGTGCGGCGGGTTCGTCCTTGGCGCCGCCATTCACCATTCTCTGTGCGACGGCATGGGTGGCACGCTCTTCTTCAACGCAGTGGCGGAGCTGGCGCGTGGGGCCGCGCGGATGACGGTGGAGACGGTGTGGGAGCGTGACAGGTTGTTGGGTCCCAGGGAGCCGCCAAGAGTGGATTCAGCGTTGATCGACGAGTTTCTGCGTTTGGAAAAAGGGGTTTTGCCGTACGAAGAGGGTGTTGGTGGGGTTGCGAGAGAATGCTTTCATGTGAAGGATGAGAGCTTGCACATGTTGAAGAGATCCTTGTCGGAGCAATCTGGGTTGAGCTTCACCGTTTTTGAGGCTCTTGGAGCCTACATTTGGAAAGCCAAGTAAGTGTCACATTAGTTTAAATTAATTTTTAAGAGTTAACATCTGCATGAGTAAAATTCATTAGAAGGACAAATAATGTGATATTTTTGAGTAAAGGAGTAGATACTTATAGTAATAGGATAAGTTTGACTCCGACGTGGAATGAAATAAATTTTAAGCTTAACTTAATTCTATAAAATCGGTTCATAAGGTTGAGGTTTACAACCACTTAAATACAATGAAATGTCGATCTTCAACAAAAATCTCTAGATACGGAAACACAAATTTATATATTATATGATTATAAATTATATAAATTGACAATAAAGATTTATATACACAAGTATGTTTTAGATTATTCACAAAGATTTGTTTTTAATTTTTATAATCATAATAATAATTTATACAATAAAATTTAAATTTTTAGAAAGTTAATGTATTTTTCTTTTTTAAAATTGTATTAGAACGTTATTATAATTGTCAGAAATCTAACAAATATTTTTTAAATTGGACACTTTATGGATACGTACATACGAATATCGGACATCGACATACACAAAGTTTTTTTTTGTTCCGTTTGGTTGAATTGTCCATGGTTTCTAATAACGTGGAGAGATGTGCGAAGTAGTATTAGAATTGAAAGTTTTGATGATGATATGAAGACTGTTGGTGACAGGGTGAGGGCCTCTGGAATCCATGGTGAGGAGAAGGTGAAGTTTGCATATTCAATTAACATACGGAGAGTGGTGATGGCAGCAATCCCTGATGGGTATTGGGGCAATGGTTGTGTTCCAATGTACGTGGTGATGAGTGCGAAGGAGTTGATAGAGAGACCCATTTGGGAAACTGCAGAGCTGATAAAAAAGAGTAAAAGTAATGTGAGTGATGAGTATGTGCAGTCGTACATAGATTATCAGGAGCTGCATTTTGGTGATGGGATAACAGCAGGAAGAGAGGTGAGTGGCTTCACTGATTGGAGGCATTTGGGGCATTCAACTGTGGATTTTGGGTGGGGAGGCCCGGTTACTGTTTTACCCCTTGGGAGGAACCTGCTTGGGAGTGTTGAACCTTGTTTCTTTTTGCCTTATTCAACTGCCTCTGCTCACAACAAAGATGGCTTCAAGGTTTTGGTCACTCTCAGAGACTCTGCATTGCCTGCTTTCAGACAAGCCATGCAACTGCTTTCCACTACCCAACACACAAGTCAAGACTTATAAAAATCTTGTTCAAACAAAACTTGTATGTATGATCAAGGTTTTATATCCAAGAATAAAAAGGTAATCATTATAATAATAATTGTTTAATTATATATAAAGAATTAAAATTCAGATTCTAAAAATGATAAAAGATAAATATGAGTAGACTTCATTCAAACAAAACTAAAAAAAAGCAGTTTTAGAATAAAAATAAAGAGTTTTGATAATATAAAAAAATAACATAATATGATGGGATTCAATAGTAAAATAAAACTTTGTGTCACTTTGGGTCGATCGAGTACATATATATATATATCGAAACCGTCTTAATAAAAAAAATTTATATATTTTCTATAAAGAGGAGTTCACAGTATATTATGGATGGTTCGTTAACGTCGATATCAGGAATTAATTAAAAAGAATTTATTTACTTTTGATAAAAAAATATGACAATATATTATGGGTAGTTCGATAGTTTGTGTGTGGGACAATATATTATAAGTGTTTCGATAATTGGTGGTTTGATAAATCTAACAAATAATTTCTATAATATGTTCAAAATGACTATGATGTCATATTAAGAGGTGAACTTTAAACCTAATTCAATCTCATAAAATCGATTTATAAGATGAGATTTGCACTCATTTTGTATATTATGAAATATTTTAATCTCTAATTAATACGATATCTCTAACAAAACAAACAAGAACATTAACTACTAAAATGGCTAAAATTGGTTGGATATGCGAGATAGATATTGTAGTTAAGAAATATCTTTAACTAAAAAAAAATCTATGTTTTAAAATAAATAATTTATTTCAAAATGTTAAAGTAATTAAAAATGTAGTAATTATATTGCTTAGACATTCATCATTATGAATGTGTTGACACCAACCATTGATTTTTATTTTATTAACGAATTGATTACTTATTCTATTTTTGTTTAGTTTAAAACAGTCAAATCTGTATAAAAAGCATAAATAGTTTCATACGTTGCAATGGTGTTATATGATTAAAAACAAGTTATACCGAAAAAAAAAAGGTTCAAAATCTGAGGATCTGTAGATATACTGATAACCGTAATTGTACCTCACTAAAATCTCACTCCTACAAATATCGAATTCACCTTAGTTCATTCTTAGTTTACTTAATTTACTATTGATTTAATCATACGTTTTATTTGTATGTATTTAATACTTTATCCACCGAACCCAATATTACAACACAAGTTTCATATGGATCTGAAATGAAGGAAAGCATAAGTGAAGGTATTGAATATTCGAAAAGAAAAAATAGAAAAGAACCTTACAAGTGATGAAAAATATGTATGATAAAAGAGAAAAAAAAATTGCGAGATATCCTTAAAATAACACTTGATTTTTCAACATTAGTATCAAACTTTATTCTTTATTATCACCCATTGTAATGACATGATTGGAGAACATAAACCCTTTGTCCCTTCGGTAAGCAATTTCTTGCATCTTGCATCTAAGCCATTTGAAATTGACTTCCAGGTTTGCTGGGATTGCCTTAGGGTCCATGAATTCAGGTTCAAATGAATGGAAAATAAGAAGGCCATGCAATATATATTATTACGTAAATATATATTTTCATATCATTTTTAGTAAAAAAAAAAAGAAGAGAAGAAGGTCACGTAATTCCGGTGCTTTTGTGCAAGAATAATTAGTGTAATGACCACACAATTTATATGTGTCAAGTTTTGAATTTAATTGAATGTACATGTTTATTAAATTTTACCGTATGTATAATGACCCTAACAGACTCTATTTACTATTAACAAAAATACACAATCATTTAATTTAAGAGGAGAATATTAAGAAGTTGATCTAGCTATTTTGCGCCTTAATAAAAATGTAATGCGAGAGGTATGTAGCATAAATATGGATACGTACGACACTTATACGGACATGAAGATAGGTATAATTTTTAAAATGTACACACGAGAACACAAATCTATATATTATATAATTTTAAATTATATAAATTGAAAATAAATATTTATGTGCAAAAGTATGTTTGAGATTCTTTTGGAAGCATGAAGATATTTTTCATGACGGGTTCAAAAGAATTTGTTTCTTACTTTTTATAATTATAATAAAAATTTATACAATAAATTTGAGTTTTTAAAAAATTATTATATTTATACCTTTTAAAATTGTTTTAGAATCGTGTTAGAATTTTCAAAAATCTAACAAATATTTTTTGAATTAAACACTTTATCAGTGTTCTACAGGTGTCATATGAATGTCAACACCGATACATGTATCCGACACTGATACACCATTTAAGATAAGTGTCACCCGAGAATAGAGAAACCATTTAAGAGAAGTGTCACCCGAGAATGGAGAGAAGTGTCACAGTCTTGTGAGATTACATGCTATTTTAAGAAAATATTTGAAAACTTGAAGGAATTATTAATTTAATTGAATTAATTTTTTAAGTAAAAGAAGAAGAAGAAGGAGAGAGAAAGAAAGAAAAATGAAATCTATCTATCTTCTTATCCAAAGGCTGGGAGGCCAATAGGAGGCATGCCAGCTGCTATGAATGGTCGATAAAGGACAAAACAAACAATTTGCTTCACAGAGCTAACACTCCTTCTCTTCTCCGTCTATGGCTTCCACCACGTTGGGCACTTCTTCAATTGCTCTTCTGCCTTCTCGCTATTTCTCTTCTTCTTCCAAGCCTTCCGTTCACACTCTCTCTCTAACCTCAGGTACATTGCTTTGCAAACTCTATGTTTTTTGTTTTTTTTTTTCTGTTGGAGGGTGTGCGGCAGACCCATTTCATATAAGTTATTTCTCTCTGCCAAATTTGTGAATTTGTTTCTTCTTGGGGAGTTTGTAGCTGGAAATGGATCGCGGGTCCTTGTGGGCATTGTGTGATTGTTAGAATCTAAGTTGAGTGGTTGTGACTTTGCAGGGCGGAAGTTTTATGGAGGAATCGGAATTCACGGCATAAAGGGAAGGTCTCAGTTCTCAGTTTCCAGTGTTGCCACTGAAGTTAACTCTGTAGAACAGGTTGGTAGGATATTCGGTTTTTGAGGTCTGGATGTTCTTTCTGTGTCTTTGTTTGTGTTTTGGATTGAATTATATAGAGATGATGGATGGACACTAGATTAATTGCTGCAAAGATTTACATTCGTTTCTGCGTGTGCGTTGAGTCATTGAGAACTCCTAATGATTTTTTAACAAATTTTGGGTTGAAGGCACGATTTTTAGACTATATTGTGATAATTTTCTTTAGTTTAACTAGCATGTACTGTGAGTGTAAAAGATTTTTTCGAACAGAAATCATCTTTTGTGTGTCACTGTAAAATGTTTTACATTGTTGTTCAATTAGATAGATATTAAAAAAGTTAACAAACTCTACAGTAAATGAATAATAGTATTTACCTGTAAGTGCATACATTATAAAGCCTACATGGTTTCTGTTACACTTGCACATATGTGCATTTAGAGTATGGTTGATTGTGAGAAAATTGCAAGGTGAAAATGAGAGGAATACAAATGAGTTCATATTTGAATGTATATTGGGTTGAACTAGTTTATTTATGTTTTTTAACTTTCAAAATTAGTGCTAGATTTTTGGGAAATTAAGGACTGTGTATGTATGCTTTTTACAATAACCCAACCCGGTAAATTTTTCATTTACAGAATCCGAGAGTTGCTGCTAAAGAAAGCCAAAGACCAGTATACCCGTTTGCTGCCATAGTTGGACAGGATGAGATGAAACTCTGTCTCCTCCTTAATGTGATTGATCCTAAGATTGGAGGCGTCATGATCATGGGGGACAGGGGAACAGGGAAATCCACAACGGTTCGGTCATTGGTTGATTTACTTCCCGAAATCAAGGTTGTTTCTGGTGACCCCTATAACTCAGACCCAGTAGATCCAGAATTCATGGGTGTTGAAGTGAGAGAGCGTGTACTGCAAGGAGAGGAACTTTCTGTGGTCTTGACCAAAATTAACATGGTTGATTTACCATTGGGAGCTACAGAAGATAGAGTGTGCGGCACAATTGACATTGAGAAAGCTCTGACTGAGGGTGTCAAGGCATTTGAGCCTGGACTACTGGCTAAAGCTAATAGGGGAATCCTATATGTTGATGAAGTTAACCTTTTGGATGATCACTTGGTGGATGTGTTGTTAGATTCTGCTGCATCAGGTTGGAACACAGTGGAGAGAGAGGGAATTTCTATCTCACATCCTGCACGGTTTATCCTAATTGGCTCGGGCAACCCTGAAGAAGGGGAACTCCGGCCACAGCTGTTGGATAGGTTTGGAATGCATGCTCAAGTTGGAACTGTTAGGGATGCTGAGCTCAGAGTGAAGATTGTGGAGGAGAGAGGTCGATTTGACAAGAACCCAAAGGAGTTTCGTGATACGTACAAAGCTGAGCAAGACAAGCTCCAGGACCAAATTACTTCAGCAAGGAGTATTCTTTCTTCTGTTCAAATTGATCAAGATCTCAAGGTGAAAATCTCCAGGGTGTGTGCAGAATTGAATGTGGATGGACTAAGAGGAGATATTGTAACAAATAGGGCTGCAAAAGCTCTTGCTGCTCTGAAGGGAAGAGACAAAGTAAGTACAGAAGATATTGCTACTGTCATTCCCAACTGCTTGAGACACCGTCTTAGAAAGGATCCCTTGGAATCAATAGACTCAGGTTTACTTGTCACTGAGAAATTTTATGAGGTTTTCAGCTGAGAGTCATAGTTATAACACGGTCTTTATGCTACAGTATTCAGCTACTTTGTTTACATTTTACCTTTCCTGAGAGGATTTTCATTGTCCTTAAACACTAGTAAGATTCATGAATTCCTCCTATACAGGAAATTCCGAGCTTTTTTAAGTGTAAGAGTCATTCACTATTTTTCTTCTGTATCTGCAGCCCTTTCACAAGCTTGGAGTTTTCAAACTGTGATTCCTATTTTTTTTTCGGCAACTGTGATTCCTATATTAGAATAAATTTGAAAAAAATTTAAAAAGTTACTTTTTTTTGTTAAAATCTTTTAGGATTCCTACATATTTTGAGTTTTATTGCAAAGGTTATTACATTTATCTTTTAATTTATGAGTAACACCGAATAAATAATTAGGAAGGTATTTTTGCTTATGCGTTCTCTATACTTATGTGCGTATCGTTTGCCGTTGACTGAAATTCACCCACCGTGCCATATACACGACTGTTGCATTTGAAAATAGGTTGATTCATCACGCAGTGTAACATCTATAATGCTTTGCATTCGCTCAAGATCTCATATTTATTCACTCACTCTCCCTGAGTGTCTCTCTTAATTCATCTTTCTAATTGTTTCATCGTATGTTTCCATTCAGATCTACATCACGCAGAAGCTAATATGAACAGCTTCTGCGTTTACTTGATTGGTGGATGTGGTTTTACTGAATGAGGCGAGTATAAAATGGGTTTGCAAACAAACTAATTAAAAGCTAGAACTGGTTGCTTCCATGTTGACTAAAAATCCATGTCTTTAACCCAATTCTATACATTTTTATAAGAAAAATCTATAAAAAAAGGCTCAACAAACACCAAAATCCACATTAGTTGCGTGAACAATTTTGCTAAAATGCAGTCTGATGTAACACTGAAAACCAGAAGAAACTACACAAGGTTAACCAACTTTTTCTTTTCAAAGCGAGTATTTAGCAACTATGAAGAGATCGCCTTAAAGCCTTCGAGTAGTCGTCAGAATACAACAATTGTCACTGATTTGTAAATACAATTACATCTCCAAGAATCCTTTAGTGTGTAAAATTCAAAGTTTTATCAAAACATGCAACGTATATAAACTGGCTATAAAATTCCAAATGAAACATTATTAAGCATCCATCTAATAATACACATATCAGTCGTTATTGTACAAACCTAAAAAAGAGATTTCATTTTTATGGGCAAGTTAATTTTAATTCATAGAGAAGTTTATTTCATATTTTTTTCTTATTTCTCTTTCTCAAAAGTACTTATAAAGAAAATTTTCCAGTCAAACCCAAAATCATTATTTGGACTTGGAAATATTCTGCAGTATGATCTTGTCACCTTCAGTCATCCCTCCCCATATTGCAGGCCTCTGTTCTAGAAAATCAGGGAAGCGCTGAAGTAAAAGAGTAGCCGTCCAAATTAGGATTGAAGCAGTTATAGCCCATATCACATACTTCTTATTCCCAACCTCATAATCAAAATAATGTGAAAGATACTTCTCCTTCATCCATTCTCTTTCCTCAGCTCTTCTGTTATCATTCTGCATTCAACCATGATGTCAGAAATTAAGTTCATTTGTCTAAGTCAGAAAGTGCCCCAAATTTTCAACAGGGAAAAAAGTATACAAAATTTTATTTGAGAACAGTAACACTAGAACAAACCTTGAGGAATATCTCCAATGGAACATCAAATATTTCTTCTACTTCAGCTGAATTTAAAATTGGCGAAAATGCATCCTTGTTGGTGAGTACTCCAAGCACAGGTACTATGGTGACACCATACTGTACTTAAAAACTGCTATGTAAGGGTATTGAGTTATGGAAAATTCTAAGGCTCAAAGATATTTTTAATTAATATAAAATAATTAAGATTTTGAGTCTCTGTGTGCCTCTAAATCTGGATTATGTGTTTGCCTATAGTGTCAAAGCTAACAAGATTTCTTTATTTCCAAGGACACGAGTCAGCTTGAATAAATTTGAGTGTTCAGGATAAGAAAATAGAATGAATTAAAAATGAAAAATTGTATCAAACTTCTCACATTAAAACCAACTAACTCATTTCAACTATTTAGAAGCTATCTCATCTATTTTTTTTCAGTAAGCACTTACAAACTAATCAAAACTCCGCATTCCTGTTTTAGAAAAGTCTCAATAATAGAGTTTTATAATTGAAAATATCCCATAAACTAAAAGTCAGCCCAAACTGGGCATAATTGAAGAAGCTTTAACCTAAATACTAGTAAGATCCTCCTGATATTAGCTCGGTATATTATAATTCGATACAAACGCGAGTCTTAGGGATAGTAGTCGATACTACAAAATAGTAAAATAATACCATACTCTGGAATTGCAGGACCTAACTTATCTGATTAAGAATGTTGGATTTAAAGGAAGCAAGTTTGTTCCCAATCATAACCTGAACTCAACGAGGTTTATTAAGAAGTGGATTTTAAGTGTAACTCAAATTCATAATAAAATCGGCTTATAAGGTGAAGTTTGCCCCAACTTATATACAATGAAATGCTATCATGTTTAGTTGACTTGGGATCTCCATTGAGCTCCAACAAGGTTCGAACTTGTAGGCATGCAGGAGGGTAGTTGATAACCTGAATCTAAGAAATGGATAGGTACAATTGGATTGAAATATTTACTAATAAACCAGGTTACATGTTTTTGAAACATTTAATTACTCATATGATGTAATAGTTACATAAATTGTCTCATCTACTCTCTACACCTTAAAACATTTAATTACACGTCAATTTTGTTTTGTTTAGTCCGTAGAGATATTATTTTTAATTTTCGCTCTTTAACTATGGATTAAAAATGATGTGTTAGAGATTTAAAAAAGCTTTTTTTTTTAAGTATAAGGACTTAAAAGAAATTTTTACCAGTGAAGGAAGATGCAGGAACAATTTGAACTGAAAGTATCTAAGTGAAGTTTTAAAGAGGGTTTTGCAGTAGAAAAGGAATCGGTAACCTAAACCGAAGCAAATGAAGTTAGATGCAGTGAAGATTCGTTGTAGCAGAAGATGTAATTGATAGAAGAAAAAATGAAGAACAGATTAAAAACAGGAAGAAATGTACCGTAGTATGGAAGGGTTGGAGAGGAGTAATGACAGAAACAAGAGAAGGGTCCAAGCCAATTTCCTCCTTGGCCTCTCTCAACGCTGTTTGTACATCGTCAGCATCGCCTTCTTCCCTCTTGCCACCTGGCAAAGCCACTTCACCTGCTGACGTAACAGTGAGATGAAACTTGAATTGAAATAGAAAAACAGAAGATCATTGAATGCAAAGAGTGAGGGAGAGACCGGAGTGGGTGGAGAGAGAGGAAGAGCGCTTGGTGAGGATTACCCGGAGACTCCCATCGCCGCCTTCGAAGACACAGATCAGAACTGCCGCTATCTTCCTCAAAACGATGGGTTTATCCAAAATGTTGGGGTTGGTGGGAGCGGAATACGAACACTGGATGTGATTTATCAAAGCCTGTAACCTCGATGAAGCTCTGTTTGCACTCATTCTCCTCCTCCCCACCCACCACCAAACTCCTCTCTTTCACAATTATAATAACACTTTTTTAATGTTAATAAAAAATGTTATAATAAAATTAATTACAACACGTTTTTAAAATTTATATTAAATTTATAAGTAAGTGTAACTACCCATAATAAAAAATAATTTTGTTATTAGATTTTGTAATTAAAATTGTAGTAACTATAGATTATTTGTCTTAATAGTGGAATATCTAAACTTCCATCGATATTTTATAACTGAGTTCTAATTATGATTAATGATAATTATGAGTACAACGATCAATTTAATGAATTTTAATTGTTGAACGGTTATTTATGTCATAATGATTATTATAAGACTAGTTTAATAGTTATTATTCATAAAATTTAAGTATTATTACTATTATCTTGTGTTTTTTTATTTAAGTATCAGAGAGTTTTTTACTAACAAACATTCTTCTCTATCTAAAATAATTAAAAGAATAAACTAAAAGCATATTTCTTTATGTATAACAAGATCCTCAGGAGAGTATTTGAATTTTTCTAAGTATATAAAATAGATTAAACAGAGAAACTTTAAATATGAAAAATTATTAAAATAAGATTATGAGTACCATACTCATGACATTATAACTAAGAATTAAAAATGGATGAACCGTGAGTGATATTGTCTACCATATTGGGATGAGGTCTAATTTGCTTCGATTTATATTGTTTAAATCTATGTGTATATTTTTAATCTTATATTTTAATAAATATTAACCATAATGGTAATTTTTCAGCATAAGCAATATCCAAACGCAATCTTCAAACGTCCCCACATGTTGAAGTAAGGTCCATAAAACTTTTCCACATAAAATCATCTTTGTACAAGTAGTGCAAAAGCTTGAGGGAGAATACACTTAAATGTATATAACTTATATTACTTTTTATAGATTATGATAAATTAGGTGATGATATGAAAATGACTAATAATTTCAATAGAAACATGTTATGTCTAACTAACTCTAATATTTGATTTGGTATTTTGTGATTGTGTTTAGGTTCGTGTCGTCGTAAAATGTTTTTGGCGAGTTAACAATTGATTATCTGATAAGATTAGCTGAGCAAATTGAATTAATTTGTCATTATAGATTCAAAGTTGATATTCATAAATTTAAACTTTGCTTAATTCCTTTTGCTATTCGTACCAATAATGTCATCTAATGTTAATGGAGAGGATCGCATGGTTTAAAAAAAAAAATTATATTTGTAAATATAAATGTGAGTAATATTTTTTAGGATATAGCTCGCATCCTAATTTAATAATTATTTAAAATATTATTTATAAACTTTAAATATTATAAAATTAATAAAAATGTTTATTATAAATATTAAGAAATTGAATTTTTCATTATTTTACTTCACACGTCATTTTTTGCATTCCGACTTCAGTTAAACCATACAAATTACTTTTATTTTTTTAAGTTATCATGTTATTTTGTTTAATCATAAAACTAAATGAGACATGAAATACATACCAAATATAATTTTTAAGGTAATATGCATCCAACGAAAATACACTATTTCGATTATTAATTATATATATTAGCTTTAAACTCAGGACAAGAGCGTAGTTATAAATTCATAAATAGTTGCATTTATTTAAAAAAATTATAAAATTGTAAGAGAATTTTATGTTAGGGAAATAAAAAATGTTAACTTAAAAATATTTTATAATTTAGAAAAGTAAAATGATAAAGACTTCAAATGTAATTTGCTTTAACTTTACAGTATTTAAAATCTTAAATAATGGTTTAAATAGTTTAAATGAAAATTTGAATTAAATCAAGATGCAAACTATATACTAAAAGTATTACTCCAATTTACATTCATCAATGTAAGTTTTTTTAATTATAAGATAATCGAGTGAAACAAATCAGGGAAATACTAAAATTTCACTGTCTTATACCATATGAGTTGTCAAATTTTATTTAATGATTTTCATTTAACTTTATAGCTTTCAATAAAAAAAATGGTACAGAGAATATTCGTACTACTGCTGAACAAGTTTTTACTCAGCAAATGTTTCTAAATATTATTGATACATTTTTTGAAGTAAACAGATTCTGCAAGTAGGAAAACGAATTCCAAGTTCTGATATAGTTTTCCTTCTGAGTACATGTAAACACTTAATCTTGAAATCTATAGTAGTGATGAATATTATTGTAGGATGAAGAATTGTTAAGGGCTAAAATATTAAATGTCAAATTCAATGAGTTACACAGTTGAATCCCGAGGAAGCTTGAATTTAGGATTCTGCTCCATGAAAGCTGGTGGTCGTTGGAACACAAGTGATGCTGCTCTTATTAAGATCCCAGCAGTTAAACCCCATATTAGGAATTTCTTATGCTCCATTTCATAGTCAAACAAATGTATCAGATAATTCTCTCCCATCCATTGCATCTTCTTCTCGCTCCTGTTTTCATCCTGATTAACATACATAATGACGTTAACTTCTACATGAATACAAAGTAAAACATACATAAAACTAAGTCAACCTTGAGAAACATTTCCAAAGGTGCATCAAATACAGCTTCTACTTCAGCAGGATTCAGAACAGCTTTGAATGCCTTTTTGTCATGAAGAATGCCAATCACAGGAACCACTCTCATGAGGTACTACAAAAGGGAGACAAAAAACAGTAGATTGACTTTCATTTAGAGGAAGTTTTTATCAATAGTTTTCAAGTTAATCATTATTCATTTGTCAAGCAAGAAATACACAACCACCCAAGATCATGTCATATGATGCTTCAAAATTCTGCATCCCTCTAGAAGCATAAATATATATATATATATATATATATAACTGAAGTATGTTAGACATAAATGTTTCTTCGTAAATATCAATGATATAATGTTCACGGATCCATAAAATGTAAACCAAAATTCCTAAGGACCCGAAATGTGTATATCAGTTACTCTCCAACAAGTAGATGTGTAAAAAAAGAGTGTATACCTTAGAGAAAAATGGTTCAAGAACAGTAACAACATCGACAAGTTCAGGGTCCAACCCAATTTCCTCCATTGCCTCTCTTTTTGCTGTGTCCTTATCATCCTTGTCCCCCTCCTCCGCTTTCCCGCCAGGCAAGGCCACTTCACCTGCAAAACAAGGTCAACAACATGCAATAGACACAAGATTTTTGTTACATTGCAAATGTAGTTACAATAGTTTGTCTCTTGAAACATTATATATAATGATAATCTATCATTTTTTTTAAAAGGACAAAACCATGTTCACATGAATTGGCCGACATTTAAAATCTTAAAAAGAATTGTATGAAATTGAACTGACCCGAGTAAGTGGAGAGCTTGGAAGAGCGCTTGGTGAGGAGCACTCTGAGATCCCCAGCATCTCCTTCAAAGATGCAGATCAAAACAGCAGCTCTCTTGTATCTGAATTCTTCTGTGTTTTGAGCAATTGAGGTGATTGATTCTGATACAACCTTCTCCTCCATGACGCCATCCAAAATATCTTCAGGTAGTAGTGGGGGCTTGTAAAGGCGGAGCCGTTGGGCCAAGTCCAGAAGCCTCTTTGATCCTCCATTGGAGTTTGAACAATCCATGAACTTGTAGAGAAAAACTATGTTCTCACAATACAAGCCATAATACATATATATAATGTTGTAATGCTATTTGAACTTGTAGAAGTTAATGAAAAGGGGTAGATGGTAGAATAGTATAGGTTTTATGATTGAATGACGTGAAAGAATACCTGTTTTTGGCAACAAATATTAATGTCCTTGAGATGGAAAAGCTTCCATATATGAATGGTTGCATCTTTTTCGTCCTACTCTTACCACATTATATGTAAAAAATAGACACTCACTCACTCTTAAATTCTCTCTAAAAGAAACACTCTTCTTTGCAATTCTCTCTATTGTATTTCTTTCTGTGGTGTATCTTACAATTGAGAGAGCATCCTATTTAT
>Ga0123342_1000467_pt1 | contig 63748 bp, 25 predicted proteins | sample Turbeawhitnodule_FD_89960 | JGI IMG/M metagenome (GOLD analysis project Ga0123342, IMG submission 89960) | Root nodule microbial communities of legume samples collected from Mexico - Turtle bean Mexico white nodule | ecosystem: Host-associated > Plants > Roots > Nodule | place: Mexico: Nepantla... | reverse complement strand
GAATGGTTGGATGATCACGCCACTTAGAGGATGGAGACTCCAAGATGAGTGTGCAAAGCCGCCACTTGAGGTAACCAAAGAACTCTCAAGATAAGACTAAGTGAGGAAGGCACAAAGCTCTCCCATTCTCTCTCAAATTGAGTAGAGTTTCTCTAATTCAAAATTCAAATCTGAAAAATACAAAGGCAGCAGCACCTTAATTTATAGCCTAGAGATGCTGAAATGCAAAGCTAATTAAATTCAAAATTCCCCCCAAATACATGAAAGTGGCGCCAAGCATAATTTTTCCTTTTACTTAAACCTGGACCATTAAAAAGGTAAAAATTCTCAAAATAGAATTATATATCGCATTCGAAATTCCTAACCACTTGAAACATAAATTTCATACCTACCACAAAATTTTGCATTCAAAAAATAGATGTTTGGTAGACTCTACCTATTGTTGACAAAGAGGGCAAAGAATTAAGCCTAAAACCACTCCCCTATTATGCAGATTCAATTTAGACTGGATTTTATTAAAACATATCCTCCATTGGGTTTTAGCATTTGGAACAATATAAATTTAGGGTTTAGGGTTTAAATTCTCCTAGTTATCAAAGTTATTATGATGTAGGAAGTCATATGTTGACCTAACCAAAAAAAATCCTCCATTTTTCCCTTTCCACTTCTATCTATCAGGACTATTTTTATTTGAACTCATTTTTGTTAGGTCTAGCTTTAAGGTTTCTACCATGGATCTTTCCTATTCAAACCACTCTCGCCTCTACTTGAATTTGCATACCCAACTATTGTTATTCCATCTATGAGCTTGGACAACTTGAATTTCAAATTCAATGAAATTCATGAACTCTTTGGAAATTTATCTGGCATTGATATCCTCTCATTCCTCTTATCGTAATTTTCTTTTATAGTGATAGTAATTCAATCTCTTCATAATAATTATTGTGAAAATTATCATTATATATAAATTATAATTTATTTTTACAATGAATAGCTTAAATTGTGATTTAGGATAGATTTTAACTATTGAAATTTTAAAATGAAACTATATCGAAATTTAATTCAATGGTACAAAAGAGTATGCTTAAAAGGGATTTATGGGTAAGAAGAACAAATATATAGAAGAAAAATAACCTGAGATGGTTTGAAAGGAAAAAAATTTATAGTTGGCAAAATACTACGCAAAATATATATTTAAAAGAGAAAACAAAATAAAGATTAATAATGTATAATGGAGAATGAAAAGAAAGATGTATGTTTTAATTTATAGCATAAAATTAATATTTTTTATCATGGAAACCGAGAGTTAGAGATACACTAGAACACGTTATCAGACACCGTTAGAATACTCTATCCACTCAAACCAATCCAAAGGAATGTTGACACAAGCAAAGGAGGTCTCAGTGACAGAACATAAATATGACATTCAGTGAGAAGAGATTATGAACATCCATATTCGTGGAATGCATGAAAAGGAGTTGAAACTCAAAGTAAGTGACTGATTCAAGAACATTTATTACATACACACCTGCATGATTACTGACTTAAAACATTGGAATGTTTCTTGCATGTACTCTCCCTTTTGATTCCAACCTTATTATTTCTGACAAGTACAACAACAATTTTACTTTCAGTGAAAACAAAAATTAAGAAGGTGTTAAGTTTTGTTACATGAAAAGGTTGTTTTCAAACAGTATAGATATGATTCAACAAGATTTATTTTTCCTTGGTATTTTGCTTTTCTGAAGTTACTTTTCTTTGTTTTTTTTTTTGTCTGTCATGAACTCTTTAAATATTGATTTCAACATCAGGTGATACTGTTGGGGTGATGATTTGAATTGTCATTGACTGAATATGTAGAGAGAGATGAGTGTGTCGCATATTGTGTGCATGTCCCTGGCTTCTTCTCCAAATCATCAAAAGTACTGTTCATGCGATTGCGATGTGATGGCAGGTTCACGCGGTTTATCCAATCCAACTTTTCTCCATACATCCTTGTTCTTTCCAACACCATTTGATATATAAGGAGTCAATGTTTTCATGCATGTCTTTGTCTTGAATCGGATTGGATATGCTTTAAGGATGTGTTGTTTTGTGTTGTGTTGTGTCCACCGTGAAAGTTGATGGTATCAGAAAGCAATATCGATGAAGTTCAACTGTATTTGCATGAGTGATGCTTACGTTCTCAGCATGTTAGTTTACAATTGGTGGAAGAGAAAACAAATATTGCCCCATTGCATATCCAAATGATGAGAATGAAAAAAGAAAGGACGTGTTCCCAACATTTCTATAACGGAAAGTGGAGCATGCATAAAGTTACATATTTTATATTATGCAAAACATACACCCCATTTTTAGAAAGTAGAGATGAAAAAAAGCGATAGTCCAAAATAATAATTATTATTATTATAATTAAAAATCTAAAAGTGTTCATTGGCCACACAAAAAAATTATAAAAAAATAAATTATATACTTGTTAAAAGTATTTTAAATAATTACTTAATAGTATTCATTTTTAGGGTTAAAGATACCAAGGATCCATTCCAATATTTTTATTTTCTTACTACAAATACCTTAAAAGTTTAAAATTTAGACTAAAAATAAACATCAATTTAACTTGAAACTACCAAAAAAAAATATTTCTCTTTTTAAAATATCTATCATATTCTTTTATTGATCCACCGTATATTTTTTAATGATGCAATTATGACGGAAAAGACATAATGTTTCATAATGCGGTGGTAATTAACGTGATTTAAAGTTAAAATATTTTATTTATTTATTTCATTTCAAACTAAGTTTATTATCAAACAATATAGTTTGAATAAGAATAAACAAAATGTTTTTTCCAGTTGATATTTAGAAATACAAATTGTTTTATTTCATTCTCACTTTTAGTTCAATTATCATAAATTATATTTTATAAATATCTAACTAATTTTCTTATGTATTGTTTTTATATATAGCTTACTCTTCTCTTATGGAGCACTCTTAGAAGATAATTAATTCTTAACTTTATAGATAACTTGGAGTTGGATAGGGTGGTAAAGTGGATCGGTCCGTCCGCATAGGTCCGTCCCACTTAGGCCCGTTCCGCATACAAAATGTGGGTTGGTTTTCATGACGGCGGTGTGTAGCAGCGGAGTGGCAGTAGCGCGCGACAGTTGCAAGCGAAGCCACATGGAGTCGCAAGCGGAGCGAGTGACGACACTACATAGGAGAGTGCGTCGGTGTTGTGTGCATTTTTTGGAACCGCGTAACTGCGTTGTGTTTTGAGTGAAAACCTAATTTTCTTTCACTCAAAGTTGTCACTCCTCCACTGGACCATTGTTGTCAAGTCAATTAAATTTTTTTTAATTTTTTTTTTTACAGGCTAGCGGGTCAGCTCGCCCCGCCTGCTGTTGGCCCGCGCGGACCGTGAGTTATGCGGAAGCGAGCTAATGCGGGTCAGCGGGTTGAAAACGTCAGTTTGTCCCGTATTTTTTATCACGGACCGCGGACCGGTCTGTCCCACTTTGTCACCCCTACTCTAGGATGCACTTGTATCCTCATAGTTATTGGATCTTATCTTAACTTTTCAATCAATATTAATAAACATAATATATTTTTATTATAGAATATAAACTTTAAAAAATAAGTTGTAGATTACCACAATCAAGTTTTTATAAATTTTTGTCCTGTATGAATGCGAAATAAATAAATAATTAGTAATTATATAATTCTATAATAGTTCTAACAAATCTTTTATAGGATAGATGTTTTTTATATAGCTTTCATGATAGTAAATTGTTTATGTCTAATTTAAATTTACAAAATTAACTTAGAATATAAGATGAAAAATATAAAAAAAAAATTGAAATTATATTTTAAAATCAATAATTTATAATAAATTTTGAACTATTTCATATTAAGAATATAGGAGAAATTGAAATTTAAGGGGTGCAGGAAGCAAGTCCCATACAATATGCAAAGCCTTGGATCCATAATTATTGTAATAATTCCCATGAATTCTTTGAAGATGGGATTCTAGAGTCTATGATGTAACACACCCACCCAAAGATATTTGCACTATGCCCTCTCGTCACATCATGGACATCACAATTTGAATTGCATTTTATCTTAACCCAATCAAAGAGTTTTAGGGTCACATTCCACTAAGAAACCTTTTCTCAATATCTATGTAAAACTCAAGTTCATTTATAATTCTTATTCATGTTTTTTCACTTTTAGTCTTCTATATAAACTTGTTTTAAACATCTATATAAACTTATTTTAAACATTTTATAATTTATAACAAACTAGAGCTGCAAATTTGTAAGAAACTACTCACAATTACTAACAATATCTTGATAAAAACTTACAACTTTTTCTATTACATAAATATAATTACTTGTGAAAATACAGTTGTTGCGAATATGTTTTAATTATCATTAAATTTTAATTAATTTAAAAATTAAAAATAATTAATTATTATATTGATTAAGTTATATATTATTTTATAAATTAAAACATTATTGGTATTTATAGTTATTTTTATTTATTGTTAAATAAAAATTTATAAAGTATTTTTTAAATTGATATGTAACATTAATTTTTTTTAACTATTAATTATTTTATATTTTAAATTAATTTTTAATTAAATTAATGATTAATTTATAATTTAAAGTAATTAATAGTTAAAAAATTTGGAAATAATATTTAACTTTTAATTATTTAATATTTAATAATTTTCTTATAGTGTATAATATATTATTTAAATAATTTATAATTTAATATTAATTTTTATTTAGTAATTATGTATTTTTTAAACATTTCTCTTCTTTTTAGCTCAGTAACTATACGGAATATTAGGACAACATTTATATATTTTTCATTTAGTTATTAGTTGGTTAGAAAACAAATATAGATTTTTTTTTTTAATTTAGAGAGTGACAATTAGATATCATATATACAAGTAATTTTGGAAGAAGGAATATATTAACCAATTGTAGCAATCTCCTTTATTATTGTTGTATAATAAAAAAATATTTTATAACTATATTGTTTCAACACTCCATAATTTATTTACGAAGTAAAAGTTATTATTAAATTATAGTTATTTAAATAAGATATAATTATTGAAATGGAAACATATAAACATAAGAACTAACGCGCGTTTTTGTTAATTAAATGTGTGAATAAATAATATACAAATAATATATATATATATATATATATATATATTATAAAAGGATTGATCTTATGTAATATTATAAAATATTTAACAAATATTTATTTGGTAATGGTTTAGAACATTATTTGTTGAGTGGACAAAAAATATATTAATAGTAAATTTTGAAAAATTATTATTCAATGACAAATAATTGTATAAAGTAAATTTATTACACTTTTAGAAAACTATTATAAAATTTATACTAAATATATTTTTTTATTATTAATCGTATAAATCTTTCTACATAATAATAAGTTTGCGTTAAACTTAAATCAATTATTTAAAGAAAATTTACTCAATTATTTAAAGAAAACTACTCAGGCGGATTAAAAAAGTTAACGAGATGTAGTATGAGATTTCATAATATTTTTAAAAATATCCTTCAAGTCAAATAAATTTATCAAAGAATAACATAAATTTAATAACTTAATATTATAATTAGAAAAATTAAAAGTATTTTTGAATAATAGTGGAGTCGATATTCAATTAAATTAAGTAGAAGTTTATCCAAACTACAAATCAAAAAATAAAGAGACTACATGACTACAAGATAAGAACCACTAACCAAGAAAAATTAACTTATTTTAATTAAAATTTTGAGATTAATTTGTAACTAATCACTCGTACTAGTTGTTTTAACTTTTCTTCTCAAATGAATGAATGTTTCTAGCATACCATGTTTGTCAGGTAAGAAATGAAATTGAAAATTTATTAATGATTTTGTTATACATCGATAACCTAATCATGTGAATGTACATATTGACTTTCAAGATCTTTCCTCAAGATAATATCTCTAACAAAATGAACGTTTATTTTCAATATGCTTCTTTTGAGCAAAATGAGTGGTGTGAAACAAGTCTTAAAGTGACTCATCTAAGATTTCTTTAACAACTCTTGAATATAACTTGATTATGTAACATAAATCATTGTTTCGGACTTCAATGCCAAGAAAGTGTTAAAGATCTCCCATGTCTTTTAGAGCAAAAATCTAATTTAATTTGTGGAAAAAAATTTGCACAAGTGTTTGATAATTTCCTATAACCAAAATATCATCAACATAAACAAGAATAAATAAGATTTTGTCATGTGATCTGAAAATGAAGAGGGGTGTATCACATTTGGAATGATGGAAACCCCAAGAAATTAATATGTTCTTCAACCTATCAAACCAAGCACAGAGCTTTTGTTGATCCCACAGATAGTATTGTCAAGTTTGGATACAAAATTTGGATAAATTTGTTTTATTTTTGTTCCAAATTGATTTTCAACAAGAGTTTTTGAAATGATTAAAAGCTTGAACAACATCACTTTTGAATTTAAGAGGATAACTCCAAGTAAAGTAACTAAAGTCATCAACAAAGTAAATATATAAAAATGATATATGTTAAGAGTGTTGGTCCACGTACCCAAAGATAAATGTGAACCAAATCTAAAACATGTTTTTCTTAAGAATGTGAATCTTTGAAAGGTAAGGCATGTGATTTTCTAAACTAACAAGCATCACAAAAACTAATGTTATTAACAACAAATTGATTACAATATTTTAAAACTCGAGACAAGACTCTTTGAGATGGATGGCCTATTCTCTCATGCCATGCATCTTCCTTTCGAAGAACTTGACAAATCAAAGGGAAAGGGAAACAATTCCGAAATTTTGAAACTTGGATTTATTTTAGGAAGGTGCAGCTTCAATCTTGTATAAACCATCTTCACAAAACAGCCGGAAGAGTTAAAAAACAATAGTTACTTTGTTATCAGTCACCAAGTAAGACATATTTAGCAAATAAATTCTTAGTAATTTTAGGCACATGCAACACATTATTAAGAGACAGGTCTTATAACTTTGCATTGTCTATATGACTAATGCCAAGTTTGCTTCCATTTGCTATAAGAGACTACTTACCGCTATAACCTTCCTTATGTGACAGATTTTGTTGTTGGTAACATGATGGCTAGCTTCAGTGTCTGCATACCACGACGGATCTTCAACCACCTTTAGGAGTAGCCATTATTGCATTTAAGGCTTGGTTGTTGGATGAATTTGGCATGAAATTACAATCAATTTTTTTCTAGCAGATTGAATTTGTGTGACCTCCTTTATCGCATAGTTCACACACATGTTTATTTCCATTGCTCCTTCCTCTTCTTTCTTGAAATCTGCCTTTGGAACTTCTGTTGCTGTAATGTGAACAAATTTACCCTTTAGTGTTAAATGGCTTGTTGTCAAATTTTCTAGAAGTAGAGTGGGTAGTAGCATGTCTAAGAGTAACACCCTATGTTGGATATGTATTAAGCTACTCGAGCCTACTTTCAAACGTTAGCAAATGCTTTTTCAATTCAATTTCGGGCACAGACTCTTTATCAGTCGGAAGAGTGACAATTTGGGTGTATTTTGTGTCAAGGCCACTCAAAATTTGAATTGTTAGTGCAAACTGAGAAATCGAGTTTCTTGTCAGAGTGAGATTGTCAGCAATAGACTTCGTAGTTGTCAGATATTGCTCCATATTCATGTCTCATTTCCTTGTTTTCTGTAATTTAGCTTTGTAATAAATAATCCTTGATCTTGTATGCTCCCTTGGAAGTTCTTTTGCTGCATCCCACAGTTATTTCGATGTTTAATTTCGCATCAACTGAGTATATTGTATATGTACTCATAGTGTTGTATAGCCACCCTAAAATAAATTGATCATTTGAGACCCATTCGTCAAACTCTGAGTTTGGTGTTTTTACTGTTTTGCCTGGTGTGGTTCTTGGCAAGAATTCTGGAGGACAAAGGTTGTTGCCAAGAACATGACCATCTAATTTGTGGCCTGTAATGATGGCATGATCATTTTCCATAAGAGATAATTAGTGCAATCAAGTTTGATTGCGTTGTACCAGGTGGGTACACTGGTGGTTTGTAAATGAAACAAGCAATAGGGCATACTTGAGCTTGGAGTGCTTGGAGGAGTAACCATGATTGGCCTAAAGAGGGAGATTTGCCAAGGATTTTGTGTTCCTGATACCAAATTAGAAAAGATAAAAGGATCTTTGAAGAATAGTGTATAATTCTCTAATGCAACACTCAACACTATACTGATATTCAATTTAATTAAGTAGTAGGTGATCCAAATTACAAATTCAAAAATTAAGAAATTACATGACTATAGGATAAGAACCACTAATAAAGAAAAAATTGACTTATTCTAACTAAAATTTCAAGACTAATTTATAACTAATAATCGATAACTGTTTAACTATTATATATTTTTTTTAAAGAAACTCTCAATAAAATATATCATTATTGTATAAGATTTCAGTAACGTTTTTCTAATAATATTATTTTACTAAATTCATAAAGAGTCTCACAACCTATCTCACATTCTTAATGTTTATCTCCCTCCTTTCCTCTCCAAAACACAAACTTAACTTGCAATGGCATCAAATGGGTTGATGGTGGTCCAAGTTCTAAAAATGGCTATTAATTGGGTGGTGGTAGGAGATGATAACGATAATGTTTCCATTTCTAATGTTTTCTTTCTCGACTCTTTTTTATTTTTACTTTTGGATTTTTTTCAATTTTTATCAAAAAAAAGTTGCATCTTTGGGCCCATTTTATTTCCGTGCACGAAGGGAAATGCAAAAAATAAACGATATAGAGAGTGAGTGAGAGAAAGGAAAGAGAGAGTTGCAAATATGGTAAACAATGTGATCGAAAATAACAATAAAAATAAGGTTAAAAATAGAAAAAGAATAAGATGGGAAGAAAACAATAAAATGAAAGAAAAATACACATATAATAAATTCTACCAGCCACTTACTTAAACCATTCATATACAACTACGACCATCTTTAACGAGACAATTTTAGCTCATTATGCATAATTATTGCTTATATTTTATATTATTAATTTTATTTTTAATCGGAGTTAGAAATAAGAGAATGATTCGGACTATTTTTTTGGTCGGTCAGGTATTTTGTTTTTTTTTCGGTTAAAGTGTCTCACTCGTTCTTATACTTTTCTTTCTCGCTCGCTCCAAACCGGATGGTACTTGCAAAAGATATTTCAATGCTCAAGTCAGATTTCAGCACACAGTATTTATGATTAGATGATTGCCTATCTCATCCATTGGGATTTGTATTAATTTATATGATTATTGTGGTCCATTGTGATTAATGGGTTAATAAAAGGAGATTAACAAATGTTGGATCATTAATCAACCTCATTGTTGAGTCAAGATCTCGGACAATTTTATTATTATTATTATTAGTTTCATTGTTTTTTAAAAAGTGAGACAAAATTATAAACCTTTAAAATAATAAAATAAAATTAAGAATTATTCTAATAGTAAAAAGGCTACTTAACCTATAAAAGAACAGTGTTCAAATGCATGTTTTGCAATTTTAGTTTGTACATATATGTTTTGGAACTTTCATTTGTACATATAGATTTTGTTTTGTCTGGTTTGTTCAGTTTGTTTTTACAATTTTATTTTTTAAGTATTCTAGGTTATTTTATTTAAAATATTTTAAATATGCTGACTTAATTTTTTATGTGATTAATAGTCAAAATTAAGCAGCTACATAAAAATAATTTTATTTTTTATATTTCATTCTATTTGTGATATTTTTGTTTAGTTAATTTTATATCTATTAATTCTAATTATTTTTTTATTTTTTTAATTATTTTCATTTTTTATTAACTGCAAGATTTATTTTTATTTTGTAATGTTTATTCTGATTTTAGAAAAAAATATAATTTTTTTCAAAAGTTTTATTAATAGTTATTGAATTAAAATAGTTAACCAATTATTTATTTTTAGTTTATTGATTAAATAATATAATGAACTTTAAAGTATAATTGAAGCATACACATATCACTATGGTTATATTTTTATTTTCTTTTAGTTTTTTACTTTACTTCTACAATAATTTAAATTTTACATAAATTATTATTGTTTCATCCATTTTTTATTTATTTATTGTTGCATTTAATTTTTATTTATTATAGATGTACTTGCAGGATAATGTTAGAGTGCATAATTTATTTAATTTATAAATATTGTAATAAATATAATATTATAATCTTTTATTATTATTATTTTTTATATAAAATACCCGTGCTATACACGGGTTCAGGGCTATGTTTAATTGAAGAGATAAAATGCTTCTCATCTGACGGTGACTTATCTTTTCTGCTACATAGACCAATAAAAATGAATATCCTTGATTTTATGGCATCAAACTAAACGTTAATGTAACAGAATATCTTAGTTGCAGGTGCGACTGTTAAAACGCCGTCACTGTCAATGCGGGTCCCTGTCCTTCTCAATTGTCAAGACTTTGTCCTTCCACCATCATTCAACTTATGGTTTTGTTTTGTTATTTATTTACATTCAACATTTGAAAATAAAATAAAATATATATATATATATATATATTTACAAGTGTAGATGAGAAGAAGCATAATTGTTTATAGATAAATTAAGCCTAATTGTATAATTCCTAAAATGAGTTGGGTTAGATTAAAAAAATAATTAAAATTAAAATTAGTCAATGTTGATATCATCCATTCAATAGGTGACTCAAACGGATTAAAAAAATAATTAAAATTAAAATAATTTACACTTCCAATCACCTTTAATATTATATTTGATATTTTATCCTTTAATAAAAAAAGAATTTAACCATGTTTTTTTGAAATTTTGAATTAATAATTTCATTTCTAATAAATGAAGATATATTTTTTAATCAACAAATATGTAAACAATTATTATCTCCAAGTATAATTTCTTAACCTTGTCAACAAAACATGTGTTCCCTTGGAAAAAGTAAAATAAAAGTTATATTAATTTTTGGAAAATCAAGAATAGCATTTTCTTACAGTAATCTAATTTCAGTTTTCTTTTTTATTTACACTTTTTTGTGCTCCTTTCCTTTGCACAGAAGAATATCAAGCAGTCCAAAGGTTTTCACCATCTTCTCTTCTCTTTTCTCTTCTGCTCTTCGCGCACACACAGGCATAAGCATTAACTTCTCTCAGACTTTATTTTCCTTTTCGAGATCTATGCTCCTTCCTTCACTTGTTTTTCTTCCTTCTGCAGACGAGCTTTCCCTTGCGCTGGTGAGTTTTTCTCTTCGCTGCTTTCACTTCACAGTAAGCGTGTATCACTTGCGTTTGCGGAACTGGCTACGCCGGATTTGTTTGGCTTTCGATCATGTCTTCAATCACTCACTTGCAGTGCTTGCGACGTTATTAACAAACTATTCGCAGCCACACACGTCTCTGCGGAGCGCTTATGTTTTAACCATTTGAGGTGGCGTGTGATGGTTTTCAAAACTCCGTTCTGTAAAGAGTAGATTATGAATTCGAATTGATTAGATCTGCGGTCATTTTCGGATTTTTTTTTTCCGACTGTTTCTTTCTGTTTTCTGTTTGCCTTTTGTGCGCTTTGGAAACGGAAAACATGTCCTGGTTTGATTTTAAAAGCAAATTATTCGATTCCTTGATCCATCTATTAAATTTTCATATATGAATAAGAAGTGTGGGTGATGCTCTTTGGAGCTGAATAGCAGATTTAATTTCTTTACCGTTTCAGAATTGCCACCTGTGATGGTTGAAACCGACATGGATACTGAAACTGTAAGTAATATCTTTTGCTTTCGTTGTTTATTTTATTTTATTAGATTGGAAAAATAAACAGGGGCATCTATGTTAATATTTAATTAATTTATATGTGATTATACTTTCATGATGTCATTATAATATTGGTTTTTAGTAACGTGCATTTTGGTAATCTCAGAAAGGTTAAATTGCAAGCATATATATATTTTTTTATCATTTAGTGTCTATAGTTTTTAGTTGAGATTTAGAAATTATGATATGCCAAGCCGCCGGAGGTTGCGCTCGGCGGGACAATAAATTGAGAAATAATGTTCCTATTTAGTGACTGATATTTGGAAAAGCTTTTGTGTTGTTGATTGTTACTATTTTAGGTTGCAAGTGAGGTTCCGTCAAAGGAGACTCCAAACAATGTTCCCATCTCTCATCCTTCTTCGCATCCCCCTCTTAATGAAAGGATTATTTCATCCATGACCAGGAGATCTGTTGCTGCACACCCGTGGCATGACCTTGAGATAGGTAAGCAACTAAACATTAAAAGCTTGGTGAAAAAATGGTGACTTGTTATGTTGATTACAACCAAACTAAATTGAGACCCCAATCAACCTCAATCATTATATTTAAGAATAAGAAAACAATACAAGTGGGGACTAGTGGATCAAAACTCAGGAAAAAATTATGAGAATATAAAATAAGACAAATTAAGTCTATCTCTAAAAAATCAACACTAACAAAGGAGGAATACCATCTCACCAGTAAAAATCTTTATTTCTAATGTCAAAGTTAGCAAGTTGATCACACAATTATTTCCTTCTCTATATATGTGAGAGACATAAAATCTCATGTTCTCGAGCAACTCCATACAATTTTATCACCTGTTTGGAAGTCTCCATGGAATAAGGTTCTGATTAGAAAAAACGTTTACTACAGAGTAGAATCACTCTCAATCCCAAGGTTACCAATTTTTCTATGAAAATCTAAATAGCATCTCAATAGCATACATGACTCCTAGTAATTCAGAGAGAATTATGATGACCAAGAAAATTTGAAAAGCAGCCCATAACCATAGCCCTATAGTCTTGAAAATTTCTCCCCGCACTGGTATAGAAGGAGAATTAATAGCTGCTCGATCTGAATTACAGTTTGCCAATAACAAGGTGGAGGTAACCAATTTACTTGAGGGATCTTTGGAGCTTTTTTAGGATGACAATCAACAACAAATGCTTTTAAAATGACAAACTCCTCAATAATAGAATGCATACGACCGGAGCAACGATTGGCAGCAATATTAACATATGTATAGGTCAACTTTTTAATTCTAACATAGGATCTCCTTAAGTTCTCAAGCTGCAAAAGATTCCCGCTATACCATATTTTATTCAGGATATGGATGAATACAACTATCAAAACCACTTTAACATGCTCACTCCATTGTTTATGTAAAATACCCAAAATAGAATCAAGAGATGAGTGGTTAATTGCCACTCCAGTCAAACTAGATAGTCAATTCCAAAACCTGGTTGCAAAAGCACAGAGAAAAAACAAATTCTCCTTAGTCTCATCATGTTGCAAGCAATGGCTGGACATAGAAACTAAAGTAGCACCCTTGCTATGCATAACCTCACCAGTAGGAACCTTGTTATGACCAGTCTCCATATTAAAGCAAATTTGAAGGAGGAATAATGAAATGCGAAATATCCTTCTGCCAGCTATAAACGGAACCAATTTGGCTTTCAAAAGAATATGCATCCTTGGAAGTAAAAATTCCGTTAGCAGTGTGTACCCACTTGAGAGAATCTGAACATCTATCTTTGGTATTATAATTTTAGATATCTACCCGACAATTTATTTATTTTTCTCTTAATTGGTTTCCAAGCTAACTCTGTTTTCTTTCACAATGCAGGGCCTGGTGCTCCGACAATCTTCAATTGTGTAAGCATGACTGAATAGTGAAGTAAACATTCCATTGTAGAATCTAGGGCCCATGTAGTTCACATATACCTAGATGATTAAATTTCTTCAGAAAATGTTTTAAAGGTTAGAACCAAGGAACTTGTTGGATAACCAAGGTTTTCTGATGAGCTTAATATGGTCAAGTAACAAAAAGAGAATGCCCTCTGCTCTCTTTTCATTTATTCTTTCTGGCTTCTTTTTTCCTCACATGCTATCGAAATAGTAGTTACAGACTTTGTAGTTTAAGTTATAAATAATGAAACAAAATTTGCCATGAAGAATTTTTTTTCTCAGATTATATTTGAGGAATTTTGTAATGTAAATTGACTGAATATTGCAGGTGGTTGAGATTGGGAAAGGAAGCAAGGTGAAATACGAACTGGATAAAAAATCGGGGCTTATCAAGGTTGTAGTAGTTGCTCAGTTATTTTGACTTCTGCAGTTACTAAGTCAAGTTGCTAAACACTAATATATGCACAGATCGACCGCGTGCTTTACTCATCAGTTGTGTATCCTCACAACTATGGTTTTATCCCACGTACTCTTTGTGAGGACAGTGATCCCCTGGATGTCTTGATCATCATGCAGGTATTTTTTTATCCATTCATATTATCAATATTTCCTTGAAATCAGCGGCATCGTATATGTTGTATTTCTTTTTGGCAACAATCGAACCTCATTGAGATATAGTTCCCTACGATTATTTGCATCTCATTTTCTAATAAAGTAATCTCTATTAATTTTCAAATCCATTTTAAGCTCGACCTTAACTTTATTTTGCTATGTTATGCACTGGTGGTCCAAATTTTGTGCTAGTCAAGTTGTTATCGTATAATGAATTTCTCAATTTCAACTGATGAATAGTCTTCTAGTCAAACAATGCTTGGTGATCATCCTACATTTAGGGATCTTATTTATCATCTTAGTATTAAATTTCTCTAATTTATGTGATGTATGCTTTGTGTGATGCTGAACTTCACACGTACTTGGACAGGAGCCGGTTCTTCCCGGTTGCTTTCTTCGGGCGAAAGCAATTGGTCTCATGCCCATGATTGATCAGGTATAGTATATTAAACATTAAATTTCCCATTCGCCAATAACTCCTCTTTTGATTATTGAATATTGAGTGTCCACTAATTGTGCTGATTTAAAGGGGGAGAAAGATGATAAAATAATCGCTGTATGTGCTGATGATCCTGAGTATCGTCATTACAATGATATCAAGGAGCTTCCTCCACATCGTTTAGCTGAAATCCGTCGCTTCTTTGAAGACTGTATCCTTCCAAAATTTCGAATTCTAACGCCTGATTCTCAATTTTTCTATTTGTTATCGTCTATACACATAATGAAATCATGAAACGCATTGGTCATTTTAGTGCAATGTGTAATGAATGTTATACATTTTCCTTTATAAAGGATTTATAGACAAGAAGAATGAAAACAAGGAAGTTGCGGTAAACGACTTTTTGCCTGCCACAGCTGCTTTTGAAGCTGTCAAGAGATCCATGTAAGCAACATTCGTCTTTACTACTTTAAACTTACCAGTCTGGAAACTCAGGTGGTCCAAAAGTTTTGGATTGAGTTATTCAGTTTCACACCATGTTCTATTTTCTTTGAATGGCTGTTTAAATTTAGTAGAAACTGTCTTTCAAATACCCCAACATTTTAGTTATTATAGTTATTTTATCGGCATATACAATCAGATGACAGTATTAGTTTCTTATAACACTTCTCTTTATTGAGAAGGAGCTTGTATGCGGACTACATAGTGGAGAGCTTGAGGCGGTAGCCATTGATGAACGATGCACGTCAAGGATTTTGAAATGGCGGAGCAATTGATGGTATTTGCTTGGAAAAAGGCTGCATTATGAATATTATGTTGGAATAAAAAGAAAACATTTTACTTTAGACACATATTCCTATGCGTTTTCGAAATGTGCTTAATTTCAAATACTTATCCCTGCAATTCAGTCACATGTATGTGCCTCTCACCATATGCATAATCTAGTCGTGTTCAATTCCGAATATTTTCGTGTATAAAGTTACATTCCCTTTTCTAGTACTAGAACGGATTCAAGGTGTGTTATTCTTTTTTGGTTTTGTTAGTATGTTAAGAAAACAAAAGTGAAAAAAATTATATGCTTAGTAACAGTATGCATCTTTGATAACTTATGGTTTGTAGATTGGCTTGGATCAGTTCAAAACCTTAGGTTAAACGAGATGTTCCCATTGTCAAATAATTTGCTTTATCATTTTATTGTTAATTTGGAGTGAATTTGCTAACTGCGTATCTTCCTTTTGAAAGCTTTTGCCTATATACTGAGTGTTAGCCTACTCACGTGAAGATAAAATGGGTTAGGTTAACTTCACTTATTTCTTCAATTTACAATTTAAGCGTAACCTGTTTGCTTATGATAATTTTTGTGTGTGAATATAAACAAGTCATAATTTGTTTATAGAAATAACAAACAAAGGTAGAAATTAAGGAGTAAATATTGTATATGCACTCACCTAGCACGTCATTTAATACTCAACCAATCACAATTTAATAACTAATTAAAATAAAATTGTATTAAAGTAATGAAAAAGATGCATTCAAATCTATAAACAGGATAAAAAGTTATAATTTTGCTTGACAGACTGAGTATTTTTACTCTTTTCATGAAAATGGTCATGGTGACTTCATAGGTATGTGTTCTAATATATTTTAAACGCATGGAAATTGTACTGGTAGGCTAAAACCGAGAGGTTTAAGCTGAGAACAACATTAAGTAAACAAAGGGGATAAGGAGGTAGAGTGAAAAATATATACATTAAAGAATAAAATTAAAGAATAAAATAAAATATAAGTACTACTATAAAAATGAAACTCAATTAAGTTTAAAACCTACAGGAGGGGTGTGTAAATAATAAAAAGGTGTAAAGAGAAAGTCCAACAGAAAAGGAAAAAAGCCCATTAAGGAAACCCTATAAATAGAAGTCCAGAGTAAGAAAAAGGTAAGAGTGATTTTATCCGATGAATATTAAACCTTTTCTGACTTTGGCATCGGAACGACTTGCAGGTACCCCCACCTGTTGTGAGGAGAAGCCGAGAGCACCAACCGAGAGGAGAAGCCAAGAGTTTCCATCGAGGAGAGAAATCAAGTACCCAACCCAAGATAATATCCAGCTCAAGATAGTATTCAGCTCAAGATTGAAGGATTAGTCTTGTTAACCTATTTCGAGTGTTCTTGGTCCCTGCTATAAGAACATAAATTAATTATGTTTTTTAAAAAATAAATGTTTGATGTAACTTGATGAGAGAGAAAATGTATTAAGGAGAATAATCAAATATACCTTTCACCTTTTTTTTCTACCGATAACTCCTCCTTTATATCTTTTCTAATAATTTGTATAATAAGTTAAACCATTTAACACATACCAATATTTATATAAAAGTGAAATCTACTTTAATAACAAATGTTTAATATTATAGCATATTAAGAGCAATTTCATTTTTAATTTTTAAAAAACTGTTAATTTTAGCACAATGATTGAAACTTCTTGTTTGTGATCAAACAAGTGAAATAATTCCATTTTTTAATTAAGTAAAGACAAGTTTATGAGGAGGACCTCCATTATTAACGGATGTTTTCAAAATGCTTAGCATGTTTTCTTAATTGTTGTAGGTATTTATATTCTTATTTTATTATTAATTATATTTTAAAATAAAAAATATTTATGCTTAAAGGAAAATTTTCCATTTAGTGTATATATTTTACATTTTTATTTTATCATAAAGGATATTTTTCTATTTTTACAATATACTTATTATACTCTTAATTATATTTTAAAATGAGAAAAATAAATTAATTAAATATTCAAATAATTGCATACACTATAAATTATTTATATCCCTTAATAATTTAATATATTACAAACTATTCGTTATTTTTTATGGAACTACTATTATTAATTCTATTTTATTTTTAAATATATAGACACGACTGCTCTTTTCCACTAGTCCTTTTATAAAATCATTTTTTGCAAAAAAAAAGTATAGTGTTATATGCATAAATATGTACGATACAAGCTTAAGTTTCACATAAAACAAATGATATCATTATTAAAATGGTTAAAGATTTAGATTATGAAACCGTCTTTAGTTTAACAAAATCAAGATTGAGGTATTAAACATTTTTCTCAAAAATTAAACTTTTTTTAACCAGAGAATAACGGATTAGGTCTTATATAAATATGAAAGGAAAATATAAGTTGAGGCAACTCAACTTGTTTTGACTACATTTTTTTTTTTAATTTGTTTTCACTAACCTTGTCATTGATTTCTAAAAAACAAGTCACACACGTTCCTCCACCTTTGAAATACGAGTTACAAGATGCTGTAAACAAATAAGAATCATAAAAGCTAAATAAATGGCTAAAAATATAAAACAATTTTCATTACAAAGTGAATGGAAAAATTGAAATATTATTCCTTTTTTTCACTTAATTTAAACAAACAAAAATATAAGTCTAGCTAAACATCTTCCCTCATCATAAGTTATAAGAAAAATGAATGGTTTATCACACAAACAAAATAAATATAATGTCCTAATCACTATTTTACTTCTTTTTTCTCTTGACATAAATTATTTCTTTAGAAATACCATCGCTGGTTAAATAAATATAGAATAAAATAATATGAAATGTATAATATTTCTTAATTATTTTATCTAATAAAATAATAATTATCTGAATAATTTATAAAAATTTAACAAAGAATCACCATCAACTCAATTTATCTCTTAACTTGTTGGGTTAATAGATTAAACGAGTTCACAATTTGAATCATAACCTATTTTGATGGTTAATTCTATTGGATCTAACCATTTTGGTAATTATAAGTTAATAAAAATATTTTTCGAAGTATGTTAAATTTTCACATTGAAAAGTTTTGGCGATTAATCAATTGAATTCAACTTTTTTTCACAACCATAAATTTTAATATAAAGTATTTTTTTTAAGTATATTAAAATTCGAAGCCAAACTTCTAAAAGTATAGAATAAATCTTAGAAAATATAATAAATCATATATCAGGCTTGGATTTTGATTTTTTTTAAAAAATAATTTGGACTAAATCTATTCCTATCTCACCTACCAACGTAAATCGAAATAAAATTTCTCGTAATTTCTTTAAATTTTACTAGTAAATATTTTATGGAAGTGCGTGATAAACAATTACAATTTATCAGAGTGAATTTCACGTTGAAAGAGACTAAAATGAGAAAATGATTAAAAGAAATTGTCAAAGAATATATTAATTCAAAGATTAATCAAATAAATATTTGGTTTTTCTATATTAAAAATTCAACAAATATTTTTTTATAGTATAAATAAAGTTAATATATTTTATTTGTATTTGTTAAACATATTTAAACGGGCAACCCAAACCCGTTTTGGCCGGGTTAGTTTCCCACTCAATTAAGAAGTTGTTGGTGGGTGTTAAGCCATGGCACAAATATCGAAGGTGTGGCGTGTGGGTATAAATAATGATAAAATAACCCATAAACCCTTTCACCTCAGAGTCTACCATTCATTTTCTCTTGTTTCATTCTAAAACCCTCACTTTGGTTTCGTTCAGTGAAAATTCCCATCAAACACCATGAGTGCGTTCCCCAACGGTTCCAACTCCAACCTGGACAACCTGCTCCTCCAGACCATGATGGGCAGGCTCCAGCTGCGAGCTCCGATCAACAACCCTTTGGTCACGCAGTCTCTCGAGGACTTCCTATTCAACGACCTCGACGAGGACGACGCGGACGAGGAGAGCTTCGAAGGGAAGTCGGAGCTGGCGAGAGAGGAGGCTAAACTGGAGAAGGAAGTGATCAAAATCATCCTCAGCGGCAACGGCGAATCCCTCTTGAAACCCAATTCCGGACAGGCGGTGTCGGTTCGGGACCATCACATATGCGTCGGGTTTCAAGACGAAGAGGCTTCTGGGTACCGCGTGTGGGAGTGGCACGGCCACATCATGGCTTTCGACGAGGAATTCGGTTACAATCCTGAGTATATATACGGTAATTACTTTCAGTGGTTTAAGCCTAGACCTGGTGGTGCTTCTGCTGCTGTTGCTGATCCTGTTGTCAAGAAAGAGGAGGAAGAGGAGGAGGAGGAGGAGGAGAAACAGGAGAACCAGGGTTTGAGGGAGTTGATTGATACCAAGGATTCCGCCGATGCTCGCATTCTTCACAGGAACATCAATGCTGCTTCTCCTAGGTTTGTATCCACAACCCCTTTTCCTTGTGCTTCTCATTTTACTCTTGGGTAGCTCTGTTTATTCAAATATTATTCGAGTAGCTTGTTTGTCTAATGGGGTGTACCTCAGTGAGGGTTTTTAAAATTGGTTTTTAATGATATTGATTTTTGAAATTGTGTGATTTATGTTTGGATTTTTTATTTTAGAAGGAAGTTACTGTGGATATACCCTTTTTTTTCAATGCAAAATCTAGCTAAAGTTGTTTCAACTCAATATCAATTTGGAACAAAAACTAGTGAATGCTTTTCAAAAAAATCATGCTAGCGTGTTAGTTAGAATAGCAACGTGATTCTACGGAATTTAACATGAATGGAAATACCCACTTCAAGAGTTTTGGTTTTGTACATGAGGTCTTCTGGGTGGGTACAAAATTGCAAATTGTTTCCGTGAACGTAAGAGATGGATCTCCCAATGCTGGGATTACAGTTTTTGTACTTTTAGTTTCATCAGAGTTGGTTTTGGTCATCCTTATTCCAATTATAGCAACCTCTTCCCAGAGTTTTGAAGATTGATTGATGCTAGCCAGCTGTATCTTTCGTTTGCTGATTTTTGTAGTAAATTTTGTGGCAAGTCACTCTTAAATGATGATTTTGATGTGAATATGACATGACATTCTGCAAATCAATGAGTGACAAGATACTTAATGCACTGAGCAGTTCTTAATGTTAACTTCTTTGATAACTTTGGTTTGCGCATTAGCTTGGATACAGTTGAAATTCTTGAATGTTTAAGGAGATGTTCTCATTAGTGAATAACTTGCCTTACTGTCATATTGTTACCTTGGTGTGACCTTGCTAACTGTACCAGTGCCTTCTTTTTGGAGGCCTTTGCTAGTATACCTAGGGTGAGTTTAGACAAACTTCTCCAAAAACATTTATCTATGAACTAAAATTAGTTTATACAAGTTTAAAATAATAATTTGGAGAAACTATATGTGAATTTTTACAAATTAACTTATGCCTAAATTAATTTTAGGTTATGTGATGATGTTCATTCAATTTTTCATTTTTACTTTCCTCTTCTAGAAGTGTTTATGAATAAGTTTGTCCTAACAGACCCTAAGTGTATGCCTGTTTTCCCTCTCTAAACATTGGACGCACATCAAACCTGAAGCTGCTGCATATAGTTTTTATGTTTTTAACATGAAAAAATATAATATGCCCGTTAAGGATGCTAGTCCAAATACACTGCAAGTGTCGGCTTACTGATGAAAAGATAAATCCAAGATTTATTGTTCCTTTCAAGTAGCTTTCAAAAAATAAAATGGTCATTGTCGTTCTAAAAAGAATCTGGAACACCATGGAAGATTAATCCCTTTGTGAATTGAAAATACATTTCTAACCAGTTTTCAATTTTCATTTTCTCTTCCTTCTTGTACAATGATCAATAGCAGTTGCTGTCAGTTTGGTTTGTCCCAGCACTTTCTTAGATAAGTGGTTAGTCTACAATTTTACAGTTTTCCCTGCAGGCAGCTGAGGAACCTTCTTATTTCTTGTTTGATTGCATAGAGTGCACGCTTGCTTCCGAATGAACGTTTTATCATCCACGTTTGATTTCTCTCATGTTTTCCCTTTCTGCGATAGCCTGACAGGTACAAGATAAGAATTGATTCTTCATCAGAAATCAGGTTGCGAGCAGAGAGGTCACAGCCAACCAGCATCTCATTTCCTGTGTTCCGCAAAGATTGATTTCCCTGCTTTTCACAGATAAATCTCAGAAGCCCGCATCTAAGAATCTGTTTGAGCTTTAAATTACATACTGTAAAGGATGTGAGACAAGATGGTTACAATAATACATTATCTTTGCTCAGTTTTTTAATCTTTAGAGCAATTTTTTGCTTTTCCCATTTGCACTAAAGCTAGCTGGTGTGGTGGCAGATGCTTGGTTTACGGGTAGAATTGAGTTATATAAAGCATTTTATAAAGTTGCAATTAGCTTGAAGTCTATTTATTTAAAAGCTTAAATTTTTTATAAAGGGCTACTAGATAATGAATGTAAACTTTACATTTTAAACAAGTTTTGTTATAAATTTTAAATACACTAACTTGTTAAAAAATTGAAATAAACTAACAATTATAATATTAAAAATCATCATTATAATTAAAAGGTTTTTCAAATTGTGTAAAATTGAACCTTTTTAATTAAATAAATTATAAGAAAATGATTTTTGTAATAAGTTGGTCTAGTCTAACTTAAAATTTGGGCATGAGCCCAACAAATATCTTAATTTATTTTCTCCCTGACTCGAATTTTGGATTCAGAAACTGAGTTTAACTGACATTCATGAAAGTCATTTTAATATGTATTTTTTAAATATTTATTATTTTACATTTTATTATAAAAAAAAAGATAAACTTTTTAACTATTTTATTTTAAAGTATATTTTGAATTTCATTGTTTTTAACAAATTTTATTTTAAAGTGTATTTCAGTTCGAATGCATTTATATAAACAGATTTCGTGATCTTAATAATTGGTCAAATTTTTTTAATGTAATTCTAATATTTTTTAAGTTTTGATTCAATTTTTATTTTAGTTAAAATGAATTTAAAATTTAGGATTTAAGATTAATATTGGTTCTTTTTATCATATTTACCTTGTTTTAGATTTTTTTTTCAAAATCATATCCTTTAAATTCTTGATTAGGCGAAGTGTTGGAGGTACTAGGGGAATCTCTAAGAATTATTTCTTTTATCTTATTTAACCACTTTAAATTTTTCTTCTTCATTCTCTATTTATCTACCTTTTCTAAGGTTATTTTTTTTGTTTCCATTCGTAACATATTTATTACATAAATACAATCACAATTTTCTCCTCCATCACAGGAGTCTTCCTGACATTCTTCTTCTTCCGAGATAATTTCTTCTTCCATATTTCTCTTTTCATTTCCTCTGTTTCTGAACATTATAGAAACAAATTTGTTAATTATTCTTTTAATTAATCTTCTATTTTTAGATCATTTCATTTTTCTTAAAATTTACAATTTTTTCAGACATGTTCGGTTTGTTTTGATCTATTATTACTAGACTATATGTTATTTTGAGAATTTATCTTAAACTAGTCTTTTAAGGTATATTTTTCTATTAGGTAGAATTTTGTTTATATTTTATTTTCTAATAAATGATGGATGATTTCTTTTCTTGTATATGTATTGACTACCAAATTTTATTGTATCAGTATTGATTACAAAAATTTCCTAATTCTCTAATATCAAATTCTCCCAATTCTCTCTGATTTTTCTGTTTGACTCTTTTTAATCTTATTTTCCATTTTTAGGTTATTGTTCAAAGTAAGACATTTCAAATTATGCAATAATATTGATGTTCGTTCATGAAAGATCTTTGGATCTTCAATAAAATTATATATTATAGTCAGTAGCAAGGTTTTCCATCTTTAAAGGAAGTTGTTGCTTTTTTTTTCATTTTAACATGTGTAATTGTGTACATTTTTTTTTTCAAAACTTAGGTAATTATTCTACCAACTCTTTAGGATGCTAGGAAAGCTTGCAATAATCAATTTAATGGTTATTCCTCTAAATGTTTTACTCTATAGGCATCACATAATTATTTCATGTGTTTTTTCTTAATATTTGATGGTTATTCATTCCATTAATATTTCATTATGTTCTAATTCACATTCTTCAAATTGAATATCAAACTAGTGTTAGTCTCTTAAAAAAAACTGACTACTTAGAAATTGAGTATGTCTTTATCATGGTATTCTATTTAGTTGTTATTCATTTTCAAATTTTAAGGGTATCTAATTTTTTATTTATTTATTCCAATATTGTGTTAGTATCTCTTTATATTTTTAAGTTTTCACAATTATTGTTCTGAAAATTTAAAGGGGTTTATTATGAATTTTTCTATTAAATTACTATTATTATTCTTTAAACTTTCCTTAGGGTTTTATAAGTCAAAGTTAGTGACAAATACTTGGTGTAGCAATTGGTTTGTATAATTAAATTGACTATGAATATTTTGAATATTTTTTATTTTAATTTCTTGTTCTTCAGTAATCATTTTAAAAGGTGATGTGACTACTTCTTTGTTTTTTATATTATAAAATTTTACTTCTTATAAGAGAGGTATGATACTAATTACTTCTGACTCGGTTTTATCATATTTATTTGAAATTTATTTATACAATTTTTTTCAAATCACCTAAAAAAAAAATTGTTTTTATAGTATTTCTAAAAATTTATAATATTCTTTTTTATATTGGACTTGTTTTTCTTTCTATAAATTAATAATGAATGAGGTTTTTTTTCTTTTTATTTTGATTTTCATTTAACTCACTTCGTAAAAAGTATTTGTCTATTTCAAATATTTTTATTTTTATCACATTTAATTGACTAAAGTTCGGTGAATTTTGGAATTTTGTTGAGTCATAATTTCTATTACAATACAAAACTAAATCATTTCTATATAACAATTACATAAAATAAAAATTCAATAATTTAATAAATGTGGTTTAAGGTCTACTAAATAACATAATTATTATTGTTTTTTTTATACAACTTAAAACCTTTAGAATTTGTAGGTTAAATAATAAAACTATGACGTAAAAATGATCACATACATATAAATGTAATCTTAAAAAAAAATTAATAAATATAATTTATGAATCACTATAAATTAAACTTTTTATATTATGAATATAACAACCTTTAAAAAAAATCACATTAAAAAACTGTGACCTAAAATAAAATAATAGAAAGACATTTAATTGTGGATATTTACCTTATTCCTCTGACAACATAATATTAATAATAAATAATAATATAATATTAATAAAAATAATAATTATGATAATAGGACCCTTTTCTGGTTTCTTAGTAATAAGATTGTAAATAATCTAAGTACATTATAGTGTGTTTATCAATCCCTTATCTAAATAAAGATATTTTCTTGATTACATATTTTTCTTTAGATATGTGATCTTAGTTTTATATAGGGTTGATATTATTAGTTTGAGTAATTTCCATTATTTAGCTGAAAATATATCTGGGGAATCCTTATTCCATGTTAAATTATGTGATTATTACACTCTTTATCTATATCTAGTACTTCTATATCCTTTACCTTCTAAACCATGGGGGTAAGAGAACACTTAAAAAAAATATTAAGTCAAGTTAGCATTAAACACTTATATGTTAAATTATTTTTTGTAAGAAAGAAAATAAAAAAGGCACAATTGTACACAGAATGCATCTCTTCTAGCTAACTCGAAGGTCATTTAGATACGTTCTTCCACACCAGAGTTAATAACTTAAGATGCAGTCCATACATAAAATAAGAAAAGGACTAAAATAAATTCCAAATGAAATAGTTAAAAAAGAGTCGCACCTAATACAAATAAATATCTAACTTTAAGATAATATAATATAAGTTATATAACCCATAAGTCGATGAGGCTAAGATGTAGATTAGATGAGACGTTGTTTTCACTATTTCTTTTAATAAATAGTTGGGCCGTGTATGTTATTGGGCCTGGGCCAGTGATGACAGCTGTGAGAGACGAGGTCAAAAATATCTAAGATCCTCACGATGAATGAAACGTGTACGTTGGAGATTCGGTCTGGTTAATGAAGAGAAAACACCAAGAAGCTTGACCTTCTAGATTCCCGTCATATAAATTCATTTTTTCACCTCTATTCTAACAACCTAATCCAGAATCCTTGTTTTTCATCCGACAAAGTTTTCTTCTAGTCTCTCCTCTTTTTTCGGTGTTTTCATCCAAAGCGAAAACACATAGATACATAGATTCTTTCCATGGGTTAAAGATAAATCTAAATCTGATCTAAGCGTTTTTGTGTTAGGTTATTCGATTTGAGTTCCGACACTCTCCGATTTGATTGCTTCGTTCTTCAACCAAACGCCGTTGTGTTTAGGTTCCGTTTTGTTGGGCGTGTAAGTCTTTGGGGGGTTTCGAAGAGCATAGAATAATGCCTTCGGTACCCGGTCTTCTCCACCTGCTTCCTTCCTTAACCATTTTCCATGGTGGTTCCTCCTTTCATCGTCTGAAAAACTTAGAAAAAAGCGATCGGCGTGGTAATCTTAGTTAACGCTAAGACTCTCTCGTTTTCCCCCCTTCTCTTTGGTTTCTTTCTTTATCGTCATTCTTGTTATTGGTTCTGCTCCAAACTTGGTGTGATTCTTCCGTCAACGGATCGAGATCCAGGGTCTGGTTTTGCTGTTCTTTCTGTGATTGTTGTTCTCAGTTCTGTTTTGATAGCGTCGTAGTTGCAGCTCCAAACACCGTTTTTAAAGGTATTTTTTATTTTATTTTCAGCTTTCAAGTGTTGGGAACAGTTGCCTTGGGATATAGTACTTTAGGTGTGATGTGCTTATAATAAACTCGTGTTTGTAATGTGGATTGGTTGTTACCGTGTTTGAATTCAACGAGCTTTGCTTATTTTATCCATGTAAAGCATGTTTCTGGTTTATGACTATGCGTCTCTCGGTTGTTTTGTGTTCAAAATCATGTTAGTGGGTTTGGATCTGACTCCTGGAGAGCGGTCATTTAAATTAGAACAATGCGATTATAGAAGTAGTTCGATTAGGTTTAATTGATTATACTTAAAAGTTGTAATTAGTAATGTTTTAACTATTTTGTTCTTATTATGTAGTTTAGTGCTTTAATTATTCTTCTGAGGATGCTGTTTCTTTTAGTTGCTTCAGTTCCTGATACAATTGATGGACATGAGCTCTGATGACAACTTCGTAAGTAATCTTGGAAGGACTTTTAGTGAGTCACTACATATTCAAGATGCTCAGAAATCTGTACACGTTCCCCAGGGGAACGATATCTGTAGTGAGAGTGAGGAAAATTTGTGTGGAGCAATTAACAAGCAAGAGACAAGCGTAAACATGATGTGTTTGAAAAAATCTGCAACCTTCCCAACTCCTAATACAATACTGCCTTCAAGCTCGTCTGATGAGGAGGCCAATACAGCAGTCACAGATTCACTCTCTGGTGATTTTGCTCATCAAACTTACTCACGCTCAATATCTCTTCCTGTAAGTTCGTAGATTTATATTAATAGTATTGTACAGTGTTACTAATGCTTGAATGTGTTTTTGTAAGAAATATATTCCTTGTTTGAGAAAGTACTGGAAGATTTAGAACGCATTGTTTGGCTTGTGTTGCTTTAAATAAATTAATTGTTTTTCATTGACAGTTGATTTCATACTACTCCCTCTAGGGTATTAGTTTGTTGTGTTTTCTGTGTTCTGCTTTTTATTCAAGCGTTTCTAGCTAATGTCAAGTGCGACCTGGTTCCTGTGAACTTAGATCTATCACATAGGAAGCAAAGTTATCCTGGTAGGCTGTTTTCAGGATCAACTGTGACTCAGGTCACAAACGAAACAGCAATCTTACTCGTGAAGGATTGCCCAGACTGTTTCTAGTTATGTAACACATTTGAAAATTTATTATGTATTAAATGTTGTTTATGCGAACCTCCCTCCTCTTTCCCATTTTAGTTTTGAACATTCAACAAGGAAAATGTTATCTGCCTTTTCTAACTAAAGAGCCATCGATTTTTTCATTGCAACTGAAGGATTGATGCTTTATTGCAGTTATTTATTTAACACAACTCTATTGTGTTTTCATGCCCATGTCAATTCCCATTTTAAGTTAGAAATCAGTTAATTACTTTGTTTTGGGAGTATCTCGATTTAGTTATATTTCGCATTCTGTCGTGTGGTGTTTTGTTAGGTTTGCTTTTCTTTTAACAATGGGGTGAAAGTATCTTGTAAGGTTACTATAACACTAGTTTTTCTGTATTTTATACGACAGGCTCCTCTGAAGCTCGTATCTGCCATGAAAGGTAGCCGTGAGAAACATGGGGTTTCACAGGGGAAACTAAATGTGAAATGGGCGCCCGATGTGTATGATCCGGTACCTACATTATTATCACACACTGTCAGAAGCAACAAGAAGCAGCAGAAATCCAGAAAGAAGAAGCCTGAAAAGAAGAATGGAAAGAAGGGTCAAAAAGGAAATTCGTCTCGAGGGGGCAGCAGCAAAGATAAGCAGTTTCGCAAGCTAAGTGGAACTTCTGGTTTGTGCTACAAGTCGATGGATTCTTGTGATAAAGTGTTTGTAGCTGCTACTGAATTAGATGCTCTTGATGTTCGTAGCCAGGATTCAAACTGTGGAACTAGCTTCTTGAAAAAATCTGTTACTGAAATGCACTACTCAGTTGCAGAAGCGCTATGAGTGAAACACCATGAAATGTTTTGTATTCTACTCTTTCCTTCTATGTACATAAATAAGCACTATTTTACTTTTGGCTTGTATGGTGAACAAAAAAAGTATTGCATGGTGAAAGTTGTTTGATGCTCTTAGAGCACGGGCAGTGAAGTTTACATTTTTATTTGCATTGATGTGACAAATTCTGGTAGATGATGTTATTTCTGTTTTCCTGACAGTAATTTTAACGAGGGATTTTGTAAGTTTTTTCTTTCTTTTGGTGATAACCTATGTGATTATGTTTTGTTTCATTTGTGGGTATATACATATTTGATAGTTAATTTGAAGACTAGCATTTACTGTCTTATATGTTAGTGTAAATTTATTAGTCCATTTAGAGGAAGGATTGCAACCATTCTTGATAGTTTGAGTTTGTTCTTAAAAATTTATTAAATATGAACTTCTTACTTATTTAGCTCATTTATAGTTTAATTAATTTTTGATTGATAAAAAACTTCAAATTATTTATCAATATAGTATCCAAAAATGATTTTAAGGTTCATCTGTAAAACAAGTATGTATAAAGTTTTTATTAGAAAAATAGTTCATATATTAAAAGAAGCTAGTATTTTAATGCAACTTAATGTTAGTTAATAAAAATATAAACTTTGAAATAAGCCTATATGACATTAAAATAAAACAAACTATAATATATTTCATATTATAATATTATATATATATATATATATATATAATAACAAATTAAATCCGAATAATTCACTAATAACTTCACTAATTTAACCCAATTTAGAAGTTTCTTTTTTATTTTCGGTAAGTTTTGCAATATAGATTTTTGGATTGAATTAGTCCTTTAAAAACTAAGTATCTAAAACCTTTGTATACTTAATTCCTTTTACCCTATTTTTTTTAACTAATCACATTACCTATTGTTTTTTACCTGCTCTAAATTATCATTATCTAAACACAATTACCTATTGTTTGTACAAGAATCCTTTCAACATTTATGTTCCATAACCAAAAAAATCAAGAAAAAACAATTGAAAAACATGTATAGTAGAATATATATTTATGAAAGGGATCAAACTCCTCTAAAATGCATATAGAGAGCAACAACGCTTAAAATTGTGATAAAGATAAAGTAAAAGCATGTTAAAAAGGGTATGCTGAATTTGCAACATTAGTTTGAAGACACTCCTAAAAATTAGGAAGAAGCAAAAGTTGAACTGAGATAAATGGAATGAGGATCTACAAAAATAGAGACATAAAAGATAACTGAAACAAACAAAACTTTTTAAACCTAAGAAGAAAAATTACCCTAATTTTAGATTAAAAAACCTGATCATGAGTTTAGACTTTATTTTTGAAAAATATTTTTTTATTTGATTTTAATTCTTTTGTTTTTAAACTTTATCTTACTTTTTTTTTTCTTTACAATGATGGAATTAGTGTTTTGTTCTTAAAAACTTTTTTTTATACATTGATTTTTTTGCTAACTACAAAATGTGATATTTTTGTTTAATATGAATTGGTGGAATATATCATACTTTCTTGGAATATTGCATTTTACAGTTTTTGTTATATATATATATATGATAGATAGATAGATGTATGTATGTTATAACTAAAATTAGAATGATGTAAATAAGAAAAATACATAAAAAAAAAACTACTTTACATAGAACCCTTTTGCATAAGTTTGGTTTATATTGAATCAAGCGCTTGAAGCTATTTTAATATATTAAACTATGGGTAAAATCATACTGAAAATACTATGTCCCAAAACACTCTCCATAGATTTATAAATTCACCTTGTAGAAGTAATTTAAGAGGTGTGGCGTTGTGAACGAAATTTGTACACACGATTTGTAAATCCAACTGAATTCATCATTCTCCACTCGGAGCAGACTCGCGAGTTCATCGAGTTCACTCCGAGTTTGTCAAGTTTACTTAAAAACCGAGTTGACTCGGTAAGGATATGTGAAGACGTAAACTTGGACGAGTCCACGTTGACTTGCGAGTTTGACAACCATGGTTGCATGTATTTGATACGGTGGTTGTTTGTTCGTAGTGGTTGGTTGGTAGTTGGAGATATTGCAGTTAAAATTTTGAGTTAAAATTTTATATTTGAATTGTATATTGGAAAATATAAAAAAAACATAATGAATTGTTATTAAAAAAATTGAAAATTTTAATATTTATTAAAAAAAATTACATTTTTTAATAATTTTTTTATAGATTTAATAATGGTTGTTGAATATAAAAATGTAGAATAAAATGTGAAATAAAGTAGACAAATTATCTTATATAAATAAGTCAAACATAATAAAGTTGGTGACATTTAAAAAATAAGTGGTTGGATGAGATTATATTCATCCATTAACAACCCATTTGCGACATTTAAGTATAATAATATTAGTTTGTGTAAAAAATGCGACTTGACTTAGTATATACTTGTAATAACTTAGTTGAATGTTTGTACTGAATACATATATATTAAATTGTGCTTTTTTTCAGAATATTTCTAAAAAATATTAAAGATATTTTAGTTGAAAAATGTGGAGGGTAATTTTGGTATTTCAAATATTGTAGGTGCAAGAAAAAAACTGTAAGGGTGCAGAAAAAAAAACACCTACTGCTAATAGTAAATAGTTGAGATAGACCCAATGCAATCCATTAAAGACCCATATGTTTTACAAGTTAGAATAGCACTCAATAAACACTAATAGTCTGTGATCAAGTTTTAAAGTATAATTCTTTCCATCAATAAAAAGTCTAAAAAACAACATGGGATTTAGGGATCCTGTTGGGGAGTGCATGAAAACAAGGGTTTAAGGATTCTCCAAAACCTCTTCACTCCAAGTTCAAAGTTCTTTGTTTCTTTTTGTATTTCAGATGGCTTTGATGTCTGGACTTCAGCGTCTACTTCGCCACACCCCACTTCTTCATTCGCACCATGCTTCCATTCGTTTCGCCTCAACTCTCACTTCCCCCAAACTTTTCGTCAGCGGTGAGCTGCTATCTCTTATTTATTCCTTTTCGTCTTCCAAATATCCCTCTTCTATTTGCCTCTTCAATTAATGAAGTTAATTGTTTAGTTGTGGATGTTAATTGGTGTTTTCTTACTCCATTGTTACTGTATATAGTTGTAATGTGTTATGTTATTCAATAAACTGTTGTGTCAATAATAATTTGTTTTCAATCTAATGATGCAAATTTTAACATGTTTTTACTTGACATTAAAATCCAACTTTCGATTTTCACTTGCCCTAGTTTTATGTTTTGTCAAATTGCAAACCCTTTGTGAAGGATTTCTAGGAAGGACTTTGTTTGTTTAACCATAAGGGTATGCCGGAGTAAAAGAGTCGAACACCCTTTCTTAGAAAAAAGTCTAGCCCCTCTAAAATCAGGGGGGATGCACTTTAGAGATTGTAGCAAGCTTGACTATTTTTATACATTTAATTGATCTTTATCTGCACTTTAGAGATAAATAAATATTCTGCTGAGCATAATGCATTTCAATGTTTTTTTCTCTTGTTTCTCTGGTTTGGGAACATAGATGTTGAATGGAGTTGCTTGTACAAGTACCCTTTTCAAACTTAAGAATCACCTCTAAGGTGTGTATATGGATATAAATATCCCGAGGCATGGATGTGGATACAAATACCCCAGTCTGGAACACAGAACATATTTTAAACTTAGCCAGAATTTAGTCACATTTGGAGTGGTTGTTCACTGTCGTAAGTGGGTCATTGGTGTATCCACAAACCTGGAAGCTTTCTTTTCATAAAGGAGGGCAACAGGTTAAGATTATGTGTACAGCCTATTGTTTTAAGAGAAACTTCTGGTGCTATAGTTGCTGTCAAAATATTCATTTCATGGTGTCTCTAGGTTTCTCCTGGGTGGAAATGCTTGCTCTATAAATCTCGCCTGTGTTGTTTGCTTTTATTTGCCTTATTGTCTGACTAAAGGCATTGTATATCCTTCTGTGTTCATTCTTCCCTTCCAATGATGTTCCTCTTTTTATTCAAAAAAGCAGTGGTCTAGTGATGAATGTGGATTAGAACATTGTAAAACTGAAAATAATTAGTCATAATTGTTTTCTTGTGCAGTAAACGAAAAGAGAATCTATGGAACTCGATAGTTCATATCCAACCTGCAGATCTAATTTGGTTTAATTATATCTTATACTTTGTTGCATCCTAAATTTCTGTTCGAAGCAATGCTTGTTTAAGCAAAACAAACAAATTATGGCCGTTATTTTGGATAATTTCCTTAGAAAACTTTGTTGGATTCCTACAGTAAAAAATTTAATTGTAAAGGTTACACTCTTATCTCTGTCTCATGAACACTTCCGTGAAATTTGAATGGACCAGCTTTCTGCTCTATTTTTTGAATGAACTTTAAATAAGTTATATTATACCTTTTTGTCCCATTTGGTGTATGAAATCTGTAGGTGTATTGTATAATGTATGAAATTTTATATGACAATAACCGGTGCAAGCATGTATATTATGTTTTGAATTCTTTTCCTGGTTAAAAAATTTCAATATATTCATCTAGTGTGCTGTAATTAAATGATTCTGTATTTAAAATTTGTAAATGTGAATGTTGTGCATACGGACAGGTCTCTCTAGATTGACAACAGATGAAAAACTTAAGGAAGCATTTACTTCGTTTGGACAGCTGGTGGAAGGTAATCATGAGTTTTTTTTCTCTTATTATGAAGCATGTTTTGCTTGATCTTGAGTTCATTTTGAATTTTTGATTATACAGCTAAGGTGATAACTGATAGAGCCTCTGGAAGATCGAAGGGATTTGCCTTTGTAACTTATACAAGCATAGAAGAAGCTGAAAAGGCTAGAGAAGGAATGAATGCTAAATTTTTGGATGGATGGGTTATATTTGTTGATCCTGCTAAACCAAGAGAGCCCAGACCTCCTCAGCAATCACAGTCTCGCCCCTCTGAATCAGGTTTCACTGTTAACAAAACAGTTGGGTGGTGTGGTTGAGCACTAAACCAACTTCAATTATGATCACCATATTTGGATGATTTTTTAAAGACTGATTCAAATCAGCCAATTATACTACAATTTGTTGAGAAATATTTGCATCAATCAGTCGACATTGACTATTAAACTTTGGGATCAAGCATTACTATTTATGTAACTTTGATGTCTATTGAAAAGTAATCTGGTGCTGACCTCGGTATTTTATCTGTCAGGAAATTTCACTGTTTTCTTTGAAGTTTGTTACATTTTAAGCTAATACTTCTCTTCTATCTAAAACCTTTGGACATTTACATTGGAATAGTTCAAGAGTTCTTTGCAGTAGTATTTTCTAATGTAAATGAGAATAAATCCTCTAATCTATTTTTTACCACTAAAAGTTGAAACTGATTTTATGATGCTCTGTATACATTTTGTTTAATGTATAGCAAATGAGTTAAATGATTTGAGTTAGATTAGGCTTTTATCTCATTTTGCAGTTAACTAAAGGACCAACTTTGGCCACTTTAGGAAATTTTTTACTATCATTATTTTCTTACTAACTTTTATTATCATTTTTAAAAAATATATATGATACATTTCAGAATAACCAATATTTTTATGTATAAGAAAAAGTTTATATCTTTGAAGTATCTTTTAATAACTTCTGTAATTTTACTTTTTTATCAAGATTCACAACATCAACAGAATTAATTTGAAATGTGTTTTTTTAAATTAATTATAAATGTTTTGCTGATCACATCAGTAATTATAATTGTAAAGAATATTCACAATTAAATTAGAATTAGATATTTGAAAGAAATATAAATACATTTTGTGATCAAAATTAGAAAAGAATCAATTCATCGTTTTTTATTATGGTAATTTGGAACATTTAAAAAAAAAAGGTTGTAAGAGGATGTATTTGAATTAAATAGGATAAGATGCGACGTTAAAGATTATTTTAAGTTGCATTTCATTTTTTTTTTCGGTTAAAGAAGTATATTATAATATGTACTTTATAATCTCAACCCATATATGTACATGTAGAAATTGCATCATTGGTATTGTCTATCCATAAATATATTTGAGATTATAATTTAGGATGCATTAGTATATTGTGTAAGATATGGTAGAAATAACAAAATGTTATAGAAATTGATTCAACATAATCGTACAATTGCAAAACTGTCAACATTTAAGGTTAATAAAGTATGAATTAATAATCAACAAATATTTTTATTTTCAAAAATCAGATTTTACAATTAAAAATGTAATAATATATTATACATTTTTTAAGATATTTTTTTACATCTGAGAATACATACAATTCAAATTGTATATTTTTTAGAAATAAATTTGTTATTTTACCTTTTATAGAAGTGCAAGTTAAAAAACATGGATGTAAAATGTAGTCTCCTTGACTATCAAAGATGTATAAACCTTTATTTTTAGGATTTAGGGTTTAGTTGATTTTAAACTCTCAATCCTCTTGTCCAATTTTTTTTTGGAGAAAAGTACAATCTAATTCACCAATAATGATTGAAAGTGTAGATCCAAGTAACTTTTCACCTTCTTCTCCATTAATATGCTTAAAGCTTTGAACCAACACTACATCATGAGTCTTCTTTTCCTCTTAAGTGATAATGTTTGTAGAAGAAACTCCTTTACAGAACCAAAAAATCAAGAGAAAACAACATTGAAAAACATTATGCATAGTAGAATATATATTTATGAGAGGAACCAAAATCCTCTAAAATGCAGATAGAGTAACAACGATTAAAATTGTGATAAAGATAAGTAAAAACATGTTAAAATGGGTATGCTGAATTTGTAATAATAGTTTGAAGACAACCTCATAAAAATTGGGAAGAAGCAAAGGTTGAACTGAGATAAATGGAAGGAGGGTCTACAAAAATAGGCAATGAAGTGTAGACATAAAAAGTAACTGAAACAAACAAAACTTTTTAAACCTAAAAACAATAATGACTCTAGTTTTAAATTAAAAGACCTGGTCATGAGTTTGGACTTTATTTTCGAAAAATGTTTTATTTATTTGATTTTAATTCTTTTACTTTTAAACCTTATCTTATTTTTTTTCTTTAAAAGAATGAAATTAGTGTTTTGTTCTTTAAAAACATGTATTTTTTCTCCACACTGATTTCTTTATTACTAAAAAAATACGATATTTTTGTTTAATATTTTTAGATATACTATGTATTATGTATTTATCTTGCTGATAAAAAAAAATTATGAAATATTTGAATGTGTGTTGTTATTTATAAGGGAAAATGATATTTAGATATGTTATATTAATTGTTATGTTTATTTATAATTATATTTAAATTTATTATTTGATTAATAAATATTAATTAAGAAATATTTTCAAAATTTTGAATTTTTAAGAACTAAAACGAATAAAATAGTCACACACTAGTTCACAAACATATTAAACCTATATTTATTTATAAAGTCAGGGATAAATATATTACTTACCGTAAATAATATACCTTTCTCTTTATTTTATTACAAAAAAAGTATTTTCTTGTTAGGTGATTGTTTGTTATTTGTTGTTTTAGAACAAGAAAAAACTATTACAGAATTATAATATGATAAAATTATGTTAGTTATTTTCTTGATAATCTGTTAACTATTTTTGTAGTAGTTTCCATAACATATACTCATTGTAATCAATTTAGTTACTCATTATAAAAATAAATCTTACACAATTATGTTATTTAAATGTTCTCATTGTAATTGCTATTTAAAATAAATCGACAGGTGTTTAAAATAAATTCAATTCTGTTATGGGTCGAATCACACTAAAACTCAAAATAAAAAGCCCGAGTAGACTGAGAACGGCCCAACCAATATATTAAATAAGGCCCATATGTTTACAAATTAGAATAGGCACTTAAACTCTACTGGCTTGCTTCATCGTCTTCTAGGGTAACCACGGCGCCACTTGAACAAGTGCGGCCATATCCAACACTTTTCTTCTCTTCCCAGGTTTTCTTCTCTCTCCTCTCCTTCCTTTCCATATTTATCTCTCTCTTTATCTTTTACGTTTTCACCCTTGTTTCAAACCCTACCTTCTATGCGATTCTGCACCTTCGCCACTGCCAGTGACGGTGACCGTGGAGGACGATAAAATCGTCTTTCGCTTTTTCGATTTACTAGATCCCGATAATTTCGAATCATTGTTTGTTCTTTTCGTTCCTACAACCCTATTACATTTTATAGTTTTATTAATTCTCAATTCTTCATTTTATCTGCTGGTTTAATTTGGCGTATGGGATACGCTGATAATTTCAATTATTGTAGTCGTGAATCTGTTTCTCATTTTTCCTCTTCCACACGACTGTGCTGTTATTAGTGGTTAATCTATCTGATTTTAGGGAACTTTTAGGGAACGTAGACAAATTTACTCGATTCCTCAGTTTATGAATGTATTCTCTTTATTTTGATTCCAATATCCTGAACTGTGATCCATTGTGATGAAAATTTCACTTTAGATATATTTGTTTTTGTTACACTTATTTGTTCTTTTTTATTTGTATCTGGACAGGGTGTCGTATTCTGTGAGTTTTCAGTATGACATCGTTCTTAAAGCCTGAGAATGCTCTCAAAAGGGCGGAAGGTTAGTTATAGCAATGCTTATATATCGTTTGTGGTTTTTGTTTATTTACAGATTTTCTTAAAATCTATTTCTCTTTTTTATATGTTTGTTGATTATGTATAGTGTGATAATGATGTAGTTGAGTGATTCTGGGAATTTCTGTAAATATGCAGAGTTAATCAATGTTGGGCAGAAGCAGGATGCTTTACAGACTCTTCATGACCTCATTACCTCAAAGAGATACAGAGCATGGCAGAAGACACTTGAACGGATTATGTTTAAGTATGTTGAACTTTGTGTGGACATGCGCAAAGGTCGGTTTGCAAAAGATGGACTTATTCAGTATAGGATAATATGTCAGCAAGTCAATGTTAGTTCACTGGAGGAGGTGATCAAACACTTTATGCATCTGTCAACTGAGAAAGCTGAACAAGCTCGGAGTCAAGCACAGGCATTAGAAGAGGCCCTTGATGTTGATGATTTAGAGGCTGATAAAAGGCCAGAGGACTTGATGTTGAGTTATGTCAGTGGTGAGAAAGGAAAGGACAGATCTGATCGAGAGCTTGTTACCCCATGGTTTAAATTTCTTTGGGAAACTTACCGGACAGTGCTCGAGATCTTGCGAAACAACTCAAAACTGGAAGCTTTATATGCTGTAATTCTTTATCTTTTTTTTTTTTTCCAACTTGACTTTATTGATGCATCATAAGTAGTATCTTCTTAACTTCACAAAAATATAGTTCTTAAGCTAAATAGTTTTTGACATTTATTTATTTTTACTACAAATGATTACTGGCTTGTTGATTATTCCTTCTCTCTTTGAATGGGGTGGTTGGCTTTTTTTTGATAGACTGGCAAATATCCTCTGTTTTACTAAGGTTTTCCTGAGTTCTACAGCGTACTACATTTAGACAATTAAAAGTGGCTTGCTATTTGCAGATGCTTCTATAGATGATATTTGCAGATGCTTCTATAGATGATAATGATAATTTAAGACACATACCTTTTGTTTTTAAAACTTAAACTCCTAATGCATCCTAATGCTATTTGCAGATGACAGCTCATCGAGCTTTCCAGTTCTGTAAGCAATATAAACGAACAACAGAGTTCCGCAGACTTTGTGAAATCATAAGAAACCATTTGGCTAATCTCAATAAATACCGTGACCAAAGAGATAGGCCTGACCTTTCAGCTCCTGAAAGCTTACAACTGTATCTTGATACTAGAGTTGAGCAGCTGAAAATTGCCACTGAACTTGAACTCTGGCAGGTTGGCATTTCTGATTTTTATCTACGCATCTATTACATGTTAGTTTTCTTAATGTTAAAGGCATTGAGAATTTTTGGGCAACAACCTAACAATTTTTTTCTGGGTGCAGGAAGCCTTCAGATCAGTGGAGGATATACATGGACTGATGTGCTTGGTCAAGAAAACTCCCAAGCCATCTTTGATGGTTGTTTACTATGTGAAGCTGACTGAAATATTTTGGATATCGTCAAGTCATCTTTATCATGCATATGCATGGTTCAGGCTCTTTTTATTGCAGAAAAGCTTCAATAAGAATCTGAGCCAGAAGGATTTGCAATTAATAGCTTCGTCTGTTGTTCTGGCTGCACTTTCAGTGCCTCCTCATGACCGCACACATGGTGCGTCTCATTTGGAACTGGAGCATGAAAAAGAGAGAAATTTGAGGATGGCCAATCTCATTGGCTTTAATCTTGAGACTAAACCTGAAAGCAGAGAAATGGTATATTACTTCCCCTCAATTGTAGTATTCCTTCAGGTAGAATATGGAGATCTGTTTTGTTAATCTTACTATTTTCTTCTGTTTCCCTTTTGGTTTGTCCCCAGCTGTCAAGATCATCACTTCTTGCTGAACTGGTAAGATATTCCTTTTAAGTTTATCTTCTTACTTTTTTAAGTTTTTATTGTATATTATTTGCCACTTCAGTTTGTGTGATAGGTTTCCTTTTATTGTCTTTGATGTTCTAGTGTATTTGATTTGCAGTTCTTCATCAACTTATTTTGTCCATGTGGCAAGTTAAAAATATATCTCTTTCTTTTTGTTGCAGCTTGTTTGAATTTTTTTCACAACTTTGTCACGTATATTTTTTCACCTGCTGCCTGTACATATTTGCTGCATGCTAATTATTTTAACCTCAGTATTCTTTCACTATTATCACTGAGGATAAAATGAAAGCAAGATGCAGACTATTATTTAGTTGATGGTACTTGTGGCAAAAAAGCCAACTGAATACTGTGATTCATGTTTGTATTCTAGGTTGTTCAGTACAACAACTACACGTGCTGTTTGATAAACATTACTAACTTAGTAAATGTAATTCTGAGTATCGTAACAATTTTGAAGTTCTTAAGTGATGATGTTGATTGATTTGACTGCTCCTTAACTGCCTTTGTTATATAACTGATTTTCCAATTCATATTTGATTCAATTGCAAGCCTTCTGTATAGCATTGGGTCTATTGATGATGTATTTTGGAGGTTGAGTGGACTCTGGTTATCAGGAGTATTGCTAAGTTAAATGCTTTCCTTACAAAATAAGGCTGCCGAACTCAGTCACTTTGTGTCTGTTGGTCCATTACAGGCATCCAAGGGAGTGATGTCTTGTGTAACTCAGGAAGTGAAAGATGTTTACCATCTTTTGGAACATGAATTTCATCCCTCAGATCTTGCATTGAAAGCGCTGCCCTTGATAACTAAAATCTCAAAGTTAGGGGGCAAGCTTTCTACAGCTTCTTCTGTTCCAGAAGTACAATTGTCTCAATATGTACCAGCACTGGAAAGACTAGCTACCATGAGGTTGCTGCAGCAGGTGCATTTTCCTTTTTTTGCTCCTTTGTTATGTTGGGGATGAATAGTAAACATGTTTTCCATTTTGTTTTAATGTGTTTCCTCTTGTCTTCTAGGTGTCCAATGTGTACCAGACAATGAAGATTGAGACTTTAACTGGGATGATCCCATTCTTTGACTTTTCTGTAGTTGAAAAGATTGCTGTAGATGCTGTAAAGCAGAAGTTTGTATCCATGAAGGTTGATCACATGAAAAATGTTGTGATTTTTTGCAAAACGGTATGTTTTGTTCATTCTGTTGTAGTTGTCTCCCTCTAAAGTTGTTAACTTTGCAGAAAACTTTGGGCATATTATGTTAACTTAGAAATACTTGAGTTTGTTTATCATATTTATTTCTGCATATTGGTTATTTACAAATGACTTGTTTTTGTTAACAATGTTATGAAACGTCTAGTATCAGCTGCTATGAATCATCATATTCTTCAAGTTTGTTGTATGTCAGCACAGTTCTTTTAGTTTTTTTAATGGCAAAATTGCTTCATCTCTAATGCAGAGTCTCGAGTCTGATGGTTTAAGGGATCACTTGGCCAATTTTGCTGAACAATTAAATAAGGCCAGGCAAATGATTTATCCTCCTGATAGGAAACCATCTAAACTTGGAGCTTTACTTCCAACTTTGACAGAGGTTGTTGCCAAAGAACACAAGAGGCTTCTTGCTCGAAAATCAATTATTGAGAAGCGGAAAGAAGAACAAGAACGACAGCTTCTTGAAATGGTAAAAATTTATGAATACCATTTTTTTTACTGTCTGCTTAATAACTGTTTACTAAAGCTGCTTATGAAGAAGCTCTTAAAATAATTATTTCTCTAACACGATTTAGTCCATGATATCACTTTTTATAATTCAACTGTTTCGTTAATATTTACATTGAAAGGAACGGGAGGAGGAGTCAAAAAGACTAAGACTTCAGAAAATAACAGAAGAAGCAGAACAAAGACGGCTTGCGACAGAGTATGAGCAGAGGAAGAATCAGAGGATCCTCAGAGAGATAGAAGAAAGAGAAATTGAAGAAGCTCAAGCTTTACTCCAGGAAGCTGAAAAACGTATTAAAAAGAAGGGCAAAAAGCCTATCATTGAGGGAGTAAGTTGAAGTCTTCCCTTTGTTAAATTAAATTCTTCATTTATGGTTCTGCAACTGTTGACTATAAACCCTGTCTGTAGGACAAAATCACTAAGCAGACCTTGATGGAGTTAACTTTGACTGAACAACTCCGGGAAAGGCAGGAAATGGAAAAGAAGTTGCAGAAGTTAGCAAAAACAATGGATTATTTGGAAAGAGCGAAAAGAGAAGAGGCTGCACCCCTTATTGAAGCTGCATATCAACAACGTTTAGTGGAAGAGAGACTTCTTCATGAGCGTGAACAACAGGTATGTGTGGGTTACTCTTCTTTGCATCTGTGATCGTGTAACTTTGACATGGGCTTTTTGCATATATGTCTGATAATCACCTCCTACAAAACTTCATTTGAGCCAATATGTGTCTTGTTTGAACTGAATCAGACCTATTTTTGATGATGCAGCAAGAAGTTGAAGTTAGCAAACAGAGGCATGAGGGAGATCTCAAAGAGAAGGAGAGGCTTGCACGAATGATGGGCAATAAGGTTAATATGGACAATCTGTTTGACTTTTCAAATGTCTTTTTGCGAATCATCTTGGACAAATTGTATTTTCTATCCTTTTTTATTTTGCAAACTTTTTGAGGATATTCCACAGGTTATGATGGGTGAAGACCTATTATTGCCATTGGCCATAAAATTATTGCAACTGTCAAGTATTATTTAATTTAGCCTTATAAAGAAGTCAGGCTCTTGCTATTTTTTTTTACTACCTATTATTTCCATTGGCCATAAAATTACTGCAACTGTCAACTATTATTTAATTTAGCCTTATAAAGTCAGGCTCTTGCCTTTGACTGATATCTTCTCTTGCGATTGATTATGCAGGAGATATATGAGGTCCGAGTTGTTAGTCATCGCCAAGCAGAGTTTAATAGATTGAGAAGAGAACGGGAAGAGCGAATCTCTAGGATTTTGCAGTCGAGGAGACAGGAGAGGGAAAAACTGAGGAAGTTGAAGTATTATCTGAAATTAGAAGAAGAGAGACAACAAAAAATGCATGAGGAGGAGGAAGCTCGGAAACGTGAAGGTATTTTTGAACTGTCTTTGTAGGAAAAGTTCAATATAACTTGTTTTTGTTTAGATCTTTTTAGAAGGTTGAATATGCTCTTTTTTTAAAAAAATTCACAATGATTGTCATATTTTGTTTTCCAATTTCACCTTTCATATTTTATTTTACTCAAGGAAATGCAAGTACAACCGTGGTAATTTACCATCTTTTAACTTTAACGCACAATGTAGTAATAGCCTGTCTTTTGTATTTATCCAACTAATGGTTTCTTTTAAATTTCAGAGGCTGAAAGGAGAAAGAAGGAAGAGGCTGAACGCTTAGCAAAACTGGCCGAAATAGCTGAAAAACAGAGGCAGAGAGAGCGGGAACTCGAGGAAAAGGAGAAACAAAGGAGAGAAGCATTGTTAGGCAGAGCTGCTGAACCAGCTCCTCCTGCTCGACCATTGGAATCTGTAACAGCTCCTGCTGCAGCAGCTGCAGCCGCTGCTGCTCCAACCCCTGGGAAATATGTGCCTAAGTTCAGGCGAACTGAAAGAACAGGAACTGATCCTCCTCCGGAAACAGACCGCTGGAGTAACAGTAGCAGCAGCAGGCAGGATGGTGACAGGTGGCGTAGTGATGATAAGAGAACTAGTTATGTTGCTGGTGGTGGAGGTTCAAGGTCATCTTCTTCTTGGTCCAGGAATCCCCGTTGAATATTTTGTGCCCTGATTTATTGCTGGTTACTTTTTGGAGTTGTCTGCACTCTTTCCAGTTTACATTCTAGAATTCTTTTTGATGCTGAGTTAATTTATTACCTTCTTAATACTCGCAAGTCCTCTAATGGATTGAGGGACATACCAGCAAAATTTTCTATTTATGATTGAATGGATTGAAAATGGTAATCGAAGTTTCATACTTTCGTCCTATTTTTCTACTCAGAAAATAACCAGTATTTTGCCTTTATTTTCTATTTTAAACTTTCGGCTGTCACTTATTTAATTTTACATTAAAAAATACATCTCTTCATCCTTTCTGCTCCTTCAGAAAATTGAACTTTAGGAAGTAATAGAATGATTAATGCTGAAATGAAAAGAGAAAATAAATTGGATGGAAATATTGTAAGTGTTAGCTGAATAAAAATATGAAGAGATGAATATAGAGATATTAATGATAATTTTATTATTTTTGATTCATTCCAAGAGATTTCAAATATGTTTCATTATATAGTTTAAGATTTAAAAAAATAAAGTAAATAAGAGAAGTTGAGGAGATAATGATAGAGAAATTTTGAAGATTGAGGTGAATTGTATACCTTTTATTGTAGATCTCTATTCTAAGTTTAGATATTTGTGGGTACTATGTAGAATTCACCAAAATGTGGGACTCACCTAGTTCATAGGACTTTCCTAGCTATAATAATTTTTATTCGGTGGGACAATTTGAATTGAGAAGAAAAAAAGACGGAAAAGAGGAAGAGGAATATGAGAAATGAAGAAATTGAAGAGAAAGTTTATAAATATTCATGAAATGTAATGAATAAGATTGGTAAATTTATTTTTTTAATGGATGAAATTGTAATGTTATAATTTTATTATGGTTAAAATTAATTTAAAATAAAACATGATTTATATGCGTTATATGATAATATGTTAACTCAATTAAAATATTTATGCTACCGTGTAAATATATAAAAAATCTAAATCTTATAATATTAAAATAAAATAATTATAAAAAATTTAAATAAATTAAATTTTTTGTAAAATTTAATAAATAAATCAAAATTACTTTAAAAATTCCGCACTTAATTACTATTATTAAATATAGAATTGTGTAATACAATATAATGGAGAATTATTAATATTTCTTTTGCAGTTGTTTTCAAATTCAATCTTGAAATATTAAATTATATAAATTTATCACTAGTAAATAAATAAATAAATTTATTTATAGTTGTAAACATCAAATAGTTGGATAATGAGTAAATAAATAAATAAACAATGTGTCACAAACTGAAAAGGTGTATGACATAAAAGCGTGCCCAAGATCCAGTTGAATTCATATTGAAATGGATGAACAGATTCAGATTCAGTCAACCATTATATAGTTTATATATTTATGAATGATTTGATTAATTATAATAATTTTTATAATAAACTCTAAATAATTCTAATATTTAATGAATAAACTAAATTCACGAGCTTCATAGTATATATATTTTTTTCAACGTTTATTGACACAATAAAGGACTAACAATTATATTTGCTGTTTTAAAATTTGATGTGTAACCCAATCTCTAATTTTCGCAACCTTTAAAACAAAAAGAAGTAACCAAAAGAAAGAATCCAAGGTAGGAATAATTAAAAAATGAGGAGGCCAGCAACAGTGTTACGGCTTGAAAATATTTTGATGTGAAGAAGGGGAAAGCAATAATAGTGATGTAAGCGTGAGGGAGAGCTTTTCTTTGAAGAGGACTTTTGGTTTTTGTTTTGTTGGGCTAATGAATTGAAGAAGGAATCTTAGGATAGTATCTATAAGAAGAAGAAACAAAGGAAGTATGTGAAAGTTTTAGATTCGTCTTGTAGCGTGCGGAGTTGGGCCGGCAAGTTGCTATCACGTTTGGATCTTAATGGAATCATGACGTCTGACGAAAGCAGATTTGGGAATATTTATATCCATCCATCCACCAATCGGGAGCTACAATCTCAACCAATGGCCTCTGCAATACCCGGCGACGAAGAGACGCCGCTCGTCGCCGACAATTCGCCGCCCCAAGCGCCGAACACCAGGACTCACACCAGGGATATTCACATCCTCAGTTTGGCCTTTCTCTTGGTTTTTCTCGCCTTCGGTGCCGCGCAGAATCTGCAGAGCACTCTCAACACTGTCAGTATTTTTCGTTTCCTTTTGCGTTTGGTTTCGTTTGCGAGGTAGGGAAACCGAGGTCCTCCTCCAGTAACCGTCTCGATTCGGTTGAGTCTTTAGTGTTTCATCGGTGTTTGAATTTTCACTTCAGGAGGACGACTTAGGTACCACTTCTCTCGGGATCTTGTATTTGTCTTTCACATTCTTCTCTGTGGTTGCTTCTTTGGTGGTGCGAGTTCTCGGCTCTAAGAACTCTCTGCTACTCGGGACTACTGGCTATGTCCTTTATGTGGCTGCCAACTTGAAACCTAATTGGTAATTACAATCTATTCATCTATTTCGTTTTTGGATTTTCACCTGCTTTGCTGCTGCTAAAAATACTATATATACATGTATATGATGGATTTCATATGGATAAAATGTGCTGTTGGTTCTAGGATTTAGTCAATCTTAGTCTTAATATCACTATATTTTCAATTATTTGAATTTTAGTTCTGATGTTTTCCATTCTTAAACAGTTGATTGTCTTTATTTTACATGATGGATTGGTCCCTATATGTAACCTTTAACGAGTGACAAGTATGTGAACCAAAATCTACCTTTCTTTATCATCGTTTATGATTGTTGCTCATACATGCTCGTAGATCTGCTCTATATGTGAGTACCAATTATTTTTTGCTTTATAAATATGTATGCTGTCAATCGTAGTAAAATTTATATGCATATCCTTGACCATTGAGCAATTATTGCTGCAGGTATACATTGGTTCCTGCTTCTGTGTATCTTGGGTTTTGTGCTTCCATAATATGGGTTGGAGAGGTACATGTAACCTGTCAAGGTTTTATAGCTCCTTCAATTTGTCATTGGTCACCTTCATCTTTACTTATTTTAGTTTGACGTGTCAGGGAACATATCTCACTTCTGCTGCACGCAGTCATTCTACAGATAACAACTTGCATGAAGGCGCTGTAATTGGTGACTTCAATGGGGAATTCTGGGCTGTGTACGCACTCCACCAGGTGATCATATTATTTTTTAATCATGATTGATCACTCTGTTGTTTGTTTCATTTTTAAAAAATCTCTTAGAATTTGAAATTGATCAAGGAAATACCTGTTATGCAGTTTATTGGAAATCTTATTACATTTGCTCTACTGAGTGATGATCAGCAGGTACGTGGTGGTTACTCTTTCATATTTTTAGAATTTTCTTTTATTCTGTATTTTAACTCTCGGTTCATGGTATTAGTCACGCATGCCCCTACCTGGTTAGAAACTAAGAATGAAGAATTGCTACTAGTGAAATATCTTTTAGGAAAAGGAAAAAACGTCAACTAACTTGGTAATAACGGGACCCCTAATTGAATGAATATAGTATTTAACTTCTCTATCAAAGAAGTTCGTAACTTGTGATAGACCACTATTTATCTATGTGAAATGTGAGTAGCACTGTATAATACACTTTTAGATAAAACTCACGCCACTTTCTATTTGGTGTCTCATTCCCAAACTTTTGAAATTTACAGGAATTTCAACCAATAAAAGAAACACTCCTTTTCAAGCTCTGCAATTTAGCATTTCTGTGTTTTCTTTTTAATTTCCTATTTTATTTATTATTTATATATGAAAAAAATGTTAATATGTATGATATGCAAAAGATTTCGAGGAAATGTAAATATGAGCTCAGTTTTTCCCTGTACCCTTCAACAATCTCATTTGACAACCTAACAAGTTTGAGTTTTTGATTTAAAATGTTCTGCATATTCCAGTATTTGATTTTGTTTCTCATTAATGCAGGAGGGAAGTACCAAAGGAACAACTGTATTGTTTATTGTATTCCTTTTCATTATGACTTTTGGGGCAATATTAATGTGCTTCTTGCGCAAACGGAGTGTTAATAGCAAGGGGGAACAAGAGCTTTCAGGTGCAGATGCTGGTGCATGTGCTTCCTTGAAGTCTCTATCAAAATCACTTGGTGGTGCATTGTCTGATATAAAGATGTTGTTGATCATACCCCTTATTGCATATTCAGGTCTACAACAAGCATTTGTGTGGTAATTTCTTACTAATTATAAGGCATTCGTTCTTTTGGATTTTCAATACTGGTTCTATGATTTATGGTGTCCTTTTATTTTTGTTATATATTTTTTGTTAACGAAATACTTTTTTGTAGGGCTGAATTTACCAAGTATGTTGTAACTACTGCAATTGGTATTTCTGGTGTGGGTAGTTCAATGGCAGCCTATGGGGCTTTTGATGGAATAGTAAGTACAGGAATGTTGAAGTATATTTCCTTGCCATTGCTGGGTGTTTAAAATTAACCTTTGATTATATCATGTGAACGAGCTTCTGTTTCTTATTTCCTCATCTTTTATTTATGTACTTATATTTTGAAATGTCTTCGAGCAACTGATACCAATATCGACAAGGAAATTGTTATGTTCTACATTTTTTCACGGTGGTTCTAACATGTAGACAAGGAAACTGCCATGTTCTATGTTTTTTCACGGTGGTTCTAATATGTAGAGCTCCTTGCCACATCGAAATATGTTCTAATGGAATCTACTTTATTTTCTTAATTTCTATGAATATGTCAGTGTTCTCTGCTTGCTGGTCGTCTCACCTCTGGTCTCACGTCCGTTACAACAATAGTTTCTGTTGGAGTTTTTGCGCAGGCAGTCGTATTAATCTTACTTCTGCTAGACTTCAGGTTGGCAGTCAATAATTTTCTTTGAATGAAGTTGATGTTATTTAATTTATTTCCCCAATGTTATTTAATCGTGCTTATATCTCTCTTTCCCACTCCTGATGCAGCATAAGTAGCGGATTTCTTGGTACTCTTTACATACTCTTTTTGGCTGGTTTATTGGGCATTGGTGATGGAGTTTTAATGACGCAACTAAATGCATTGATTGGAATACTATTTAAGCACGACACGGTATACAAATGATGCCCTATTAACATGTTTGCCTTGCTTTCTGCATTGCTGTTTTGTTGAGTTATTTTGCTTGCTCATGTCATGATGCCCTATTAACATGTTTGCCTTGCTTTCTGCATTGCTGTTTTGTTGAGTTATTTTGCTTGCTCATGTCTCAACGCTACTGATTACATATATCTGATTCACAACTTGGACATCCCCCGGTTATTCTTCACACATTTTACATGCTTTCTGCTTGATTCTTTTTCTCTATCATATATTTTCCCACTAACTGATACTTTATTTTCCATCATTGGCTTAATAATTATGTTCTTGGATAAATTTTTCCATAATTACTTGTAGGAAAAGGAAATAAAATTGTAAATGAATTGAGTTTATTTTATAAGTTAAAATCAATTTATATACTTAACATTTGTCGAAACTTTTGTAGAAATGCATAAGTTGATTTTAATACACGAGAAAATATCATTGAATTTTATCCTTATATTTTTTTTCCTCCGAAAAGTATTAATGGAAAAGTTTATTCTAGTACGACCTTAGTTTAAGTTGCCTCTAATGCCAAGTCTCTGTTGCTTTCCGCTGCAGGAAGGGGCTTTTGCGCAGCTAAAGATATGGCAATGCGCAACAATTGCTATCGTGTTCTTTTTCGCCCCGCTCATCTCATTCAAATCTGTGCTTGTGATTATGCTTGCTTTCCTTTGTGTCTCATTCTGCATTTTTCTATCGCTTGCTCTGAAGGTGGGGTACACATCATCATCCTCCACCAGTCACCGAATTTAAAGCTGCTTCAACTACAAAACTGTAGATTTTTGTGTACACATTGTTTCATTCTGTCTTCTCGCGAGCAACAGGTCCAATGTGGATTGTCTTTATGTTATGGTGAAATTTCCTTCAGTTGAATGAGCTGTATAAATTGTGACAACTATCAGTGTGTTCGGTAACACATTTGTTACCGCTGGCTGGACGTGATTCCGCGAAAGCAATTAATAGTTGCTTTTGCACTGTTTTTTATGTAAAGTTTCTAGTAAACATGGGTCCCACAAGCTTATGTGTAATGTATCTATATGTATTCACTAAAACAGGTTGTTTTATAAATTCTCATTGATCTTTTCTGGCCTTATAAGGGAGTAATAATCTTCTCTGATTTTTTTTTCTCAGTACCAAAAAGATTATATATGTAACCTGCAGAAGAGGACGTCTTGACTAAAATGTGAAAAACTAGAAGCAGAGTTTCGATTTGATGTTTCTGAACTAAAGTGCGGAAAGAACGAATCTGCCAACTACCCTGTTTTGTTTCCACGTGTAGAATGCTCTCAATTTTTAAAGGTGCGAAAGTCACTATCCAGTCTAAAACTAAACCGAAGCCATAAAGCATGGCCTGTAACAAGCCCATCGTAGGAGTCTCTAAAGTCATCTTCCACTTCAATACTCATTGGTCCATCACTTACCATTTTTCCTTACCAAAATCACTAAAAAAGTAGCTATGGTTAGGTAGTTTCGCACCAATTTCACTGCATTCCTGTCTTGTTTATATAGACTACATCAACTATCTTATCAACCACCAAGTACCATCCTAGATCTTCCGACCATGTCTTTTTTCTGGTTCTCTAACCTGGTCCGTTTACACTTCACATGGCCTTTAGTAACCTATGCTGCCACTTGGATAACACTTCTAACGTTGACGGTGGCAGTGGCTTCTATCTCACCGCAGGTGGCGTTTGTCTCCGCTATATCCCCCTCCGCTTCGTTCTCTCAGAAGTGCAGCACTGGTGGCTCCATTAGAATGCCCTTGGATGTTCCAGGAGACATCCTGTGTTTTCCTCCTCATATGTTCATCAAGTCTAAGATTGACCTATTCGTTCCACCCGTCTTTGCAGCCGCAATTGTGGCGGCTTCTGCTTGCGTGGTGCGAGCTGTGGGCTTGTGGGAGCATGATCAAACTCGCTGAGAATTTGACCCAGATCACAGGTTTCGAGATTATGTGATAATTTCTTGCTGAAAAGAGCTTCTGATGAACACGGCCTGACGTGGAGATTATCTATGAAATTGGACTAAACTGGTTGCTTCGGTATATATGAGATTATTTATTTTTGTAAATCCACACAAGGACATCATTGTCAAATGTAAGCAATGATGTCTTCCCAATAGATTTCTGAATTATTTGTCTTTCGGGTATGCTGATCATCTGGTTTTTCGTCTGGGGAGTTAGATTGAGGCCAATAAATATTTCATTCAATACTTACAATGAATAATAACGTAATTCTGTAGCTGTTGTTTTCATTTCAACAAATAAAATTGAATGTCATGCAAGACAAAGGAGTAAGCCAAAGAACGTCATGCAAGAATCTTGAGACTTTACCGATATGGTTTGTTGCAAACTGCATCTCAATCCCGTCCTCTGAGAGTTTGAAGGGGCAGAACATTACTCCAGCATTGTTTCTGACATGAAAACCCAATGATATGATCCATACTAGGAATGACTAACTCAAAGACAATAATGAACTCAGAAATTACGTATATATGAGATTTGAAGGTGTGGTGTAAAATTAAAAGGAAAACCAAAATTAAGATATTGAGAGGAAGATCAAGAGCTATGAAGTTATCGACGAAAGATGTCACAGAATTGAGTGAGCACAAATCGAGCTTCATTATGTCGACTCGTGCAGACTCATTCTCTTCTAGTATACGTTGTTTAGCTTCTTTTGCAGACAGCATGTTTCGTACTGCAATGATCACATGAACCTTTCGAAGTGCCAACACTCGAGTCAGAGACGAGGAAACTATTTTATGTCATCTTATTCATCAATATCATACTTTTTTTTGTCAAGCTTTCCACTAGTATTTTGTATATTAGTAATTCAAATTCTTTTAATGCAAAACAAAACTAGCCCATTTTACAAATATTTTCCCATAAACTCAAGCCTGATTTGCTGACAAAAAAAAACTGAAGTCTGATATTGAAAATTCCCTAATCATCGAGTTAAAACCCAATGGCTATAAAACAAACCTCGCCTTGAAATATTACAAGGTTGAGGCATCACAATGGTACAATAAAAAACACTGGCCCCATAACTAAAAGGGAGACTAGAAAGCCTAAAAGCATTTGATGTATCTTCCTGTACTTGGGTACAAGGTCAAAGAAAGAGACGCAACATTTTGGGGTGGATAAATATGAATCTCTGTTCGGTTCATTTGCATTTCTTCTTTACATCTTGCAATGATAGCGAAAGATATGAAAAACTTGGTATATATTTAGTAAATATCAAAATATCCGCTCTGGTACGGATTTCTCAGCTGGTAGTTGAAGTAATTCTCGAATCCCTTCACAAACAAGCTTAATTTGGGCTTTAATTGATGCAATCAATTGGGTGTACTCCTCTATCTGCCTGGTTATCTTTTCTTCCCTTTTTTCTATGTAGTTCAAAGCTTCAGACCAAGTAAACTCCACGTGGAATCCAAATCCTACATCCACAAATATGCGTTGTGTATCTGGCACTTCTGCCTGAAGGTATACTTCAGACCCAATATTGACCAATGTCCTTAGACTGGTTACACTATTCTTCTCTAGGCTTTCAATGTTTTTTCGAAGATCAGCAAAAATTTTCTGTTGTTCAAAAACCTTGTCCCGTTGATTAATCGCATGAATAAGATCCGGTTTCAAGCGTTTGTCAACAAATTCTTCAAACTTTCTAACTTTATCCTGGCGTGAGCTGTCCATATGATGAGAGTCCTAGTAAAGGATTGGCCAGCAACGAATAAGCTATATTAGTAAAATCCATACACAAATACCACATAGGTTCATGTTTATATTCCCAACAGTAGCAACAAATAACGGCCGAAAGGTATAGATCATTGAAACATTATACATATCCTAACTTGTGGTACATTTGGGCATTTCATCAAGTATGAAGGGGGCAAGGAACAAACGGATTGCAACAATATATACAACGAACATTTTGCATTATTTTCATAAGAGATCATTTAAAAGAAATAGGGAACAGATAATCGAAAATACAGAAAAGAGGGTTTAATATGGTCGGAAATGTTACCCAAGAGAGGAGCACTGATTGCTAATTCGTAACAGAGAGTGCACCGCTAGTATATCCGAAGGTAGGGTTTTGAAAGATCACAAAATTGAAAACTGTCCCCCAGGTGATTGCGGCGGTCGGAAGTGGAAACAGGTGCGTGAGCGAAGGGCGTGGCCGACGCAGGTGAGCCGGAAGGGGACGACGTTGGAGCAGAGAGAGAGAGAGAGATTCGGTTGAAGCGGAAGAAGAGAGAAGAAAGGAAGAAAAAGAAGAAGAAGGTTAGGGTTGTATCTGATGAAATCTCACAATCAAGTATAATCCAAATTTAATATTTGATCATTTTAAATTATTAGATTAGTCGGTTGTTAATTTGGTTGGGATCCAGGTTATTAAGTCAATTTAAAAAAAATATTTTCGTCTTGAATAAATAAAATAAATATTCTCAATCTTTAACAAAAAAAAAATTACATTTTTTGTTTTAAAAATTAATTTTATAATGAAATATTATTTTATACAGTTTAATTTTAAAGTTTAGAAAAATATTATATCAAAAATAAATTTTAAAATATACCAACAAATTTATAAATATTAAAAATTCACTTTGATCTCTAATCAGATATTTACAAAATTCTAATTTATTATCCGAAAACTATTATTATTTATTTTACTTTTATATATATAAATTTAGTTTGAATTTTTAATTATAATATCATATTATAATTGATATTGATATTTATATTATGTTTGTTATTTTAATAAAAATATAGAGAATTTAAAAATTAAAAATTATTTCAACACATATTTGATATAATATTTTTAACATATTTATATATATCATATAATGTTTGTTATTTTAACATAATTATAATATCATATAATAATTGATATTGATATTTATATTATGTTTGTTATTTTAATAAAAATATAGAGAATTTAAAAATTAAAAATTATTTCAACACATATTAGATATAATATTTTTAACATATTTATATATATTATAGATGAATCACTTACTTAAACATCAAATCTTATTTAAAAAATCAACATGAGATCTAAATAATAATTTTGATCAATATTCACAAATTGAATTTTTACATTTTAGAAAAAGTTTACATCCTTCAATTTGTGAACATTAACTTGAATTATTATTTAGATTTCAGGTTGATTTTTTAAATAAGGTTTAATGTTGAAGTTATTTGAAATATTAATAAGTGATTCATTTATAATATATAAATATAAAATATTATTAAATATTATACAAATATGTGTTGAAATAATTTATAATTTTTTATATTCTTATCAAAATTTTAGACATAACATATGAATTATATGATATTATTAGTTATTATATTACTTAATTAATTATTAAGGAAATCATTTATTAATTATTGTATCGTATATAATTCATGATTAGTTGATTGAAGATATAATTAGATTTTATATTTCTTTTATATAGTACAATTTTATTTTATATATATACTATACTCTTTTAATTTCAATGATAATTTATTCAATTTAAAATCAATTTTCTATTCTTGACATTATGTTAATCTTTGTTCATAACTGTAAACCAGTCAAAAATGTTATTATGATTTAATTAATGTGTTATTCTATCTTATAATAAAATTGTTGCCAGTCATCATCTTTAAACAAAAAAAACTTAAGTTGGGTGATTGAAAATTGATTATTTATTGCAAACATTGAAGGCATGCAGTCGAAGTTGAATGATCCACATTATAAAAATGCAAACCACTTTAATTCAACCTTATACAGAATCCACCATTAAAACCTTATACCTGCTCCACCCAATGCACTCATTCTCCTATGAAACTCTCAACCAAACACATATAGCCCAAAGGCTACTCCATCAACAAACCACTCATCTACTTGCAAACACACATTCCCAATGAAACTGCCATCTGAGCAAATTCAAACAACATCATAAAACTAAAACACATATTTTGTGACTATGTAATTGTACACCTGTGACAAATCATTCTTGCGACCACACATTGTTACTGTTTACGCATAACTAGTTAGTCACACATACTGTCATTCATATCAATAAAATTATGGGAGCTCGTGAGACTGATATTCATGCATGGCTACTCAATCACGCATGAGAATTCATTTATTTCTCTACTACACTAATCCATTAAAAATTTATTTATTTAAATCTAATTTTTAATTTTATCTATATTTTATTATATTTTCATAGCAAATATCCATTTTGTTTATAAAGATTTTCAAAATTAGAAAATCCAGATTTTCAATCTAAATTTTCTATTCTATCTAAACCATCTTTCTATACTTTCTCTTATTTGTGGTTTTCTCTCTCTCTTTCTCACTCTCTTTGCATCTCTTATTCACTTTTTTAAATTTTAGTTGCTCTCTCTTGGTTCCACCCCTCTCTTTCAATCTCCTACATGTCTTGGTTCCACCTCTTATTCACTTTTAGTTAGTGTCTCACACAGATTAAATTATTATGCAATCAAATTTTATATATTTTCTTTATAATTTTATTTGTTCTAATATTTTGTACATAATAAATGGATATAATATTTTCAAAGTTTAATTAAAGTATTATAGGTAGGTATATTTTATTGTTAAAAAATTATATATTATGTTATCTTTAATTTTTTTTAGTTTTATTAAATTATAACTTTATTATATTTTCTTAATATTTATATAATATTAATATTATGTTAATTTTTTTTTAAAAACATAATTTTTTATTTAAAATACAATTTTTTTTTTATAAAAATAAGAATTTGGATTATAAATCTGATCCAAATATTTGGATTTGGATTGAATTACACAAATCCAATCCATGACCACCCTTATCTGCGTGCAATGTACTTGATAAGGTTGACGGATGTTACATAAAGTTATTGTTTAAGTATCATACCATCACTTGTTATTGCTGATAAAAAATAAAGAAAAATGATAATTTGATCATCATTAGCAACAATTAACAATTATTAATGTAATGAGTTAAAAATAAATATATATATAATAAATAAGTTTAAAAATAAATATATATAATAAAGAATAAATTTAGAATTAATAATATAAAATAATATTAAAATAATAATATCAAAATAATAATATTAAAAATTATAACTATATAAAAAATATGGATTGTATAAAATAAATAACTATTATTTAGTAAGTAAATTATTCATATTCATAAGTGTAGAATCTACAACAACGTGCTCTCATTGTTGTTGGATAAATGTGTGTATATTTTTTCCCTACAATTTATATTATTATATTTGTTTAACAAAATCTAGATTATTTCATTTCAAATTCAAATCAATATCAACGTATATATTTTTTTTTTTAACTTAAAGTATATTGACATAATATTATTAAGATGAATAACTCGTTTAGAATTTCGTCATAATTTTTTTCTTAAAAAAGAATAAAAAAATAAAGTATATAAACTGTCATTTCACATAGGAGGTTATATTGAATATCAATATACACAAATTATTTTGTCTAAAAATATACTACGGAAGAATTGAATATCTAGTACTCTTAATTTCTCAAACTCTTTCCTTACAATCAGAAAATCATTAAATAAAAATCAATTTTAGAGATAAAAAATAATTAGTTGATATATTGACTAAATTAAAGACTATTTTAGAGAATAAAAAAATTAATTGGTTTCTAAATTAATTTTTATTATTATAAATAGTTTCTAAATCGGTATTTAATTAGTTACCAAAAATTTTTATGATAAATAAAAAACAATGAATACTTAGTAAATATTGATAAAAGATAATGTGTTGATGTATGATACGAGTCAAATATATAGCGACTTCAATGTTTTGGGCTTGATTAATATGAAATTTTTATTTTTTTATTTATATTTGCCTACCTTCTTATTATGTTAATTAATAATATATTTGTGTTTTTAATATTAATTACAAAATTTATTGTGTTTTTTCCTTCAATAACGGAAACATTACTGCTAATATAATTTTAAAGATATATGCATATAAATTATATAAATTAACTTTTTAAAAATAATTTATTTAAATTATGAACTATTTTTTTTAGTACCAAAAGAATTTTATCTCAATTAAGCAATTAAAATGTTAATTATTTTTAACTCACAAAGTTTCATTATATGAAAAATCATATTTTTCAAAAATACTAACACGTTAAAAATAAAAAATTAAAAAAATCATTTTATTTACAATCAAGTCAAAGTAATATAAATAATTTTTTTAATTTTATTCAATATATCAAGTAAAAATAATCCTTATATTATATAATTAATTTAATAAATATATTTGAGTAGTCAGAGGGTTGTAAATATTAAAAAAAATTAATTCAAATTAATTTTATTAAATTATTAGCTAAATTAATATATTATTGAAATTCCCATGTATGTATTATTGTATATCTAAATAACTTAGTGAATTTGATTAATTATAAAATTAATCTGTAAAATATTAGTGTTTTCCAATTAATTTTAATTTATTTTTTCTTAAATTTTTTGTTTTATTAAAAGAAGGAAAACAGAATGAGAATTTGGTTTCTTAAAAATGGAATTCTAATTGAGAAAAAAAATCCTCTTTCTCATATTTATTGTTATATATTATATTTTAAAAAATTTATTGGAATTGGTCTATAACTAAAACAACATTTTATGGCGATATAATCTGTTATTATAAATATAAAATATAATTTATATTAGAAAAATACTAATTTATTGTAAGTTTTAATTATACAGTAATAAAAAATTATTCTACGCATGAAAGATAGATATTAGTTATAGTAATTTTTCCATCAACTAACTAAACAGATGAATTCAAGAAGACATGTCTCTAAAAATTTCTTAGAAAGGAAAAACTTTTTATAATGACACAACACATAAAACTAGTAGCACATGACTTTTGTTTTAACGTTGGATCGCAGACAATGAGATGAAGAAGATACCATATCCAATTCTACCATGGAACTACTAACACGATAGGAACAATACTAGAGGTCGAACACAGAAAGATTATGGTATAAACTTATGCTAATAACTGAAAAACAAAATTGATTGTAGCTACCTCTAACTTCTGGATAGTAAGGATGAGATTTTGGATGAAGTGAAGAGTTTGATGCAAAAACGTTTGGATGCAAAGAAATGCAAACACCTCCTGGTTGCTCAGTGAAGAATGAAATGTTTGGAAACATCCTCATGAGAGAACGACAAATTGTTCATATTACTGTAACGTGCTTTTTATTGCATGAGCAGCTACAGTTTTCATGGACTGCAAGAGGTTTTGTCCTTAATTAAGGACGAAAACTTCAAGCTGCAATCGTATTCAGACTTTTGAAATTGATTTGATCAACTCGTTACTGAAATCCCAGAGTTTCTTTGCTAGATGTTTTTTTTTGGCATGCGCACTTGGCTTGCGTTGATTGCAATCATCAAAGTACTTCCCAGTTACACCTTTCACGCTTGGATGGAGAGCAACATAGCATGTCGTGGCTGCTCCCTAAGATTTTCATTTTTTAACAAATTAAGCCATGATTAGTGACATTATATTTGGACTTCTGAACCATTTCAAATGTAACATTACCTATAACATACCTGAGGGACGTTCTTCCATATGTAAAAGGTGAAGATCTTCAGGAAGTCTGCAACAAATCAAGGTATGGTGTTACAAAGGAGTAACTATTAAAAGTGCATCATCTACTTCTGTAGTTTTTGTTTGTGTTTGAGGAGAATTAACATACGCATAAGGTGAGAAGAATGTCTCATAAGAGGTGTCATTATCACTCCTGGATGGACTGAGTTGGCTGTGATGTTCACACCCTCTTCCTGCACACAAATATCAAGTTACACGCTCAATTTTCCAATCCATGGTATCATCAAAGAAGGAAAAAGCCTTTTGCCAGTTTCTCTTATCAATATGATCAATTGCCAAAAACAAAACACTAAAACAAAAGGCAACCAGCCAGTGCAATACATTCATTCTGTCACGTTATTTTGAATACACTTTATACATTAACTAAAATTTATTTAAAATATCAAAAATTTTGTGAGTTTTACCTCGTATCAATGATTCAGTCATTTATCTTTTAGTTTTTAATAGTTTTTTTTTATTCCTCTCTTTCTTTTCTCCTGTGACATTATCACTCTGATGAGTTGTTTGTTTATTTATTATTTTCTACATAGTTCGGAGAAACACATAGATGGATCACCTGCAGGCGATGAGAAAGCTCATTTGTATGCAGTATGTTAGCTAGCTTGGACTGTCCATAAGCCTTCTTTTTACCATAACTGAAAATTTAAGGAAATAGTCACAAAGAAAATGTGATGTTCTACTGATCAAAATCAAAATCACTGTCATAATGCAGTAACTTGAGGCCAGATGCCATTGGAGTCAAAGTGAAAATACCCTTTTCGCTCATTGATCTTATTGAATCTAATCCCCTTTCTGTAAGTGTAGTTATGGGCAATTGATGACAGATTTATGATCCTGCCCTCTATTCCAGTGGCTTGTGCAGTTTGTTTCATTTTTTCAAGAAGCAGGTTTGTCAACAGGAAATGACCTGAGATGTCAAAAAAGATGAGAAAAGACAATACTTTTACTACCACAAAGGAGTAAACCAAAGAACTTCATGCAAGAATCTTGAGACTTCACCAAGATGGTTTGTTGCAAACTGCATCTCAATCCCGTCCTCTGAGAGTTTGAAGGGGCAGAACATCACTCCAGCATTGTTTCTGACATGAAAACCCAATGATATGATCCATACTAGGAAATGTAACTCAAAGACATTAATGAACTCAGAAATTGAGAATAGATTGAAGGTGTGATGTGATATTAAAAAGAAACCAACATTAAGATATTGAGAGGAAGATCAAGAGCTATGAAGTTGTCGACGAAGGATGTTACAGAATTGAGTGAGCACAAATCGAGCTTCATTATGTCGACTCGTGCAGACTCATTCTCTTCTAGTATACGTTGTTTAGCTTCTTTTGCAGACACCATGTTTCGTACTGCAATGATCACATGAACCTTTCGAAGTGCCAACACTCGTGCTGTCTCCAACCCAATACCACTTGCTCCTCCTGAGTCAGAAACAAGGAAAATTTTTTATTCATCAATATGATACTTTAAAACTACTTGGCGACTACACACCATCCAACAAACCTGCTTTGCATCGCGGTCAACAAAATCCGGAAACATAGAAACAAAGTAATATTTAGAGGGGTGTAATAGATGTATTGGAAGTATTCGCTTTGGTGCAACTAAAGACATGGGCTTGGGTTACTTCTAAGTCGCAGGATGCGATTTTTTCCTTCTCTGATTGGTGTGTTGATCCTTTGGTCTGTATAGTGATGATGTTTTGATGTTTTGTTTGGGTATAAGAGTGAGGGTTGTAGGCGGTTCTTTTCGGATTTATTTAAGTATTTAGAAGTTGGTGAGGTGTGTGTTGTGGAAAAGGTTAAAGGTCATGTGTTTTGTATAAGGGTTAAATTACCCCTAAAGTGACTCACATTTATTCATTGTTTATTGCTGATTAAAAAAGAAACACAAGGTCACTAGTTAATTTTTAGTGGCATATGGTGTATTTATCATAATTTATGAACATCAATACAAGTTAACAGTTTATTTATACAAGTCAAAAAATAATTTATCATATTGAATAACACATTATTTCGATTTCAATTGTAAAGAAATCTTATTAATTTAGAAATAGACTTTAATTCTAATTTAATTTTATAAAACTAATTTTTAAGATGAGATTTATACACATTTATTATATATATAAAATCGTGAATCCTTTCCTCCTATTTATTCTTCTATTGTTTGTCTTTTTTATTTAAATTATACTATTGTTAGTATTTTAGGTTGTGTGATACACAAATAAATTATTATTTTATAGAACTATAATTTATAACAAACAAATATTTTGAAAATATGAATTATTTTTTAATTTAAAATTTTAATAAATATATATTTTAAACATGTAAATTATTTTTTAGATTTACTATTGTGAGACATTATTGTTTTTTTACTATTGATTATTTTTTAAAGAAAAACTAAATTCAATTAGAAATAAAATGGAATGAAGAAATTGAAAGAAATAAATTGCTAAAAAAACTAAAAAATCCTCCATAAAATAAAATTAGTTTTAGAAAGACTCTCATTGAAAAAGTAAGTTCAGATTTGTAATACAGGAATAAACTAAATTTGATAGCTTTGACAGCAAGTCTACATATTTTTTTAAAACCCATTTAATACTTTACAATTTGTTAATTTTGTGATTAGGTTTGTATTATTTATTAGATTTATATGATCTTGATTTCTGAAAATGTGATACATTTACTTGCTTTAATGTTTTAAACTTTATTTTAATTTAAATCATATTTAAAATCACAAGCTTTAGTATTGGCGAATGATTAAAGCTATTTTTAAAATAAATAAAGCAAAATTTGCTTTAATTTTTTTTAAAACATATTATTATAATTTACTTATAAAAGAAAATAATAAAATGCTTATTTAATCTTATAATTTTTATTTTATTTTATTTTTTAAATCAAGATATCAAATTTAAATTAAAAAAATGTTACTTTCTTAAGGTTTCAAAATTTTCTTTGGTACATAAGTCCAATAGATAAAAATGTTAAAAGCATTGAAATTTTAAGTTGTTAGATTTCTTTACAAATATAAATTTCCATATTTTATGATAATGAAAATTATAAATGAAAATATAAAAAGTATATTAAATTGAGAAAATTATCACTCATTAAAAAATATTATAAATTAGCAAAAAGGAACAATTATTTCTTAAAATAAAATGAACTAAAAATATAATTTTTAGTCTCTAATGGAAAATTTACCAATCTTAATCTTAAACTTTTTATTAATATGTTTGCTTTTGTCATGAACAATTTTAAATTCTTATTAATATTTTTAGTTATATATATTCCATTAGTCTCTCAAATAATGTAATAAATCATTGGATGATCAACGTTACTATCATCAGTGTGAACGTTAATATTTGTTGACAGAAAAAAAATATATTAACAAAGACATGTCAAATTTTGCTTAGATATTGAAAATAATATTTGAAACTATTAAGTAAAAGAAAAATACTTTTTTTATTCATACACAAAATATAGAAATGATTTTTTGAACAAGACTCTTCCGTATTTTATTTATCAACTTTTGTCCTACGGACAAGGAGTGGTGGTGGGACATGAGATTAGTAGAATAAAGAGAGAGGTGGAATTCATATTAATTTTGTATTATGATTTTCAAACCTAATTAAGAGTGAAATACGAAAACAATAAAATAAGAGTAGAATCTCCCTTTTCTAGTGGAAAAAGATGTTTTTGATACTCTAAACACTAAAAACATTCACTTCTCAGCCTTTAGAATAATATTATAATATTTAAATTAAAAAATAAAATAATTTAATTAAATATTAATTTATAATTATTAAGCGAATGTATTTACTGTTTGATCTAAAAAGTGATTATGAATATGGAAAATTTAATTTTCCTCCACCCTTCTAACATCTAATACAAAAAAATATATATATATTTTAAAGAGTATTGATAATTTGACAGACAAAAACACTTATGTTTTAGTGTTGTTTCTTTGAGACAGACAAAAACACTCATTTTACAACCTATTAAAATGTATTAAAATGGAATGTTTGCGTATCTTCACCTCATGTTAACAAGCAATTGCTTCACAAAAAGGCTACTTGCAATATTTTTTTTTTTCACAGTACACCTACCTACGAGTTCAACATCAATTCCATTCGCGCACAAATACTTTAAGGGTCTGTTTGTTTTTAAGCGGGGAAAGGAGAAGTTTTACTGTTTAAGAAGAAATTGTGAAAATTAAAATAATAAAATATATTAAAACACGGAAATCGAAACAAATTTCACCTACTAAACTTTCTTCGCACATTTGCGAGGAAAGTTGTATATATCTATATTTATTTAATTAATTAATTGTAAATTATTTTTTTATCCTTTTCTATTTTAAATTTAAATTATTTTTATTTTAATTTAAGTAAAATTATAATTTAAATATAAAAATATAATTAAAATTATAAAAAATAATTATTATAAAATAACATAATTAATTATATTATATATATAATAAATTATAAATATATTTTTAAGAATAAAGAAATAAATTTATATAATAATTATTAATTGGAAAAAAATAAAGATAAAAATAATAATTTTTTATTTAATTTAAAATTAAGTTTTTATTAAATATTTATAATTATAAATATTTAAATAATATTATAATTAAAAAAATTATAATTTATAAATAAATAAATTAAATTAACTTTTTTAACCATTTTTAAATGTAAGGGCAAATATGTAAAGTTACATTTTATCAATTAAAAAAAATACAATTTCAATCATACCTATCACATCACTCACAAACTTTCATAAACTTTCCTCACACTTTCCACTCTATTTACCTTAATCCAAACACCCTAACTTTCTTTACACTTTCCTCTTAAATCATCTCAAATCCACTCCTTCATTTCTCCTCTTAATCCAAACAAAGCCTAAGAGCTGGGTTATTTCACAACTATATCAGAGTGAGTTAGTTAAACCTTAAAGAGATAAAGTACATATACTCATTCAAACTTCACCCTGCATATTGAAATATGCAGGTTCTCGGTGTCAGATAAAAAACTTTCACATAGAGAAGATCAAAAGCTTCCATGAAGATGGAGTAATGTAGTAGCTAGAACAATCTAAATTGTTTCTAATATATATGCACGTAAAACATGAGATTGTTATGGTGCAAGGAAGGAATAACATAAACATATATAGAAGAAGATTCTGATTGATATGTGTGTTAAAACTGACCTGTGATAATTGCAGTGAGGTTGGCAGCATCAATTCCTTGGGTAACTTGTTCTGCAGTGGAAGCTGATCCAAAGCCACTTGGACCGGCCTTCCCTGTTACTAACGAAAGACCCACCATGTCTGAATAAAATGTGAAACCGCAAGCTATTCTGTTCTGAGTTATGACACAAATTGAGCATTGTCTGAGAAATATATATAGAGAGATGGAGGTAGGGTTGTATTAAGCAATTGCAGACAATAGTTATAAAAAGTTAAAGCTATAATGAAGTTGGGGCAGTTGCCAAACGTAAATCCTTCTCTAATTTAGAACTGCATTTAATTATGAGCGGTGAACACTGTTCACACATTCAACCACTTTCCTACCAATCAACTCTTCTTCATTTATGGTCAAGGTGCCTCAAAACTATTATAGTTACTTCTTTTTAAGAACTTGTTCAACACGCCATATAACACTAAAATTAAAAAACTTGTTTAATCAATATACCTGCTTAATTACAGTGCTCTATGACATGCTTTTTCAAGGAGCGTCTAGCTTCCAAACTTCTTATATCTTATTTTCAAAATATACATCAAATTACATTGTATTGTTTACTTTTCTTTAACTTAAGGTAAGGGTTTATTTATTTCTCTTTTATATTTATTTTTGTCTAGTCGAGTTTTATTACTAATGTCAAAAGTAAAAATTCATCAAAAAACTCAAGGATCAACTTAGTCAAAATATAATAATATATAAATATTAAATGAATATAAAATATTGAGTTTATGAGAAGTATTATCTGCAATTATATTTATAGACTCGAAAGAAATTATTATAACGTTATTTGTAACCAATTCAATTCACATTAGTGTTACTAGCCGTAACACACAGGTGTGTTCCCGCGGCGTTGTGTACATCTGCATTTTTTAGTTTTTATTTTAACTATTATTACTAATGGGAACACAGCGCACTGTGTATGCGTTATATGCATTGATGATGTAAAATTAACAAACATACATAAATAATGTTGGATGAGTCAAAATTGAAAAGTAAAAATTAATATGTAAAAGAAAAATGATGAATTGATAAATGATGAAATAGAAACTAATTTTTAGAGACCAAAATAATTAGTTGCAATAGTAACTAAATTAGAGACCATTTTGGAAACTAAAACAAAAATTGGTTTCTAAATTAGTTTCTATTATTTTCTATTAT
>Ga0123342_1000466_pt1 | contig 63803 bp, 31 predicted proteins | sample Turbeawhitnodule_FD_89960 | JGI IMG/M metagenome (GOLD analysis project Ga0123342, IMG submission 89960) | Root nodule microbial communities of legume samples collected from Mexico - Turtle bean Mexico white nodule | ecosystem: Host-associated > Plants > Roots > Nodule | place: Mexico: Nepantla... | reverse complement strand
TCTAACACAATTTTAAAAGGTATAAATACAATAATTTTCTAAAAACTCAAATTTATTGTATAAATTTTTATTATGATTATAAAAATAAGGAACAAATTCTTTTGAACCAATCATGAAAAATATTTTCCTGCTCCCAAAAGAATCTGAAACATACTTTTGCACAAAAATATTTATTTTTAATTTATATAATTCAAAATTATATAATACATAGATTTGTGTCTTTATGTCCTACATTGTAGAGATTATACTTATCTCCGGCTACTATGTTATAAAAACATTGTTTCTTTTTTCAGAATTTTAAATCTATATATATGTTTGCTGTTGTTTCTCTTACTATTTCTCTCACACACACACATATATATATATATATATTATATTCGGTAAATTCGATTCATTAAAAAAATAGATTTTCCTCTTTCCATGAAAATGATTTTGTAAAAATACTTTGCTTAAAATCATTACTGGAAAACAGTATTATTTCTTGGAAAAGTTATTTTTTCAAAGATAAATTAAAGATTTTACATAAAGTGAACTCCTCCTAAAATACAAGCTTTTAGCTGTGACATGTGTATGTTTGGAGAAGTTAGAGAGAAATTGTGGGCATGAAGAACATATTTGCAAACACAAGAAAAGATTGTATTCTATTTAACATGTTAGCATAATCACAATATGCCTGTCCAAGTAAGAATTTGCACTGCACCAAACATAACCAAAGTTTACAAAGCCTAGAAGAACATGAAGACAACCAGAACTATACAACAATTTAAGGTGAAAAATAAAGGGCACACACACACAACTTTGGCATCTTAATCTATAATAATTTGTGAATATGATATTCCACCACCACTAATAACAGAGGGGAAAAGAATACAATACTATCTAAGGAGGCCAATTAGAAGATGCTTCAAGCATTACTGTTAAACTGGTATCACATCATTCTTGGATGCGTCTTCACATCTTAAGACTATACCCTCAAGACTAGCTGGAAAAATGCATTTGCTCCATTGGCAACCAGTAGTGATAGGATCTGGTGGAGGAACTATCATAAGCACATTCTCATTCCTCTGAACCACCCCCATTACACTTACTGTGCTTCCTTCTTTGATGTACCTGAACACAAATACCATGTTTTACATTATTTCTCTTAAACACTTTGCCTGAACAGTCAAAAATCATAACTATGTTGCAAAATAAGATCAACAGGTTTTTAATTCACACTTGTCTACTTGGGATACCCCTTATGGAGCTTTTGGTACAAGATTAGTTTCTTCATGTCCGGGAATCATGATTCTTGATAATCATGAAACTTGGAAATCATGATTCTTAAGAGTTTTTCCAAGATCTGTTTGTTTTGTCATGAATAGTTCAGCAAACATGTATGAAGTTTCCCAGGAATTCAAGAATGACATGATTTGTTTACCAAAATTTTTAATAGTTTATAAGTTTACTTGGAGACAATTTTGTGGTTTGGTTTGGCTAAAAACATTCCTAGGCAACACCACCCTCCTTCACGGATTTCTGGTTTTAAAACATAAACCAAACATGAAAACAGGTTTGTGGAAAACTAGATTTTTCTTGTACGAAACGTTTCCTAAATCAAAGCTGACACTAAATGCATCCATAGAGACAAAGAAGTAGCTTAAATTATAAAAAAGCAAGCAAACATGAGATAAGTTTTACCCTTCTTCCAACCGCATGATGCGGTCATCACTTGAAAGATTCCTCTCTCCCAACCACCGGAAAAACTCTGGTGAAATCTCTTCTTTGGTTGGATTTACATTGATGAGAACTGAGTCATCAACATAAGGGGTCACCCTTGCTCCGTGACCAGTCTTAACCAATGCCCTTAAACCAGATTGGAAATCCGAGATGTAGAAGTCAACCACACGCCTCTGTCACATCACATATATTCCAGTCAAATCAACAAATGAAAAAAAAAAGTTCGCAATAGCAATAGCAGCCCTAAGCACAGACCCCTCAGGGGGCATTCTTTACTGGTGGGTCCTTTCATGAAACCAAAAAAGAAAAGAAATAACAGTCCCTAAATGAAAACTCACGAAGACAATTAAGTTCAGTATTGGAACAATAGCCAATCAAGGGGATACAAATGTTAGGTAACCATATATAACAACATAAATAGTTCAATTCAATCTAGAATGCCATCAAAAGGTTTGACAAGAAATGTCAAAGGGGGTGGATCCACCATGCAATCCATCCATGCATAAATTTAACCGATCCACCAAATGAAAATAAAACTTAGTAGATTGAATCAACAACCATCAATTTTAATCCAACTCAAAATTTATTTATACCATCATTCATTCCTACTCAATGCATTGTAACTGGCTTAAGGGTAGAGCACCCATCTTAAACCATCCTTTCCTCAGTAAACCAAATCTAGTCCAAGGAAAATTGGAAACATTCAATATGAAGGAAAATATCATCATATCAAAAAGAAAAAGCTTCCCTTTCTTCTCCTAAGTATGATAGTAAAATTAATTCAAAACAATGAATTCAACTTGAAATTTTATCAGATAAAGAAACATGGCCTTCTGTGATATACTTCCCGGGGCAAGGATAGAAGTAAAATTGTACACAAGATACTAGAATATTAAATTTCATAATAACGAACAAACCCACTTAAAAAAAACTTAGTAACTTACTTCAAGCAATCTAAGGCCCCAAGAAAACCGACGGTGTGTAGGATTGGCAGCTTTTGAGTCCCAACCTCGATACTCATATAAACTTGTTGATGTATATACACATCTGGGAACTTTCTGGAAAGATGACTCAAGAGGCACATTACCACAGGTAACAACCTTCACATACAACAGCAAAACATATTTGATTTGATTAGTCATTTAAGCTTGTACGTAGTTATAAAAAGGATCATAGCATGAAAAATCAATCAAGTGAAAATTTCTCATTTACATAATTAGATGTTTACAGGGAAATTATTACTCTGGGAAGACACCCATATTAAGGCATGGGTATCTCATTCAATGAAAATAGCACTATTTTAAACAAAAGCTACAAAGACTGCCAGGCTTTACATCCATGATAAAGATTATTTTCATATTTTTTTTCTTTGCTTATGATGACGTCATGTCTTTGAAAAAAATTAGAGAAATGAAATTTCAATATTAAACAGACTCCTTCATTTAAACCATACTAAAATCATATTTGTGGAAGCACTTGATACATGCACGCTGTAGCAGTTTAAAACCTAATACATGTAAGGTTATTTACTAGGAGTAAGTTTGTTTCTATAATTCAAAAAAATTTAGGCTCCCGTCAGATATTCTAGAGGATTTCCAATCTTTCCTTTATGGAAAAAAATGGCATTCCTGAAAAGCTCCAGTAAATTAAAAAAAAAGCTCCAAATACTTCTAAAGCAGCTGAAGAATAATTTATAATGCAAAATCAGAATGATGCAGAGACAGGTGAATAAGGAAAACATTTGAAATTAGTACAGCATGATTTGTTATAAAGAATTTACTTATTAGCCCAAGAAGTGAATACGAATTTTCCAAGAATAGCCATTAAATTAGGCAAGAGGACCAAAACATACCCCAGAGACCTTCACGAATTGCCCATTTTTGGCAGTTCTGAGCTCAGAGTCTGGATAATGAGCAACGAATCCCATAATAGATCTTCTTCCCCAGTAAGTATTCCAAGAGAAAGATGCAGCAACTAAGCCAAAAAGAACCACAACTACAATAAGGAGAATGGCATTGTGCACTGCTCCAAGAATAAAACCACCAGCAATGAAACCCATGACAAAAAGCAGAATTAATAACCATAACACCGCCTTCGGAAAATTCCTCCTGAAGGAATATTCATCACCTTGACTAAGAACAGTCACAGCTTGGTTGTGAACAATGGCGGAACCTTGCATCTTCATTGAACCTGTCGCTTCCAAAGGACCAGACACTTTCCGAGGAGCTCCAGAAGAATTTAGTGGACCAGAGGATATGGGCCCAGATGTAATGAGACCTGTTGTAGGTAGAACAGGAGCAAGAGGTCCAGAATTTTGACGCCCAACTGGCGTGACTCCCCCAGACTGAGGACCAGAAGACTTTTTAACAGGTTCCCCATGCTTATTCAGTGGCCCAGAATTTGACTTCTTCATTGAAGTTGAACCAACCATGCCACCAGAAGTCATTGGACCTGAAGTGGTATAGGCAGCTCGAGCAGCAGCATTAGGCTGGATTGGTCCAGAATGTGAACCAGCTCCTCCAAAAGATCCTGTCCGTGAAGGAGCACCTGTTATTGGTCCAGATTTCCTAGATTTAGAGCCATCAACAGGAATATCAAACATTTTCCCCAATTCTCCAGACCTTTTTATGTCTCCACCAGTATACGGCACGGCTGTTGATGTCATGGTTGAAGTCCTTTCTTTGGGCTGCTCTGGCCGCCCAGATACATAGAGGCCATTGCTAAGCTGATGAGAAGGGATTCTAGAACTCATCGACCTTCTTTTGAAGAACTCTTGAGAACTCAGACAATGGTAATACCAGAAGTTGGTGTTGGACAAGTCAAACTGTCAGAGTGATCCTGAAAGATGCAAAAATGAAATTCCCAAACGAATTGGAATTATTGTTCAATGAAAATTAGTAGTTTGCAATCAATTTCCTTGTCGCCTAGCGAAAAGAAAAAAGGTAACAGAAAGCACAATATCTACCTATTGAAGAGAGCAAAATTTAATTTTAGAGCAATAAGTTTAGGAACTTAGATTCTTAATTGGAAAAAAGAATGTGTGAATAGCCAATCATGGCCTTCAGAACATAACGTGTCGTGTCTATAATTAACAAGCTAAAGGGGACATGAAATCCCAAAGGTCGCCCGGGAACCTAATCACAGAGCAAGCAAATCTTGTATATATCACCACTTTAACCAGAAATAATTATGAAGAAACAAAGTATATGATAGTTAACTTCCTAGTGTACTTCAATGTATGCACATAACCCAAATGAAGATAAAGAGCAAATCACCTCCCCGTCGTCATTACCAGAAGACCATGAATCTATAGAATGAAGAAACACCCAAATTTCTTACATAATCACTGACCTATATAAGGGGGCATGTCTACAAATTTTTACACACACATTCAATCAGTGTTTATCTCCGGTCCTCCCATAATCTTCATGCATCCTCCAACCAAAAGTACTCCAATTTGAGATAAATGAATGAGGGAACGCTAACAGTAAATTTCTAAGATAAAATTCCTGAAGTGGAACAAAGTGCACAAGAAGGAAAGAGAGCTAGTCCAGAGTATGGACTCTGGAGCAACGAACTATGTTTTCTGTATTGCAGTGACTTTTCTTTTCTCAAAAAACCCTACACTAGGAAGAAAGGCTAACAGAACGTCAACATCCACAAGGGTCAAGCCCCACTTTTTTTCAAACTTGTGCCAATCTGTAATCCAGGAAGCAAGAGACCCTGGATCCATTATTCCAAATTAAAAACGGAAGAAGTAAACGGAAATTGCTCGAGGTCATACACAACACCAAGCTGGCATTAATTTTTGGTAGATTAAAGAATGCCCCAGGATTGAAAAACCAAATATATTATTGAAAAAACGAAGCTTCCTCGACCACTTAGGCCCCCAATCAAGCAGAAAACCAGCACCCAATAAAATAAAAAACGCAGAAAAAAAAAAAACTCGGTCGAGAACCTTATGATTTCGGGTGAAAATACTCACACACAGCACCGACGCCACACACATTGCGCCCCAAAAGTCAAATGTTACTGCCGAGAGTGATGAGAAAAAGCAAACCCACATCGTCAGGAAAACGATCTAGAGAATGAAGTGGTGATCTCAACTCTGGGTAGAAGCAATGTGTGTAGTGGTCAGAGTTGAACACTATTGTGAATTTCTGGGGCATTTTCTCAACAAAACAAAATGAAAACCCAAAAGACATAACCTTGTGTGTCGTATGTTGTACCATGTAGTTGAAATTCCAAGTTGGGAAATGGGAAGGATCTATAAAGGGAGAGTGAAGAAGGGAAGACCTACCTGAAGTGAAATCTGGAGGCGGAACCATGATGGGTACAATCAACAACGACACAAAATCAACAACGAGTCTGAGTCTCAGTGTTGCAACAAAACAGAGAAAATAAAAATAGGTTTCTGGCTCGGAGAATCTAAGGTTGTATTGCGCTGTGTGAGAGGTTGAGAAGAGAGCCGCAACAAATTTGTGTGTTGTCTGACTCTGGTTTTTAGCAAAGTGACCAAAAATGTATGTTATGGTAAATTATAAATTATTATAAAAAATATTAACAAACTTACTATTCTTTTCACTGTTTTGTTTTACTGATAAAAAAACTCTTTACACTGATGCATCAAAATTATTAAACTCTGATAATAATCAAACTTTATTACATACCAAAATATGTAATTTCCCAGAGTGAATAAAAATGGTGTTTAGGTTTATTCTTAACTACATTTATTATTAAAGATGATATTTAGATTTTATGAAACATTAACATTTAATACAGTTAAGTTAATTTAAAATTGGTTTATATCTAAGTTATGATGATGATTACATTGATGGATGCAAAAAGGCAATTCAACTTCTGGGCACGGACCCTACCTTTCCTAACACCCAAACTACCCTTCTTTCTCTTTTCTATCTATCTAATCACGGATTCTTATCTCTTATTTTCTTCCTTTTTACCAATTTTCATTTTATACAACAAAAACATAGTTCAGAAAGATATTTTATTCAAAGTGAAACCTAGATTTTCTACACCCCAAAGTATTTTTATGTCCAAGATTAGTTTGGAAGATTTCATTAAAAAATTTGATATTATCCCAAAGGATAATATTAAATATTTTATATAAAGTTTTCGAATTTAATCTTTGCTTGTATTTCCCATTTCAAGAAACAAAAAAAAGGTCAAAAGGGTACGTTGACACCAGCTCCCATTTAGAGTGATTATTATTGGCCTTTTGGATTTTTCTATATGATTGAATGGCAACATTTTTCTTGATTTTTTTTTTTTTCTTGTGTTATGGTCTTATACGGCTATTTGATTAAAACGTGAAAGTGGAAGGAAATGAAATAAAACACTTTCTTTTTCTGCAAACCAAAGCGAGAAAGAATTATATTTTACTGTGAATCAATCATTGGTTTACAAGTTTTTATCGTGTTTATATATGTATTAAAATCCCCAGATGCTGAGATTCAAATCTCCAGCATGTTTTTGTATATAAAATGAAGTTGGTATGCACAGTATAAGGACTCGGATCTTATATAATAAAAATGAAATCCAACCTGTATTCACACATTGTTTTTAGGTTGCAATGTAATGCCAATGTCTCATCACGACAGCCTTTGTCTAACTGTATTTCGGCTGTCCAACTTGCTCACTTGGTCCTAAATACCATTGCAAAAGCAACAAGGGAACAAGTTCTTCTCCTGGTAGAGAAGACCATGTTGTCTCAAAAGAACAAAGTACACGATTGAGTTCCACCATGAATTCTATTCCTTCATATCTCACTTTTTTTACACAGATGTTTTTCAAAAACTGAAGGAAGTTAGTATAATGTAAAAGGAGTGTTAGTGTGATGTAGTTTCACATAACTTCGGCACAGTTAGAATAATTTACTGTAATAATTGTGTCGGATAAAATTTTTACTGTTAACTTTCTCTGATAAAAAAGCATAAATTACATCGTTTTAAAATTAAGTTCATTCAAAATCAATGCATATTACTCTGATTGTTCAGTTTTACAAGGTCACTATCCTTTTTCAAATCATAAAATCTCGTGTTTACAAATCACTTTATTCAGCTTCAAAGTGATGAGAAAAAAAGAAGTTAATACAATTGTTGGAGCATTATGATGGAAGGAAACTAAATTTGATGCTCATTGACCAAGTTAAACTTACACGCCAGAAACTGTAACACTCTTACAAGCTAGTGGCTATGGCCTAAAGTCTACCTAGCTCTTACAAGCTGATTACCTAGTGAACACATCTCACACACACTAATACTAGAGTTTAAGCTTCATACAATTCTCAACTCTTTTAGCCAAAGGGAATGCAAAGGGCATGGGTCTGGCTTGCCTTGCACCGCAGCCTTCTCAGAGAGAGCATAAAACCAACCATTTCTCCACTTAAACTGCAATGCAAGTATAGTCAATATATATGTGTGTGTTTGTGAATATATATATATATATATATGTGTGTGTGTGTGTGTGTGTATGTATGTGTGTGTGAGAATATATATATATGTGTGTGTGTGTCAGAGTCATCTTGTGAATCCAATATTTATTTCATTTATATTAATATTACCTCCTTAACTGCTGTGGGAAAGTGAGCTACAGCTCTCGAATATGCACATAATCGCTCTTCCATGGCTTCTTCAAATGTTAACCCCTTTTCACTTGCTGCAGCTGATGCCAGTTCTGTTATAAGGCTAGACAACTGAAAGTGGAAATATTAGTCACTTCTCATTGTGGTGTTATTTTTTAGTATTGCTAGTTAAATACATAGCTAATGTTAAATGAAAATGTTTGTCTCAAAACCTCTACATTTTCTTTCTTCTCTTATTATGGCCTACATTTTATCCCAACTTTGTATAAGAAACATAGTATATCTGCAAATTTGTATACAAGGCAACATATCCACTTCAGTATCAAGTCATCCATTTTAGGCAGAGCTCCTTTAGTCCAGGATAAACCCTTTAAGCACATCAGGTCCAACAAAGTTTAAACATGTTTCATGTTAACCGATTTCACGCGACTCAGCAACTTACTGAGCCACTTACCTACTCAATCATAACCCTATTTGAACATAGGAGTTGATAACTGTGACTGAGTAGCATCTCTTCAAGATCCGAAAGAAGAAATCTCAGAATTGGAGGGAGGGAGAGGATACCGATTGCATTCACCAACCATCCTATTATTAACTACCCAGTTTAATCTAATCATGTACACGTTACGTTGCCTTGTAATCAAACAAAATGTTATTGATTAAGTTCATCATCATGTTAAGATAAGTTTCTCCATAAGCATTTGTAACAAAAGAAAATAAAACAAAAAGTGAAATAAGTTTGTCCTATAAACTAAAAGTAACTCATAAGTCAAAATCAATTTTTCGAAGAAGCAAAATAACTTGACCTCTCTAAAAAAACTGATTTTAATTACTACATAAACTAACTTTAGCTGATAAGAAAAACTTATTTCTTTTACCATTCTTACTCTTCATGTTTATGAAGAAAGTAAATTCACAAAGGCTCTAGCAGAATAAGCAGATGAATTTTGAGAAGATGCAGACTGCAAAGCTTACTTCAGTGCGGAATTCCTTTTCCACGACACCTACCGAAACCCCTCCGTGACGTGCTCCAACAAGCATAACGGAACAAATCCATATAAGCTTCTCCAACATCTGCTTTTGAAACGCCTCCTTGTCAAGAACCTGGCTTTTGAGACAGACATCAGTGTATGATATATATCAGAAGTGTGTAAATATTTGTTTTTGACATTGTACAAGGATACCCTACAACTTCAATATTGACTCTAAGCAAAGCCAAAAACAATACATGAGAATCAAAACACTCGAGTCCCCAAAAATAAAAAGAAGCCCCTTCAGATTTTTTTCTTCCTTTTAGTCCCAATTTTCTGAGGTGTACTCAGAATTAGAATAAAACCAATATTTCCATTCACATATTTTATTTTCATGTATTTCTCTCTTCTCCCCTCCATCACTGTGACCATGAAATGGGTGTTTACTTGTTGAAGAAAAACTAAAAATAGATGTTACGTATACCTTGCAAGAGAGGCCTCCAGCCTCTAATCTTGAAGCCACAACAGAAGCCCAGTTGCCATATGCAGCAGTGAGTCCTTCAGGATTGGTATCAGTCCTTCCATCAACAGGGGCTTCTCCAACTTTCGACACAGCAAAATAAGCCAACACTTGGTTTGCATCCCTCAACCCTTTCCTCTCAAGCCACGCCTCCACCATTCCATTCTGGAAAAACACCAAATCTGCGCCACCATCAGTAACTCATCAACAACACGGTCCAACCCAATGAGAAATCAGCACAAAAGGACTCACCTTTCCATCTAGAAGGTGGTGTAGATTGAAGCACGGATTCGAGATCATCGTTCCTCGTGCACACAAAAATGGGGCCTTCAAAATCGAGCGGCACGGCCTCTCCTCGGCGAACGAGGAGGTCTCCGCCGGTGCCCATGTCTTGCAAAGCCCTCCCCACTCTTCCGCCGCCGACAATGACGGCGGGAGCTACTCTGGTAGAAGGGACGGTGACGGTGGTGGCGGCGGCGGCGGCCATGGCGGAGAATTTGAATCTGAATGCGGTTGTGGCTGTGGGAGAGACGGATAATGAGAGTGAAGTGGCCATAAAGAAGCGAGTACTCAGTGGCGGCGGAAGGAGTGAAGAACCGACATGGCTCTTTTTTGTTGTGTTTGTTTGTGGAGCTATGTTGTGCCATGTTTGTCCATATTCGTTCACACGTTCCCTGTCACAAGTTACGCCACTCGTTCGATCGTTATTCTGGGAAGGTTCTATCTGTTGATCCACCAAAACTTCTCCCTTCCAACAACACTTGTCGTTTCTACTGATCGTGATTTGTTTGTAGTAGGTACCATGTTAATGTCAGTTTTTAATTTCAATCCTCAAATATCGATAACTAAAACCCTAAAATTAAAACATCAAATCAATGTTTTCTACTTTGTTAAGGGGTCCAGCTACAAAATGTGTTCCATTATTTTGTTCTTGCATCATCTTCTATCTTTCACTATTTTGGGTTTCAAAAGTTTTGATCTTTCTCCCATTCACTCCTCTTGAAGTTGTTAAAAGTAATTAATAAGTTTTAGTTAATGAAAACTATTTCAATTCAAAGTCTATTAAATTGATGTAATCTTTTTATGTATCTATTTGTTATTTTTTATTCCTAGAATACATCAATTGATTCCTCTGTAATAAGCAACACATAATATCATTTATGATTTTAGTTGAAAAGGTTTATTACAAGTTGCTTAAGTTTTTTAAAAACAACTTTAATTATCATTTAGTTTTTTTTATTGATACATATACGTTTAAAAAAATTATTACATATATACGAGAAGACCCTTTTAAAAATAAAAAATAAACAAGTAAAAAATAAAGTTTTAATAAATAGTTTATTTTCATTTTAATAATTTTTAACTTTACTTTCATTAAGAAATTTTAAACCAATTAATTTTAAATATTAGATAAATATAAGGTATTTAACTTTTGAAGAGTGATTACGTGATATCTTTGTAAACATTAAAAAAAATTGTTTTTTTAAAAGAATATGACAAGTTGAAAGCAAGTAAATGTGTTTTTTAACAGATTTTGGATGTAACATGTATACCATATCAACTAAATATTGTTGTGCTTTAACTTTATTTTTTTTCCTTTTTCCATATCGTAAACATTCGTGCATCACATATATATATTGTTTAACATCTACTTTTCATTGGAAAATTAAAAAATATTGATAATTTCTTCCAAATATTTTTCTTCAGTTGATTTTTTTTTTTTCTTTCTAAATACAACATTAATGTTTTTTACTCCCCTCATACACTTGTTCATCATTGTGAGGGTGTCGATGTAACTTCATCCTACGGTCATTTATTAAATGTTTGGATTCTTCGGTTTGCATTCTTTTTGTCCCCTTTACTTTGTCATATAAAAATTTTAAAGGTAAATATTTTAAAATCTTTTTAGAGTCGGACCATAAACCTTATTTTTATGATATCGACGGTAAATCCAAATTTTATTTACACTGGACTCGGTCTGAAGTGACCTTGTAAAAGATTTTCCAACAATCAAGTAAGAGCTTTGTATAAGAGTGAATGATATATTGATAAAAGTATACCTTATAGGATTTAGTCATGCTTACTTATAGGATTTATAATGAACTATCTTGATTATGGATCGTACTTAATAAATATATATATATATATATTTGTTAAAAAAGACGGAATTACTGAATTTATCACATACTTGTTTCGTTACATATTACCGAATTTGTCACGTATCTCATTATCTTAGTTTGATACATTAATTTTATACAATCAAACAATCTCGACACCGCATAACGTGATACCTAACTAGTGCTATATTTTTTTTTGTTGTGCATATTTAATCAATTTCATAGCATCTCTATCTAGGCACAATTTCAAGTATTTGTCCGTACTTATATTCTTAGATTTTCATCTTTCCAAATGTTTAAAAAAAACATAGATCCAATCCATGAATAGCATGTTATTCAATCTTCCAAATGCTGATAAAAAAAAAGATAAAAAAAAGAAAGGTTATTGAGAATCTCATTCCAATAAAAAAAACATCATTTGTTCAATTCTTAACTAACTCAACTAAATGACCCATCTATTAAAAACTCCAAGATTTTCATAAAATTTAAACAAATGATAAAAAAAATAGTGACAATGAGTCAATTTGATGACATAAATACTATGAAACGTCCACACCTATCCACACTCACGAACAGCAAATAAATTCCACAATATATGCATGAAATATATCCGTGAAAGACACTTATGAGAGAAAAAATAAACAATACAAGAAATATAAACTACAATTTATGTGAAGACACTTCTTTCAAACTTTCTTAAATCTTGAAATTAAATTCAAATATTAAGTCAAATAAATCTAAAATGAAACTTCATTTACCACGTGGCTGAAACATTAATTTCATCTATAAGTAAGTACCTTTTGCACAAATTTCTTAATTATAGACATTAAACTATAACCTTGATTAATACAGGGATTTGAAACAAAATTTTACGTATATTGGGTGATGAAAAACAGATTTAATTTTTATTTAGAGCTTTGGTAGTCATATAAACATAATGTTAAATGTCAAAAGACAACAATGTTAAGAAACAATGTTAAAAGAAAGTTAATTCTCTAATAATATGAGTATATGTATCTTTAAGTAAAAGTATGTTAAAAGCTAAAAAAAATTAATTCATATTTTATTTGTATACATCTTCTCCCCCACTAAGAGGATTTATACTCCAATAAAATTAAATTATATTAGTTTTGTTCTGGGTTTAATTCCTTAAACACATCAATTATTTGGTTACAAAATTAGATAAAAGAAAAATTGTGTTCGTAATTAAATTATACATGGATGTTCAAAATTTAAATTAATTAAGAACAGTAAGATTAATCAAAATACTACATGCATACGTGTGAGTAATACCATCATATAAATATACAATTGATTGAATTCAAAAATTAATTCATAAAATTAATTAAAATTTAATTATACTCATTTTAATCTTTAACCATTCAAACATGACTAGTGATTTATTTTAACTATTCTTATGTCTCTAAGAACTAAATGTTGTAGTTAGTGGAGACAAATAACAAAACTAAATTGTTCTTGTTGTATCACAAATAAAATTATGAACTTTCTTTCTCCCTTTTGTGTTACTTTTAAAGAATCTTCCACTGAAATTTCTAAAATCTACCCTTAACAACTTCTTTATCATGTTTTTTTTTGTTGATTATCCCTTTTGAAAAATAAAAATATCATCTTTCTAAACATCAAGTTCGTAATGAAAAATTGATGCCCCAAATGAACCTAAGTCACCAAAAATGATATCATCATTTTCAGTGTAGATGTCCGGTCCCTGACTCTCAAAAATTGTTTGAATGTCTTCAGGGAATGTGCGACGAGAAGGGTTTGACTCTGAAGACTGTGCTGCATCCTCTGTTGTGATCTCATCACTTTTTGAACCAAGTTCATGTGAAACAAACCCTAGTTCAATTTCAGCATTAGAGTTTACATTTTCATTTACAGGAACATTTTGATTCTCTTCATCAGTTTTAGGACCTGGCCAATTGATGTATCGGCTCACATCAAAGTTTGTAACAGCATTTGCTCCTCTGTACTCTATGGCTGCCATGTCATATGCTGCTGCTGCCTCTTCCTGTGTAGCTGCAAATACAACATTGTAACATATGCAAACATGTTATGTTATGTTTATGTTATGTTATGTTGTGATAAACATTTGTTTAATGTTTGATTAGGTGAGTAAGAATCACAGTTAAAATCTTTGAGGTAACTAACATGACCCTTTTGACAGAATGTGTTGAAACATGTCTATGTCAGTATCAAAATTATGAATTTTTCTTCTTCTTTCGGTTTGGTTCAGAATAAAAAAGAAGAACAGGGAAGAATGATGTCACCATTAAATAGCTTTATTAAGCAGTTGGAGTTTGGTGATCTATACTGCAACCAATGTGATTTGATTGCATATTTGACCTTTATATTTGTCCTACTATTTTGATCTGTGGGACCATGTTGAAAGAAAGTAGGTATTTTCTTGTTAGAATTGGAAAGAATGGTCAAATACATTTTCAAAACTTCACACCAATGATTCATCTAAATGCATTAAAATGTTAAGACCATATGCTTCTGTCTAAGGATCAGAATTGCACATCAAAACCATTCATAAAAATACACATAAACACCATTCACTCACACCCAATCTAAAGATTAGATCATAGTTATGAAATTACCATAAGTTCCAAGATATAGGTATTTGTTGCCAAAGACCCTGCCAATTCGAGCTTCCCATCTTCCATTATGGTGGTGTCTAATCATTTAAAACAAAAATTCAGAGCATTTTCCACCAATCTAACTGTTTATATATACAGTGTTTATGCAGATTAAAAGTAAAGTTAGAGACTTAGAATGAATAACTTGTATTAAGAACTATCATAAATTTCATTCAATTAATAGTTTCATGTATGATTGTAGTTTCACACTTAGTGTATTTCATATGATAGATCATAGTTGTTTCAAATTTCATTACACATTTTACAGCATGTAATTTTAATAAATGTCCACAGCTAATAGTGAGAATTGACTACTGTTACAGCACAAAAATGTTGCTCAATAATTATAAATGTACATTTTATTTTTATTTTTTTGCTTTTCTCCATCGTAGTCCATACAAAATGGGATATTTTTTTATATATATTTCGTACCAGACTATTGAAATATTCTACCTGCAAACTAATTCATTTATTGCACTCTAAAAACTAAATAAAAAAACATTTTATATATTTTAATAGATTGACTCTTATTAACTCTGTTACAACTTTAATTTCTCTTAAAACTGATATAATTATCAAATTTTTATATTTTAAAAACGATTTATATTGAAATGTTACAAAATCTAGCATTTTCCAACAAAACAGAGGAAGGTTCGAGTACCTTGCTACACCTCTGTATTTTGAAACTCCTCTAGAGAAACCACTGCTTTTTCTGCATAATGAAAATTGAATCAAGAAACAACTTCATTCAAAAGTTAAAAGGAGAAAGAAAAAAGGTTCAGAAAAAGCATTATCATGAATGGAGTTAAATACTGAAGATTAACCTTCTCAAGGATCCAATATATTCTTCTTTTGATTGACCCTCCATTTCCTTGAGCATCTCCTCATAATTTGTTAACTAGGATAAAAAACACACACAATGAAGTGATTGATCAAATCTGATATATGAACAATAAACATCATTCATCAAAACATCATTTGAATCAAAGATGTGAAAAAGTACTGGGAAATTGAGAATGGTATCTTGACCCCAGTACTTCAATGCTGCCAAATCATAAGCACGTGCTGCAGCTTCTTCATCATCATATGCCCCTAACAAAGTTCATTGCAACCAATTTTCAATGCCAGATTGAGAAAAAGCAAATATGTATGATCAATGAAGGTTTTTGTTGTATAGCAAGACTCAAATCATACCTAGATACACTGCACTCATCAAGTTGTTTTCCATTGCCAGAACATAACGAACACGATCAGAAGAAAATCAAAAAACTTGAAATCAAAGTATGCACACAAAGACAGAACAACAAATGCAAAAAGCAACAGACCTTGTCTTCCTTTCTTGCTCTGTGACTCATTCCAACAGTTCTTGTCCCACAAATGAGCCTCATACCGACCAGTCCAACGATGTCTGGAAAAACCACATGCATGCAAACAAACTCACCCATTTGAGAACACAGCATTATGAAACATAGGAAAGAACAAACAAAGAAAATGAATGAAAAAACATGTTGCAACAGATCTAGATTCAGTAGATGACAAACAAAAACAAGTGCTATTATATTAACCTTGTGACACCCCTATAGATTGAACTTCGCTGTGGTGGTGAATCTCTTGGAACTGTTTTGCGTGTGCGTTTGGCAGTGCTGTTGGTGTCAGTGTTCTTGAGGGCTTTCTGCGATCTTTTGGCCATGAAAACTGAAAAAAAAAAGAGAAGAGAGGACCACACTGCAGTGCATATAGTTCAAGAGAGAAGGTCGGAGAGGGTTATAAATATGACTAAGTCATCCAATAAAAAGGGCATTAATTAATAGAAATAGTGGAGGAGAATGAAAAAGTAGGTTTATTCTTTATTTCTCCCTCTCCCTAATATATATAATATAATTTAATAATATATTTATTCAACATTTTAGTTTCCTTTTTCTTGGTGATGCAGTTGCAGTTGGTGGTTGAGTAGAACAGATTCTGCAGGATTGAAAGGAGTAATAATCTCCAATGGCCACTTCATTATTGAATTTTACTTTTAATTATCACACCATTAATGTTTTCATAAACTTTTTCATCCATTTTTACAAAACATTTTTTTGATAAGTTAAGGTTTATTGAGTTATTCAGATTAATTTTACATTTTTTTCTCCTTTTTTTTTTTTGCAGTTTATATAAGTCTGTGAAATGATCCTCTTTTCTGCAAGATTGTTTATGGTTGGCTAACCTTTTTAAATAATGAAAAAAAAAAGAGTCAATGAAGTCATATGAAACGCAGCTAGTTTAGCTAACATATCAATGACTTGCAACAATATTTTCTCATGAATTTTTAAATCATAAGCAAACTTTTATCTTGAAGAAGAATTCTATTTTTAATTTCTGAAGAATAATTCTGCTTTGAACCTTAAATTTAAAAAAAAAACTTTGAAATTTAGGCAAATGTGATTTTTGTCTTTCAAAACAAAATTTTAACAAAAGCATTATATATAGTTTTAAGAAATTATTTTGGCCCAAATTTAATATTTAAAAAATAAAATCATATTTTTTATTAATTTTAGAAACTAAAATAATTTTTTAGTTTTTTTTTAAATTCTTTCGTATTAAACATAATTATAAAAAAAAAATATGAAATAAAAATTAATTTTATAAAAAAATAAATTAATTTTTATATTAACTAAATTAGAGACCATTTTAGAAACAAAAAAAATAGTTTATAAATTAATTTTTATTATTGTTAAATGGTTTATAAATTAATATTTAATTAGCAACCAAGGTTTTAACTAGTTTCTAAATTTGGTAGCAAAAATTTTGGGGGCTAATTAGATACCAATTTAGAAATCATCTAACAATAATAAAAATTAATTTATAAAAAAAAAATTGTAGTTTCTAAAATAGTATCTAACTTAATTACTAAAACAACTAATTATTTTTTGTCACTAAAAATTAGTTTCTATTTCATAGCTGATTTCTCAAGTAACAAAAGTAATCTCTTCATCACATGAGAAAAAATATTAAAACTAAATTTATCTTAAATTTAAAAAAAAAAGTTTTTATTTTATATTTTTTCACCTTTGATTTTATGCACATTTTAATATACTGATTATGTTTTTGGAAAGGATTATCATGTTTCTATTGCAGCAGATTATGTAAGTTTTTGTGTTCTTCTTTACTAACAAACAAAGTCAGTTTTGGACGGAAAAACGGAAAAAAAAAAAAAAGTTTTGCTTTTTTTATTGTGGCTGTCTCTGAACTAATCCATTATATTTTTGTCTTTTTTCTTGATTGTGATAATTTTCTGCACTTCTGAAATCATTTTAATAAATTACAATAATCCCTTTTGAAAAAAAACAATTTGTATATACCATTTATTTTTTTTATCATACTTAAGGAATATATATTATAATATTTTTCAAATAATAAAATATTACTGAGCTTTAATTGTTAGTGCAAAAAGAGAGTTTAAATTATTTCTTATTTAGATTGAAAATGTAATTTTATGTTTCAAATTAACAATACAAAATATTAAAAAAAAAACACAGTAAATGGTATATTTAAGTGCATAAAGTCACTGTCTGAGAAGACCTTGCTTTTTGCAGTCCTGAAATTAATCATAACTCAACCATGTTTTTATTGTTTTTATTATTTTTATTGCTTTTTATCGTTTATATTTTTTTTATTGTGGTCGGTATTATTATTATTATTATTATTATTATTTAACCCTAAATTTTATTTATTTATTTTTGTTTAAAAATAATTTATAATGTAGTGAATGCAAATAATTTGTTTGTATCATAGCTAAAATTTTGAAACCTCTTAATACAAAAACTTAAAATCTTAAAGCCTATGAAGTCTAAATAGATGTTAATTTTTTGGTTTAGGAATTAACACCTAATTAGCATACGAATTAAATAGATTGGTGACCAATAAGTTTATTATAAACACACACTCCAACACAAATTCATACTATTAAAACAAATATAAAAACTTAAATATTTGTTTTAAATTATAATAGATGTTATGTTATATTAATAAAATAATTATATTCAAATAATACTATTATTATATATTTATTAAATGAAAAAAATTAATCATATGAACGCAATTTATATTAAGTATTGCATTATTAATAATTTCAATATATTTTACAAAATTATATATTACATATATTTTGATTTATATAGATAAATATAATTTGCTGGCTTAAATATAACTCTAAAATTAAAAAAAAAATTATTTTCAGTATTATGTGCTTGTTAATTATTTATGCATTCAATGAAAAGTTAGATGATAAGGTAATGTTTATTAGTATTGTGATATAATGTCGGTAAATACAGTCTTTTACAAACTTTTAAAATATATAAATATAAGTTGTTTATTTATACTTAAATGAATGTTAAGGATCAAAATTCACTAATTCAAAATTTTGGAAGATGAAAAAAAAAATCTATATTGATTAAAACTAATAATAATTTGTAATTTCAGAAAAATTAAAAATTTAGAATTTTTTCATCAGGGTTAAAATCAAAATAAGTTCATTTTACAGAAACAGAAAACATATTTAAACTTAATCTTATTTTATATAAAATTTCTATGAAATAAATATTCATCCTGGTGGCATATTTTATTAATATTTTTTTGACTAATTTTTTGATAGTGTTAATGAAACTTACACTGGTGCCATTGCATCTATCACTATTTGTTTTCATAATAATTTAATATTTATATTATTATTAGTATTAATATTTTAAAATTTATAGCAAATTATTTTTGGATTTATTAAATCATACAAAAATAATACCATTATATAATTTAATATCATGATTTTTTAAAAAGCAAAATAGTAATTAAATTATAAATATCTTAATATACTATATTGATTTTTAATTTTGCAATTTGATATTAAATATTATATTAATTAGAGTATGCTATATTAAATATAAATATAAATAAAATTGTTTAGGCAAAATTATTTAAGTTTCCTATTATTGTAGAAAGTCACAAAAGAATTATAGAAGCTATTTTAAAAAACCACCATTTGTGTAATTTTAAAAAATATTTATTTGTCTTCAATATTATATGCTACACCTGAATTATTAGTGAGGATTTTCCTATGTTACCTCCATACATGTTTAAAGTTGTTGTAATTTTTGTTGATAGAAGAAAAAGTAATATATATTTTTTTTTTGTTCTTATTATGTGATGAAACCCTAGAAATAAGTTTCATTGGTGATGGCAAAGGTAGTAAACACAACCACACCATTAATCTACCGAAAACAAAGGTAGGAAACAAGTGCATGTGGAAGTGTATCAGAACAATAACATTCAAGGCACCTCTTTCGAATAAATGGCTCATTATAATTTTTTAGCAATCTATATAATGGTTTTGTAATGTCAAAAGTTACTCTCTATGTTTTAGAAACTTGCTTTTTCAATGATTATTAATTATTACTATTAGTGTAAAAATATTTTATAGATATTTTAGTAATACAACTTATTTTTTTTAATTTTAAATATTTTTTTTTTTTGATCTTTGATTATTTTTGATGAAGTTTAAAAACGAAGTTGAAAGACTATTTTAGATTTTTTGCAAATTCATCAAGATTCAGTACAAAACACAATTTCATGTACTACGTAGTAATAATGGAGAAGAATATATGCAATCAGAACTTCAGAACATTTTTTAGTAGTCAATGAAATTGTTCATCGAGATTTTTTTTCATATACTCCGCAATATAATGGAGTAGTAGAACGTAAGAACTATCATTAGGTGGTTCAAGCTCCATTTGATTAAAACTCATATGTCAATAATATATTGGACAAAAGCTTTCACGTATGCAATATAACTTTTATCAACGGAGCATTGTCCATGTCTTTTGAATATTAAACCTCTTCCATTACTTACAAATGCAATAATAAGTCCTAAAATTAATTAACATACAAATTTTGTTGTTGTGTGACTTATGTTTACTTACACAAGCATATAGAATCAAATTGTCTATTAAAGTAGAAAATTATATGTTTGTTGGTTGTAAAAGGATAATAACATTACAATCCATAAACCAAACAAATGTTTATCATTATAAATGTAGTTTTTTTATGAGACCTTGGTATATTTTTCATCTAATTTTGATGAAATTCATTATTTTGTTCCACAATAAAATGATACTGAATTCAAATTAGAAAAAGAAAGTAACAAAGTTGTATCAAGAGATGATAATGAGAGTATGCAACAATATGATGATAAAACAATTTAACATGTCGAGATCAAAGGTTTTCCAATTAATACTGATGATATATCACACTAGTCGTTATCTCGAGAACAATTTTTTTTTAGTAGATTGTGTCACTACAAGTATTTCTAAGTTAAGTTGTACAAATAATTTGAATTTGAATTTATTAATTAAATTAAAACAACTTGTTAATAATTTATTCATGATTCATTACTTTTTTGGACGAATTAAAAAAAAATCGTAGTAAAAGAAGTAGTTTATGGTAAAATTTAATTTATAAAAATATATTTTTAGATTTATTGACAATATTATAATTGTTTTTTTTTCTGTCTAATAATCATATTATATTGTATTTATTTATATTTAATATTTATCAGGTGTTAGATTTTCATACCAAACTTTTAGTATTTTATCAAGATTTTGTTTGATTCAACTTTTGTAATTACTTTTATTAAAGTTTTATTTAATTTTATTAAACTTCATTTTCAAACTACGTACATAAGGACATATACGTACAAAGTGTTCACGTGTGTTTTAAGCTTAGTTCATAGACTATAACGGAATAATATTTTAATTACATTGAGCTCTATGTACAGGTAATTACTTATATTTTATTTTATTTTAAATTAATTTTAATTACAATAACAAAATTAGAATACTACAATTTTATTAATTTTTTTTACAACCACATTATTTTCCTCTACTTAAAACAAACACAATTTGGTGTTCCTAAACTAAGTACATTTTTTAAAACTATAGATAATCTTAGTATAACTTTTAAAATAATTATTACAAAAACTAACATATCATCTTATATAACAATCCTTTAAAACTTCAACTTAAATATATTAATTACTAATCAATTAAACTAAAAATAAATAAAAAATTATTAAAAATATTATATTTTTTACGTTTAGTGATTGAAAGATGCAAATACAGAGTAAAATGAAAAGGGAAAAAAATTTGAAAATGAGAATGGCGCCATTGACTAGATCTGGAACGTTACCGTTTCATTTCACATTCAAATTCCCTCTTTCCCCAATCCTCTACCCTAATCTCTCTCCGCGCCTCTCTCGCATTCTCTTCTCATCATCATCATCATCATCAACAACGCTCTCAGGTTTGTCTTCACTCTCTGTTCTTCTTCAATTCAATTTGCATATTCTGTGGATTATGTGTTTGATGAAAAGCACTATCGGTGATGAAGTGAGTAACGGAAATGGAGAAGTACGAGAAGCTGGAGAAGGTGGGGGAAGGAACGTATGGGAAAGTGTACAAGGCACGAGAGAAAGCTACCGGCAACGTGGTGGCGCTGAAGAAGACGCGGCTGGAGATGGACGAGGAGGGCGTGCCTCCGACGGCTCTCCGAGAGGTCTCGCTTCTGCAACTTCTCTCCCAATCCATCTACATCGTGCGACTCCTCTCCGTCGAACATGTCGATAAGATCCCCAAAGCCCAAAAGGCCTCCGCCACCCCCCTCACCAAGCCCATCCTCTACCTCGTCTTCGAGTACCTCGATACTGACCTCAAGAAGTTCATAGATTCCCACCGCAAGGGCCCTAATGTTAGGCCCCTCCCTCCCCAACTTGTTCAGAGTTTTCTCTTCCAGCTCTGCAAGGGCGTAGCGCACTGCCACAGCCACGGTGTCCTCCACCGCGATCTCAAGCCCCAGAACCTTCTCCTCGACCAGCAGAAGGGGATTCTCAAGATCGCTGATCTGGGCCTCGGCCGCGCCTTCACCGTCCCTCTCAAGAGCTACACGCATGAGATTGTCACTCTGTGGTATAGAGCGCCTGAGGTTCTCCTCGGCTCCACGCATTACTCCACTGGGGTTGATATTTGGTCTGTTGGCTGCATCTTTGGTCAGTCCACATCACTCACTCTCTTTATTCTAGTTTGTTTGTGTTTGGAGTTTGGATGAATGGATGCTTGCAAAAGAGATTTTTGAAATGGATTTAGTTAATAAAATTTGGGTTTTTGAAGTAGTGTGGCTTATAAATTTTGAATTTTTTTTTATTTTTTTTTATGTAGCACAGAAGTTATCTAATTTTTTTAGTACAGAATCGTATTATAGGTACACATGTTGGGGCCAATTTCTTTCTAGGATTTAAAATTGTATTTATCAATTGTCAATACTAATCATATAGCTAATAATATGAGGGGAGATTATTATTCTAGTGAATGTGTTTGTTTGTATTTTAAAAAATGTTTAAGTTTATTTAATTAAAAAATTGGGGAAATAAAAATTAGAGAAGAGATGTGAAAGGAAAAAGTGGGGAAAGGTAGTTATTGTAGAAAATAACTTTCATTTTATGTGAATGCAGATACTCATCCTTCATTATGGAAATAGGAAGTAAGTCAAACACGAGTAACTTGTATTATAGGGAATCAATTATTCCTGGTTTTATCAAAGCTTGTACCAAACATATGAATGTGATATTCCTATGTTCACGCTCATGGAAATATTACCTTGAAACAAACACAGCCTTTTTTTTATTTGTGTATTTTCAAAAGTCTGTTTGGTTAAATTTGAGTATTCACTGGAAAATTTCTTTAAATAGACAAGAATTGAAAAAAAAAATGACAGTTAAATTAAATGTGTATTAGACTATGGAAATATCATATTGTCTCCTCGTGGGAATAGAAATATAAAATAAAACGTGCAAATGGAAGTTAGAAATGTACTTTTAAACAAAATACTCAAGGAGAACAATCATGTTAGTTTTGCTTGAGAAAGGAAGGGGGAAACTAGAACTAGTTCAACTAATCACATCCGAAAATATACAGAACCAAACATTTTGTCTGTTTCTATGCAGCTGAGATGGTGAGAAGGCAAGCGCTCTTTCCTGGGGATTCTGAGTTCCAGCAGCTAATTCACATATTCAAGTATGTCTGAAAACCTTTTTTTAGTTGTGACTGGAATATTAGAAGCTAGTCACATTTTTATCTGTGTTTTCATACTTTGTTTGTTGATTCAACTATGCTGTTTGCTAATTATTGATCCTTCAAGGATGTTGGGGACTCCAACGGAGGAGCAATGGCCAGGAGTTACTTCTCTGCGTGATTGGCATGTGTACCCGCATTGGGAATCTCAGAGTTTGGCAAGGAATGTACCTACCTTAGGACCTGATGGAGTGGACCTTCTATCGGTTAGTATTTGTATTTTTTTTATCCTTGAATGTTTTATGTTTCTGAATTCATATCCCTTCAGTCCCTCACATGAATAAATACATACATATATGTGCAAACAGAACTTCCAGTCACCACGTAAATTCTTCCTAATGTATTCTCTGTTCCGTGACCATCCAAACAAAACCAAAATATGTTTGAGGCTGTGACATAGGTGCCGTGCTGCATTTTTGTCTCAAAGTATCTTTCCCTGGCAATGAAGTAATCTCAATGAATTATGTATTGATAAATGGAAATTTTAGGCGCAATATAAAGAAATGCTGGAAACCAGGGTGGGTTCCTCATGGATATCAGGTGCTCAAAAATAAATTTTGAAGCCAATTTAGGGTTATTTATATACCTTAATACTTAAAATAGGATAATTCCATTTTAATTTTGGGTGGCACGGTTTCTAGTCCTATAAAAGTCGATAGAAGGAGTTAAAGAAAATTATTAAAAAAATTCATAGTAAGTATACCATACATGGTTTTGTGTATCATCATCTATGTAGCTTATCTCACATGGTTGGAGTTTGTTATATACCATACACTTGATTGTTTTTTTACATATCGAGCCGAATTACATGGAATTCGTGTATGTGGCTTATCTCACTTGATTGAAGTTTCTTACATACAATATATATCACCTGATCTAGCTTTTAGATTGAACCAGCTTGCATCTTATCGTCTTTGTTGCTTATCTCACATTGTGGTGTTTCTTACGCTCTACGTATACATATATACCAACCCTTTTTTCAACAATACACTTTCTTTCTTCTGCAGAAAATGCTCAAATACAACCCTTCTGAGAGAATATCTGCCAAGGCAGCACTTGAACATCCCTACTTTGACAGTCTTGACAAGTCTCAATTTTAGTTTTGCCTCTAAGTCAAAAGGTTTTGTGCAAAAGTGTTTGTTATTCAGTATTATATAGCAGTCGATGAAAATTATTGAATATGTCCAATTCAGCTTGTGTGTAATATTTCGTCATCATCTTGGTGATATATGAACAGTTCACTCTTATTAAGGGCAGTTCATGGTTGCCAAAGTCTTTGTAGGACCCCTTGAAAAACTTAATGCTCCTAAAAAGTTGTAGTTTCTGTTGAAATTGAAAAGGATAGTCCATGCCTATGATATTAACTATCCCAGTGCGTAGTGTCTAATCATGCTAGAGTTGGTTGTATTTTCTGTTGAAATTGAAAGGAATAGACCCTGACTCTAGTCGAGTACGTGTGATTGTGAAAGAACCATTGGTTTCATTCTTGAACTTCAAATGGTCCCTGAAGTAAAAAAGTTTAAGACAAATTATGTAGTTTTTTAAAAAATTTAAGAAATTCTTCAAATAATTTTTTAGCACAACAGTTAGAAACTAAATTGATGAATATTTCGGAGATTACTTGGTTATAAATTGTTTATAAAAGACATTAGTGTTTAGAATATAAAATCGATTGCTAGTGTTTGATTGCTATTGTCTTGCTCAGATGTTGCCGGTTTCCACCTGGAAAGCTAAAATTAAAGGTTAGGTAATGAACATCAATACCAATATTTTGTGCTCTACTTGCCCTCCTTTCAAATGTCGTTGTCACTTCAGTAATTGAATTACAAAGAAGGTTTTAGTCTTTTTATAAATAAATCAAATAAATTAACCCCACTTGTAACAAAAATATCAAGCTAAATAATGCTAAGGGCAAATGTTCAAATAAGAACAAGAGTTTTGTGAAATTAACAATTTGTGATTTCTAGCTCTTTCGGCATAGTGGACTGGAAAAAACTTGGTAGGAAAAATAACAGATATATTCTTATTTTTTATTGTACATACTTTTTACTTGGGTAGTTAAATACTATTTTATATTACTTTTAGGAACTATAATTGAGACAATATAAGAATATTTATGGTATTCTTCATGTTTAATGAGCGTTGGGGACAAAAAATGGGTGGCAAAATTAAATGGGTATGTTTTAGTAGGATACATATAAAGAGAAATTGATTTCTTTTACTCTAATTTTTATTTATTTTATATCTTGTTGTCTCTTTCCATTTCTTTTCATTTAAGTACTTTTGTTTTTTAATTTATTTTATACTCAGCTCTTTTATTTATATTTTCATCTTTCATTTCTCTTTTCCTTACCAAAACAGACTGTAGGGCTTTATACTTAAAAATGTTCATATTCATGAAATAAATTTTAATATATTATATTTAGTAGTAGAATAATAAATTTATTATAGTTATAATATGATGGTGTTTGATTGGTACTATATTATTCAAACTCACCTGTATTTATAAACTATTGCGGGTAATTACGTAAGTTTGAAATTTGGTAATATATTGATGATGGGAAATTGGAAATGTCTTCATACAAGCAAAAAAATTGTTATTTGTTCAATAGAAGAAAAATATTTTTTGTTATTTTAAAAAAAATGTTTTTTGTTAATTAATAAAAAGTTAATTTTTTTACTCCCTCTACCGGAAGTAGAAAAAGTAGTTTTCCTATTAGTAAAACTACCAATTTATTATTTTTATTTTAATCTTTAGAAGTTCGTTGCTTCTTAATAATCTTAAAGTTAAGCTAAGTTAGATTTCCTAGAAAAACATGCTAGAAAAACTAGTGTTTAATAATTTTTGGAAACATTGGTGGATATTTAAAAAGGTCTAATGCCACAAAAACTTTGTTAAGAACAAATCTATTTTTATGCATTACGTAATAATTATCAATACTTTACAAAACATTCCAAAAAAAATTGTTTTAGGATCGAGATTCTTAAGAAAATATAGTTTATTTAAAAACAAAATTTCCTTTTACTAAATCACCAGTTCTTACCATGTAATTTGGAACAACATCTTTTGTTTTTTAAATTCTAATTAATCTAATGATCAATGAAGACAAAGCTTCATTTCCTGATGAAGAGCAGCATTACAGTATCTTTTATACAAAGGGACTGAATGAATGCATTTACAATTCAAACTTTCCTTTGTTTCATAAATTGAAGTTTAAAATACAATGATAGATCAAGGTAAACCCTCTTAAATGTCAAATGGCACTCTTCATGCTGGTGATTGTTTATATGAAAATATAGTTAAAAGAAAAGAAAAAAAAAGTGGAAGGTTTTGCTGAGGCTATTGCTGAAGTCTGCATTGAGGAATTTCATCCTCTATAATAACATCTATTATGGTATCAAATTTCTCATATTCAAGAGAAACTGCATTGTTCCCCAGCAAATCCCACTTTGGATTGTTTGGTATCATATATTACCCTTTGGTTTCTTTGCTGATAATTTCCAATAATAGCAGTGTCATATGCATTAGAAAGACTTGCAATGGCCAAGCAAACTTGGGAAGCATCTTCTTTTACCACATAGAATGTGCCAGTTGCATCCACCTTCAGCTCAGAATTGTCCTCAAAATGAAGACTTATGGTAGGGGTGCTCACTTCATCATACCCTGTGAGATTGAAACAGGTATCCAAAATTGAAAACCCTGGTGCTGAAGGGAAGCCAGTGAACTGTTTCAAGAACTCTGCCTTCAAAGCCTTGTACACAGATGGGGGCAGTCTTGTGATCACTGTGCCAGAATCAAGCAAAACCCCATCACTGCCAAAGCTTGGAGCCTGCAAAGCCACTCCACCAACATCTATGCCAGTAAGATTGAGAATATAGAAGTTGGTAAGCTGTGGATTTGGAAGCATTCTAGTGTAAGTGATGGGAGTTACATTCCTGAAAAGTGAAGACTCATTGCCCATAACTAATGACCCAGATGCACCATCTTCTGTAGTTGGTAAGCAGTATGAGAAAACTCCTCCAAATGTGGTATTGGTTTGAGAAACCAATGAAAGGTAACTTCTTCCCAACCCCATAAGGCCAGAGACTCCTCCAAATAGACCTTTGTTGTTCCTACCACAACCAAATACAAAATCACTCACCAAAACACCTCCAAAATTAAGTTTTTCAACACCTAGCTCTCCATTAGTGTAGGATCCATCACCATAGTTAACCACATAGTTACAAGTTGATGTGTTACTTCCACATGCTCCTGTGTTTCCTGTGGCTATTTGAAGAGATTGGCATGTTGATGAATTGCATGAAACTGATTGATAGGAAGAGGAAGTAGAAGGTTTGAACATTGGTCCTTGTTGATTATAACATGACATGCAAGGCTCACATTGGACCCATGTCAAGTCGCTTCCGGTGTCAATTATCACAGTCATATTCATGCTTCCCAATCCCATTGTCACAATGTAGTTTAAGGTTTGCAAGTTTATACCAGAAGCTAATGGAATTGGGGTTTGTGAAGCTTCTATGTTTTTGCCTGAGACTAGTTTTCTTATCCTGTTTTGCATTGAACGAACGCGAAGATCATCTAAAATTAACTGCTTCTGAAGCCTTCTGTTCCAATCGATTTTCTTCTTTGAGCAGTGTTCTGTGTCCTTCATTTCCAGCACAATAGAACCTTTCTCCCGCCCTGAGAATTCATATTAAAGGGATTTCATTTCTGAACTACCAATAACAATTGGCTTAAACTTTTAATTGGGAAACACACTTTATTAATAGAAATATGAAATAATATAAATCCTAAGGGATATTCAAGTCAAGGCATGCTTTGTCAAAGGTGGTAAACCTCTTCTTTAAGACCAAAATTTGACAAAGAAAGGGAGAGACCAATGATTGTTTTTCTTTTCTCTTTTGCTTAGATTCTAACATTAAAACAGATTAGTAGTTTTCATTCAGCATTATTATTAGATCCAAAGTGAAACATGACATAAAGCTCAGAAAAACAAAATCTATGAACTTCTCATTCCCACTGAACTCACTTGATTCCGGAAGGAGGCAACCCTGGTGACCATGTTGCTGTTTCTTCTGGAACATTTGCAAGTTGAACATCTTCTTCTCTTCATAGGAACACACTTCGTTTGCATTGAGGATGCACAGAGAGACAAGGGACAGAAAAAATGGCAACATTGGTGTTCCCATAGCCATTAATGGGGGATGATGGTGGGGAATGGCAAAGAAAGATAAACTTGGAAAGAATGTTGGAAAAGCTCAAGGGAAGCAAGGGAGAAGAAATATTGAGAGAGAGAGAGTGGAGAAGTGTTGGACTTGAAGGCCTAATGGAAGAAATTCTTTGTGAGTGGTGTATTTTGGCATGAGAACAAAAGAGGAAGTGGTGGCTTTTAGACCCCACTTGTGCATGAGGAATTATTGGGGTTTCACGTGCACATAATCAAAAAAGAAAACTAGTGTTCTGTTTGGTGGGTGGTGAAGTGGGTCGAGGGACTTTGGATTTTCCATCATCTTATTGGCCTCTTAAGCCCTTTAAGATAAGACCAGCTGCCCTTCAAGGTTGCCATAAACCATACAACTTGTAAGTAAAAGTTTTCTCATTTAAGTCCGTACAAATTAACTTTAGTTAATGAAAAACCTTGATTTTCTCTTCTTCTTTTCTGTGACAAGTTTTTGTTGATAAAAGTTATTCAAACATGGCCTTAGTGTGTCCTGTGCAATGTCTCTTACTGATATGTCTTTGTTGAATCTGAACGACATGACATGTTCCAATGTCTACTAGCTGGCTTTATTCTTTTTCTACAAGAGAACTGAAAACGTACACTGTAATCAGTCTTGAGAAAACGATACATGAAGCACTTCCACTTCAAAGCAATCAACTTGGTGGCATTTCTTCTGGATTTTATAGTAAAAATTGACCTCTTATATTTGTTTTTCCAAGACATAGGCTTAATTTTCTAGTTTTCTGCATTCCAACAAAAACTATTTAATGTTGCTAGCTTTACATTTCTCCAGCATGTTTCTCTTCTTTTCCTATAAAATAACCTGTGGCACCTTTTGTATCAACAATAATATATATATATATATACATATATAGATAAATATAATTTATTTGGTCAAATTGCTGACAGATAGTAACAGAAAGTTTAATTTTTTGAGAAAGGATATGTTTCCTGTCTGATAAAAAAGGCTCTGAGTTTCACTTTGAAAAATACAGAGTTTTATTTATCTAATATGATATATTATAGATACAAAAATACATCCTATTTATTCAGCTATATGTGCTTTTTAACACCCTTTATCTAGAACATAGTACATTCATTGGTTATTGGAGCAGGCCATGTCTTTAAGATTCAGCAACCAAAAAAATGAAAAATCCCCATCAATTAGAAAAGTAGCACTCCTAGGATCTGTAATTGATAAAATATGGCATAACTAGTTAGTTGTGTAGTAGTTTGCTTAGTTTTTCTACTGATTTATATCAATACCATGTTCAGTAGTAGTGGTGATAATCAGTGTAAACAAAAATCTGCAATCTAAATAAAGTTGCTGTCAAGGGAGGGAATAAGACTCTTGAATTGATTTAAATCCAAAGGGAATAGGTTTCAATATTGTTCTCTTATAAATATGCATGTAGTTTAGTTATTATTAGTTCAGTTATATAGTTGGAGATCTTACATCGATTGGAGATTACGATATTTTATAGTATATAAGTGGATGGAGATTACGATATTTTATAGTATATAAGTGTGTGTAATCTCATCTTATAAGTTGATTTTATGAGGTTGAGTTAGACTTAAAGTTCAATTTTAAATATGGTGGACTTATCTGACTGTCTATTATCGGACCACCCATAATATATAAGTTACATGTTATAAACCGGTTTTATGAGTTTGAGTCAGGGAAAAGACTAATATGAATTAAATCCACTCGAAAATTGCTGCCATGGAAGGGAGAAGAAGGAGACTGTTGAATTGTAAGATGTAGTTGATATGTTAAGAAATAAAATATGGTTTCAGCTTTTTGTACTGAATAACTCTTGGGAACCAACTAAGGTTTCAGGTTTGTGATTGGGGAATGGAAGTGTTAAAACATGTATCATTGATGGAGTTCATGGTCCTTAATTGTGGAGACAAAATCCTTGCAGCAACCAAATAGTTGTTTTTAGTGTCAGAATGGGGTCTTTCTTTAAAGGTTGATGCCAGAACCTGTTAGTTTTTATTTAACTACATTCCATAAAAAGGTGAACAGGAATAAAACAAATGAGTGAGAATGTACTAGAAATAAAATGGAAGTCATAAAAATAAAAGATAAGAAATAAGTGTTTAAGAGGTTTATATTAAATGGAAGTGTATCTATATGTTGTCCTAAATTTTAATTGTGTTAATTTGATCTATTTTCCCATATGTAATATTTGAGTGATCCAACAATATCACATGACTTTTTTTTGGTAGGGAAAGAGATAGAGAACTTGAGATTTAAAATCCCACTAAGTATAATAAATGAAGAATCAAAATTACAATTAAATTAAATTGTTTTATTTTCCCTTTTCATACCCAATAATATAAACTATTTTTGTCTTTTCCCATTTTCTTTTTAGACAATGGGTGAAAGAAGGATTGATGCATTATTCTTGTAATAGATCTACATATAAGCATATTTATTTGGATAGATCTTGATTCCTATCTAGGTCCAATGTCATTTTGAGTTAGGTAATGGTGGCTAATTCTTTAATCCAATTTGGTAAGCTTTGAGCAATAAGTATTATTTGATTACATGCTTCTCCACACTTTATTATCCATCTCTTATCTTTCTTCAACAACAAAACATCTTTTCTTAGTTTTATTTTATGCAAACAAAAGAATTAATATTAAACTAATTAAACTACTTGCATGCATCATAAAAGTATGCATAGATACCCAAAGTCAAGGAACTAATTCAATCCAACTTTGATCACTTTGTAATACTATATGCATATGTAGGTACATTTGCCTTGCACCTACCTTTGTCTCTTGCCAAAGGGTCTTGTCCTTTTTCAAAATAAACATGTATATTTGAAGATTTAGAAGTAGACATCACATACTTTTTTTTGGTAATTTCTTTCTTTATCTTTATTTATTTATACAATACTCATACATTAGAAGAATAAAGGTTTTTTACACTCTAATAATAAAAAACAATCATTTTACAATCAATTTTAAAACAAAACATTATAGTTGTGTAATTAAAGTTATCCACTTCTTTGATTAAGGAAAAAGCATATGCAAAATGCAAGTATGCAACTATATTCTTACTTTGGACTTCAATCACCATCGACTTAGGATAAAAAAGTATCATATTTTGGAGTTGGAAGATTTTTGAGATGTGACCCATTGGAAGCACATAAATCAATATCTTGCTTTTTTGTATGCTAATGCTGATACAGATACTTTTAATTACTCCATTATAATGCTGTAAACGTGGTTCCTTTCATTATTAAATTAAAATCCAGTGGAATCATGTGCACTTATACCACAACTATGACTAGATATATGTATGTATCGCATTAAGATTCTTATCATATATTATACATGTATGATCTTACCATATTATACATGTGTTCATTACAAAGCAGAAACTGATAAGAACATTTCTGTGTGAATGTTTATTTGGATTATTTAACACCCAAAAGATGGTTAGAAAAGTGGCTACTTGTTGGGGACATATTCTCAAACTCATCATTAAGCCACCAAAATTTCCTCTACTTATTTTCATAAAACATATTTTCAGATTTATTTTTTTATAAAAAAATTATGTTAGATATTATTATGAAACTTGAACACATGATTCTTAAGAGTTCCAAACTACTAAAAGTTCAAGAGTAACCTAACTTACACCATAAAGTCTTATACCACTAAAATCCTGACTATTTATGAAAATAAAACATTACATGCAAGTTTAAACTAAAGACAAACCTAACCAGATTAAGTAATCTTGTAGAGTTCACTGTCGGAAGTCCAATCATAAACTCTGATCGCCAAACTGATAATTGAGGAGATCCAAATCTTAGAAAAAGAAAATGAACAAAAGTAAAGTTAGTCTATCAAAGTTTTGATCTAACAGTTTTGAAACTTCAAATAACAATACTCAATTGTGACCACATAAATAAATATTATTAAAAAAAATACAAGAAATATTTTCAGATTTCATTAAACACTTGAAAAAATGTCATTTTCCAAAATCTAAATGATCAATTGTCTATTCATAAAAGCTGTAAAACAAAGTGGCCTATTCATAAAATATCAATGGTGATAGTTCAGTGTGTTAAAGGAATTGCTTTTTACTATATATGATAAATTTAAATTTAAATATCCTTAGAAAAAGATTCTCATGTTTATGGAAGGAAAAACTAAAAGTACATGGTGTAAACCTACCAACAAGGGGAGGATTTATGTAATATTGAGTCTAAATTAAAAGAATATCACACTTTTTATTGTCCTTGTCCAAGTTGCAAACTTTATTTTAGACAGGTGTTAGGAATTTAAGAATAAATCTCAGTTGCAAATTGAATAGAAATGAGAATGATTAGGATTTAATTAAAAACTACAAAAACAATAAAAAAAATATTAAAATCAACTTAAAATAGTAATTAGAAAGTGTAAACTAATACCATCATAACTATTCCAATATTTTACTTTATGGTTGTAAATTATTTATGATGATCTCTGCCAAAGAGTGAAAGCCAAGTTCTGATTCAACACATACTATGAAAACACCAAAGATGATGTCCCTGCACACAAAACATCACACACTGCCACTGATCTGGCTCTGACATTTTTCTTGAGCCTCAAACTTTTTCTGTGATAACATCATTGCAGAATGGGGTTGTTGCAGATGGAATTTCATCAGAGTGCCAACACACAATCACACTCACACCGATTCAATAAACTTCACTATATTGTGCCTGCACAAAAATTGACACCAGAAACCACAAACATGTTCCAACATTATCATAATTGTTCCATTAAAAAATCTTATCTCCTTCATCCATTACTTCATCATTTGCTTCTGATGTATAGCATATGGATCACAGATTAACCATACTTCATCTTCCTTAAGAATTTTGAATTTTATATTACATATAGCTCTTGGTACATGTAGTTTTGCTTAATATAGCTCTTTTGTCAGAGTTTGACAACATTTCAATTATGAAACTCCAGATAAAATTGGTTCATGTTTTTCAAATTGTATCTTGATTAATGGTAGATTTGTGTACTGTTACTATTTTTCAAAACATAAAATAGAATGTCCCACATTGAATAATATATTATGAAGAAAAAAAAAACATGTGTATTGAAAGTAGGAATTGGAATATAGTAATATTCTGGAAGAGCATGATATGAAGTCGGCTACGAATTCTCAAACTTTAGCTAACCTCTTTCGGCAACTTGCTCCACTTGGATTTGTTCACTTAATTTCATGAATTTAAGTTCACAATAAATATATAATTAACTTTTTTAAGAAATCAAATTCAAACACTAATAATTCTATAATTAGAAGGAAAAATAAATAAATATATATATAAACATTTCCATTTTGGTTTTGATATTTGATTGCTTTGACCATTTTCCTTTTCCTTTTTCCTTTTAATAGTCTTTCTCATTCTTCTTTAGGACACTACCTTCATTCTTCTCAATTATAATATTTTTTTTTCTATTTTACCATTCAAAGTTTGAAGCACGTTTACCCTTTAAATAAGGACCCTGTCTCTTTGTACCATTATAAATTTTTTCACTAAATTTTTTTTTCTTCAAAATTAGTAAGTTGGAAAAATCAAAGGGTATTACTAGTCCCACATCACTTTTTCTACCCCACTCACTTACCCAACTCTTTATATATATATATATATATTTGAATTTAAAAATGAAGCAAATTGCAGTGTTTTGGAAAAGCAGAAAGAGGAGTAGATGATGAAGTGGTTTGGTTTTGGAGGCTGAAGTTTATCCATTAGGATAAAGCAAAAGCATAATAAATAATAAATGATAATAAAAATGAACAAGTTACTTATATTATCCAGAAAGGCATATATGGTGGGACCCAGCTCAGGAGCTTACGTGTTCAAACCTCCCACCAGATCCTTCCACCTGTCCATCCAACTCCACCACGCAACCATAACGAAGAAGGTTCATGAACCGGGACCCACATTTTATCCATTAACATCACGTGATGCCACGTGCCTTCCAGACGGCACAGCGCACCGCCGTTTCACGCCGCAGAGAGAAATTCCCAATGTGCCCACGCTAGACGACGAAAAAGGCCCATGTTTTTGTTTTCGACTGGAGGGTGTTTCTGTAATTTCGGGTCCTGCTTGACCCAGCTGTCGTGTTTTAAATACGGCGTCGTTTCGTACGCGGCACGTGACAGTCAGCCATTGAAGAAAGAGACGAAACATTGGTTTTTTCCTAAGCGCCCGCCGTTGCATTGCTCAAGAGTTGCTGAAGAATTTCTCATTTCTCGTTCTGAAAATCGGAGTCAAACTCTGTTCATCGTGTTTGTGATACCTTCTGTTTGTTTGAATCAGCGGCATGGTTCAGCTTATGAGGTCCGACACAGATAATCAATGTCTGAAAAAGGTGAAGTTGGAGGTTCAAGATGAAAATCCCCCTCTTCACACCCACAAGCGACCCAAATTGGAAACACCTCCTAAGGTTTAATTTTTCTTCTAAAATTAGTTTCTTTTCTCTATTTTTCTGATGCCCATCACCAATTTCGTCTTTGGGTACTTTGTTTTGTTTCCTATTGATTAATTTTTTTTTTGGGGGCGTTTGAAACAGTGTGATTCTAGTGATGATTCCCTTTCAATACCACCAACTTCGTATAATCCCTTGGATGAGCCAAGCCCTTTGGGTTTGCGTCTCAAGAAGAGTCCTTCCCTTTTGGATTTGATTCAGATGAGGCTCTCCCAACAAGAGGAGTCCAAGAAGAAAGATCAAAAGGCTTCTGCTGCCTCTGCCGCCTCAGCCGCGGCGGATTCTAAACTCAAAGCCTCCAATTTTCCTGGAACCATTTTGAAAATTGGGACTTGGGAGGTATGCTTGGATTTTTTGCAGAATAGCATGTAATACAACTAGTACAATACAAACAGACACGATGTGATATTGTGATTGATGTGCATGTGGTGATTTGTGCAGTACAAGTCTAGATACGAAGGAGACTTGGTGGCGAAGTGTTACTTTGCAAAGCATAAGCTGGTGTGGGAAGTCCTTGATGGTTGTCTGAAGAATAAGATTGAAATCCCATGGTCTGATATCATGGCTCTCAAGGCGAATTACCCTGAGGATGGACCAGGCTCGCTCGAAGTAGTGGTAACCATTATCGATCTCCTTTATTTTATTTTGATTGGTATGTTAATTAGATTTGGCATCACAATTATCTGTGGCACTAAGTTGGTGTTCCTTTTGTTTGTTGTAGCTGGCAAGAAGACCCCTCTTTTTTAGAGAGATCAATCCACAGCCAAGGAAGCATACCTTGTGGCAGGCAACCTCAGACTTTACTGGTGGACAAGCCAGCATAAACAGGTACTGTTGTATTTTTGGTTTGGTCTTCTTTTGGTGGTTTTTTACGTTGACTTCTTGGTGATGGTGATGCAATTTTGTTTATTGTTTTTTACAGGAGGCATTTTCTGCAGTGTCCACAAGGATTGCTAGGCAAGCATTTTGAGAAACTCGTTCAGTGTGATCCACGTCTCAACTGTCTGAGCCAGCAGCCGGATTTGGTGTTGGATTCTCCATATTTTGAACCCGGAACAAATTCAATTCACGATCACATTGAAACAAGTGATGGTTATGATGGAAAAAGCGAGGAGAGAGGTGGTATTTTTGCATTGCAGGATGTAGAGTCAGGATCTGCAGTTCAATCGTCTTCCTCTAAAAGTGAACCTAATCTTGGTAAAGCTGTGGAAAATCTTTCCCAAGAAATTACCTCACCTAGCCCAGGTAATTGGTGCTCAATTTTTTTTTAATACCATTTGAATTCAGTATAATGGTAAAATGCACCTGTTTGTTTATCTTGATGTTACCCTATCAATGCGGGTACAAACTTGTAGGGTTTTGCTGATGGTAAAAGTAAAATTCACATCTTTCACTATTTAATGGCTACGTTTATCTCAAATACTACATAGAAACAAAAAAATCTAAGTTATATTTTATTCTATAACATACGTTTCTTTTTAATATGTAGACTATAATATAATGATATAAAGAATGTGATACATGTGAGTAAAATGTAAATAATATTTTAGAATCATTCTAGATGCCTCTTGCTATCATCATGCAAATATTATATTAATGCCGTATTATCATGTGCAGTGATGAACATCCATGCAATGAGAGATTTCAGGAGTAGAGGAGCTGAAACTTTGAAGTTTCTTAGTAATTTGGATCAGATCAAATTGCCTGGACTTCACCCCTCTATGTCAATGGACGATTTGGTAAGCCACATTGGACATTGCATTTCAGAACAGATGGGATCCGACAATCCCAATTTTGCTGGTGATGTCCAGTATAGCAGATCTATTCTGGAAGAATTTACTCAATACCTGTTCAATGACTCTCAACATGCAACTACCTCTGATGAACAGCGTGTGATGTCGAGGGTGAACTCACTGTATTGTCTTCTGCAGAAAGACCCTTCTACCGCTGAAGACGCCAACACAGTGACCAAAAATGGCAATGGTCCGAGAGATGCAAATGTGATGTCAAGGGTGAACTCACTATACTCCCTTCTGCAGTATGCAGAGGACACAATGACCAGAAATGGCAATGGTCCGAGAGATGCGGATGTGATGTCTAGGGTGAACTCACTGTACTGTCTTCTGCAGAAGGATCCTTCTACAGCAGAAGAGTCAAACACAATGGCAGGAAATGGCCATGGTCTTGGTGCAGATGAGAGTGGAAAAGTTGGTGTGAACAATTCCAACTCCACTCAATTGTCCCCTGGCAAAATTAAAGTGGCTGATTTGGAAAGTCAACCAGATGATGCATCTGGCTGCAAGCAGGGGGGGACTGGCATCTCCAGGAAGGAATCATCTGGTGATTTGCTTCTCAATCTTCCAAGGATCGCATCTCTGCCTCAGTTTTTGTTTCACATGTCTGAGGATTCTGTTAATAAAGTTAGATAATTACAATCTTCCTGAACTTGCTAGTTGCAAGAAACACAAAAGCTATATTATATATATAGTTTTCAACCGTGTGAATATTGTATCTGCAGTTTGTTGCATGGGATTCAGAAATTTACATTGATGATGAATCCCAACAGATGACGTGACAACTTGGTATTTTCAGCTTAAAAAAAGAGAATAAAGTAGAATATGTAGAAATCACGCGTGTGACAAAATTCGTCGCCACCTTATTAGTTTTGTTGATAAATTGTAGCATAAAATGTTAATGGTAACATGTCAGCAGATGAAAATAATTACGACTATGATCTTATTGAACCGAGATCTTTATTCAACTGAGCCACTTTATAAACTTGGCAAGTAGATAAATTACAATACTCTTTTATAGTTTGAAAGAGTAACAAGATATGAATTAACAACCACATAGTCTCTAGAAAGAATTACAACTTTTTTTTAGAGACAAACGAATAGTTTGCTCATTGCGATTTGATCTATTTGCCCCCAGATATTACTACAAGCACTCTAATAACTGCATAGACATCCAATATGCTAGACATGACGAACAGAACCTACACACAAAAAATTGATACACACAAGCACACAAAATGTGTAATGATAAACATTAAGGTTCATCTGGGCCTTCATCTCCCATTTGTTCTGCTTCTTGTAACATGTTCATAAGCATGCTCACTTGTTCTTCAAGCATTGCATTCTCTCTTTCAACTCGAGCACGTTTGCTTCGTTCATCCACAAGCTGAAGTTGCAAGTGCTCCAGGCAACGTGAATCCTCCTCCAGTTGTTCATTTAGTCCATCAATTTCCCTGTCCTGCAACAACAACAACAAAAATAGCAAAAGTGAGTGAGCAAGTGGCTTGAGTTTGAGGCCTGTAAGAAAATATTTTTGTCTTAGCTTGGAAATAAAGGGAGCTGAGGAAACTTGGAACCTTTCTGTTCATTTCTTGGATGGCAATCCTTCGCATGCTTTCAACAACATCTACATTAACAAGCTTCCGCTTCTTTCCAATCAGCCAGCCCTTAGGATAGTTTGCAGACTCAAAGTCAGGGGGAGGAAGTAAAGACTCAGCCGAGGGTCGTCGGCCATTAACATTCTTTATAGGTTCTAAAGGTTCAAACAAGGCCTTTCGACGCTCAGAAATTGGAGTTGTGTTCTGCACCTCCTCACTAGAAGAAGAAGGAGGAGGAGGAGTATCTTCCTGCTTGCTGGGTGGTGTATTAGCAGTATCTTCTGATACCTCTAAATTCCTCCCGCTAGCTGTGGGCAACAAGTTACCATTTTTGTTTTTGGCAGCTCATCATTTAGCAAAGTAGTCATGTTCATTGCACTCAACAAATGCATCTAATGATATGATATTAATTGCTAGATGAATGTTATCCGAGAAATTATTTGGTAGTTCAAGATCAGAACTATCTTGTTGATCTCTATATAACATGAATTTATTCTTTTTTGAAAACTAAAAGATTTGCAATCAACAAGAGACATCTATATGTAATCGTCGGGAACAACCTAATAATTTCTTGTAGATTATAGTTGTCAACATGAAATAATAGTTAGAGATAAAAAAAATATTGATTTTATCAAATGATTCACGATCTAACATTGCTTGCAGAACATATAAGCCGATATAGACAAGGCAACTAACAAGCAGTTACATTGAGTTAAGTAGCATTTACGAGATAAAACCTGTTACCACAGTGTCCTCTCCATCGTATGTTATATATCCAATTGTAAATAAGTTTCCTCAAAGTGAGTTCTCATAAAATTGAATTTATGGACAAGGCATTTAGCATTTCAAATATTATTTCTCATGCGCAGGGTTAGTTGAACAGAGCCTAATTTAACAGATCTCATTTTACACGAAACTATCTGCTTGTTGTTTGTCATCTACCAGATTGACTAGTTTAATATCAGACTTTCATAATATATAAGTGGATTCAAACCTGATCTCATAAGCTAGTTTAACCTCACAAAATCGGTTTATGAGGTGAAGTTTGCACCTACTTATATACTATGAAATGCTTTAATCTCTAGTCGATGTGGGATCTCCGCACACCCTCTCATGCCGAATAGACAAAATAAAGGTTAGCTTCAACTCAAAAATCAATTTTGTCATTGTTAAACAAACCTTGCTCCTTCAACTCAACTAAACCTTTTTTGCTTCATGACCTAACCTTCTATGCCACATTTCAGTCTTGGATTGGATGGTTTAGACGCTGCGCCAAACACTACAACACCTTCCAAGACATACAATTCATTCTTTCTCACACGTTTCATCACTATCATGGATCCCCTCAGCACCTTTAACCCTCTCCTCTTTCCTTTAAACACATTCATTTTTCTCAAACTCACTAAAGGATATTAAGTTCCGTTTCAAGCAAGGTACAAACCTAACTTCCTCAAGCACTCTTTCAATTCCATCATGCATATCACACCTGATGGTTCCAATTTTAGTTATCTTACAAGGTTTCTTGTCACCAAGGAGAACTAAACCTCTTTTAGGTTCTGTAAACTCTGGGAACCACAAATTCTCAGGTGTTAATGGAATAAACATTTGAAATCCATTATCCACTCAATTATCAACACTACTTGATACCATGAGGACCTCCGATGATTCATAAACTTCTTTCACCAAAGCTACATCACCAAATTTGAGGATAATACTTATTTGTGTGACCTTCCTTTTTTACAATGGTAACATTTTATAAAAGATGTATTTTCACCATTCTTTGACCTCGACTTTGACCTCCTTCTACCTTCTCTATTATTATTGGTACACGGTCTACTCCTTGCTACAAGGTCATCTTCAGCACCAAACACTTTAACTTCAAACTTCTCATTCAGCTCCTTAGAGCTTAGACCAGCCTGAACCCCCTCAAAAAAGAGAGTCTCTCTACCATACAACAAGGTTTCCTTGAATTGATCATGCATCTTAGGTAATGAACACAATAACAATAGCACTTGATTGATCCTCATCATCAATTTGCACATCAATGTTCTCCAAATCAAGGATTAGCTGGTTGAGTTCATCTAGTTATTCACTAATTTCATCCATAGTCCTGTCATGGTCTTCTCCTTCACAACTTGCCTCAACACCTAATCACCAAGGCTTAAAACAATTGTGCTATAAGTGTTCTTTAATAACGTTTTCTAGTCTATCTTAGCCATGGATGCATGAAACCTGGATTCACCTTCCAGTGTTTTGAGGTGTTTTGAGGAAGCCTTGTTGAACCAGAAGAGTACGAATCTTCAATTGCCACAATTTGAAGTCATTTAGACCAATGAATTTCTCTATCTCATACTTTGCAAAAGTCATGATGATTGATTTCACGTTCACCGCACCAGTTTGTTAGAAAACAGCTCAACAAATTCACTTAGAACGTGTACAACAAAAATAATATTGATAACAAAGGGACTTCGTAAATGTTAAACAATAAAAGGTGAGGAATAAGAAAGAATCTCACACAGATTGAAGTATTAATGAACTTGAGAATTCACTCTCTATAATGCGTAGAGATTGTAACTTAACAATTTCTTTCTTACTAAACTCTTACTCAAATTACAATTCTATGTTACAACTCTTAGTTACTTTCTATTCAAGGTACCTATTTATAAAGCAAATACTGTTATAATGACAAACGTGAAACACATCTAAAACTATCGAGGAAGACACGTTAACCGTACTCCTCATAACAAAACAGACTAGTTGTCAGATGGTTCCACCGGTTGGTACAGGGCTCAATAGACAAAAGACTAGACGGTCCATTCGATGCATATGAACACTAGTCTAATATTGGTCATATATGGTAGGAGCCTTTGATCAAGATTTTTACTGACCCAATTCTTCACAGTATAAAGTAACCTTTTTTTATTCTTAATGAAACTCAAATCACTATTGGTACAAAGTAGTTGTTATAAAAGTTAATAAACTTATTATTACATATATAATATAATCATTTCTGTATATATATACTTATACTTTTGGATGGATAAATTCTCTTGATTTTCAGTCAAGATTTGGCCAACCTTGCTTTTGGATTGCCTTTGATATAGTTGAGTACGTATACCAAAAGGAAGATGCTTATTTAAATGCTCACGTAAATACATTGAAGACAAAAGATTTTTTTTTTACAAAAGGTAATATTGACAAGCTTAGAAGTCCCATCAGTAACAAGAGGTATCAAGTTGAAATTCAGATATGCAAGGAAACCATAATTAAGGCTATTGTGTTATTGTGAAGAGGGTTGGTTGGAGGGTGAGCTGTCCTACAGTGAAACCAATGATATGATGATGACTGCATAATTACTACATAATCTCAACAGCCACATACGTTTTTTATTTCCCTTTTTCCCTATCCTTCACAGAATGCAATAAATCATCAATATCTATATCATCACAAATAAGCTTTTACCAAGGTGCATAGAAATTTCTCTTGTTTCTTTTATTATTAATCAACCAACAAATTACATAATAATTTTTTTTAATTTTTTTATTAAGATAAATTTGGATCCCAACCCAATTATTATCACATCCTGATATCAAGAGAGAGCCAAAGTTTGGTAAGCCATTGATAACAAATGGGATAAAATCCAATTTTGATCCTTTTATCTTGTTGAATCCGAACTTCTAATATTCCATTTTCAAACAAGCACATTTAGTTTTTTGGTGGTAAAAAAAAATCAGTAATTTTGATTTAATTTTCAATTTGGGTATGTTTTATTTTTCATTTTATTTTAACCGAGCTTCAAACCTAATACAAATTTTTAACAATCATAAAAAACAATTTAAATAAAAAATTAATAGTTAATAAAAAATATTAATTTTTGAAAAAGTAAGGATCTAATTATTATTATTTTATTTTAAAAAAATAGGATGAGCAAAACTAGGGAACTAGGGGACCAAAGTTGAACTTTACCCTAACAAACAAAGCAATGTATAATAAAAGTCACACCAACCGTTAAAACCCATTTTACTCTTCCTCAATCTGAAACAGTGACCAATTTTGCAGAAATCACAGAAACCATCCCAGCACAAAGGAAATCAAAAGGAACTACCCTCAGTTCCCAATCATGTAAATACACAAAAAAAAATCTTCTTTTCTGTGAAAAAACTAAGAATTGACAGAGGGCATGTAAATACCGAAAATCCCATGCAAAAATGAACAAAACCATTGAATTCTATTTCGAAATCTGAGCATCATGAGATGAAAATGGCACAGAAGAGAAAGTAAAGTGCAACAATTACCACCTTGTTTGGAACAACACTAAGTAACAGACAAAGTAAATTAAAGATAGGTGAAGTTAATTAAGAAAAAGAAAGTTTTACACATTCACATATATGTACGTATAGATAAATATATAGATATACCTGGTCTTCTTCGGGATTTCCAGTAAATGGTAGCTGTGGATACAGGAGAGAAGGCGTTCAAAGCATCATCTATGGACATCTTCATGTTTTCCATTCAAGAACAAGATATGCTTCAAATTCAGAATTTCAACACATACTAAAACAAAGAGAAGAGAAAGAGAGAGAAAAGGTTTTGTGTTGTGTTGTTTTTTGGAGGTGCTGTTTGGTTTTTACCTTAATCTTCCGACCATCTAAAAGTCTCGTTTTCCTTCTCCCAAACAACTTACACGCAGATGCTGATAATTGTATGTGACCACCACCGTGAGATCAAGCTCTTTCAACGGCTCAGATTTCTTATTTAGGTGGAAATTTTTATGTCCAAGACTTCTCCTTTATTTTATTTTTTATTTATTATTTATTTATGGCTTTTGTGGTGTGGACCCTTTCTTCATTTCCTTGTCTTTATTGTTTATTTTATTTTATTTTATTTTTTAAAAATGGTTGTTTGGAAATGTGTCTAACCCTTGGATTTGGAGGAGCCGTGATATAAACAAATTATTATTTTATAATAAAAGATTAATATTTTAATTCCACGTGGAGCACGGCGCGTGGCGCGTGGTGTGTGCTTTCGGAAGATCCAAAGTTTGATGTAAACTATGAAATGTTTGAAGAGATATGATTAACGTGTTCCTCACGCTGGGTAGGTGTGTATATTAAGTGAAAGGTATGAAAAGAGAAAAAACAACACGTGGAAAATAAACAAAATGGAATTAAATGAAATTAAAGAGAAAATAAATGACTATATTTTTTATTTAACATATCGATGGTAACTAGGAATGTTTAGAATATTCTGCACTTATGCTGCATACAACTTACAAGAGATAAAATAAATATTTTATATTTTATGTTATTTTAGTGTAAAATAAATGCTAATTATGAGTTCCTATATTTTCAATTTTAATGAACCGAAAGCATAATAATTAATGAACCGAAAGTATAATAGTTAACATGGTAATTTTATGCAAAGCTGTAAAATTCTACAGAACAATTAATTTCAGAATAAAATGTTTATGTACTCATTTAAAAAATATTCTCACAACTAAATTAAATATGTAAAATAAAGTTTGTAAGTATGTCCAGATATTTGTGTAAACAAAATAACTAATTAAAAATGCAACGTTCATATTTGAATAGAAAGTTTAAGTATAGAAAAAAAAAAGGTTTTAACATTGAATTTAAAGTAAATACATTTAATCTTTTTAATTATTATTTTTTTAGAATACATTCATTTTGCCTTGTTGTCAAGATATGATATCACACTCAATCGTTCATAATTGGTTTTTCAATTTTTCGATATCTTTTTTTTTCAAAATTTATTTGTTAATTTCTCATGATTTCTGTTAGATAATTGGATTATTTTTCTTAGATGTTGGTTGACTATTTTTTTTTTTTTTGAGAATTCTACAACTGCAACCATTTGGGTTAAGTTTTCATTTTAATTGGCCAAATTGATGTAAAATAATAATTAATACTTTCATTCTTATATCTTTTATTGTTCATCGTAATGATTAAGATTATTCGAGCTTCTTCTTTGCATAATTTTTCATAAAATTTCTTTCCAATTAAATTTATTTATATATTGTATTGAGAGTCAAAGTTGTAAAACCAAATAAAGAAATTATTAGTCAGTAAATTAGGGAAATGCTTCATTTTTAAATACTCATTCATAACCACATCCCTACACTTAATTTGATACTTGACTATATGTTGAATTGTTGATTCCCATACTTCTCCATCAAACTTAGTGAATTTGGAACTTTATCCCTTTGGTAGTTTCATTCCCAATACAGAATCAAGAAAATAAGATACAAAATATGGTTGATTAAAGTGTCTCATCTCTAACCGTGTTGATTTTAAACTTGTTCAAACATTTATTTTATTGAATATTGTTTTGGTTAGAATTTAATGTTTATTTCCTTTATCATTATGCATTGATCTTAACCTTCTATTGTTTTATGGTACTAGATTGAGAAAAAAAAAATCACTGAATGAATTGTAACTCAATTGAAAGAATATAAGATACTAGAAGTATGTCTGACTAATTATATCCTTTGGGATTGAGAGTAATATGCTTGAACTCTTATGTATTGATGTGATATCTACATATTATAATACTCAGATCTTGATTAGAAAAAAAAAAACCTTATTGTTTATGATTTATTGTTAGACTCAACAACCATTTTGTCCTTTCCTTACCATGTAAGTCTTTCCACAATTAACATTATTTTCTATTTAAATAATAGCTAAAACATTCCTTATTCAAATAATTTTAATTTTTAAAAAAATGGAAAACTATCATAAATTTGAATAAAAAACTTAATATTCTACACTTTTAACATGTTGGTCATTTTATATTTGTTATGATCTTTTATTTTCTGTAATGTTTATTAAATATCTTAGTATTAAGTGTTTCGTCCTTTAAATTTCTATCAAAGAGAGAAACTCTTATCAAGAATTTCTATAAGAGGATCAAAATTTATTTTTTACCCATTTAAGAGTACCTCATAAATACATTTAATTCATAGGTGAACCTAAATTTCAATTTCTAGAAATCAATATTTTCTCAGACATTTACATTAAATATAAATATTTTTTCCACATGAATAATCATAATTTAGCTATGTCAATCTTGAAATCATGGTTGATCCACTAAACTATACTACTAATTGAATAAAAATAATATTATACTTGATTAAAATTATGAACATTATAACTTTTTTGACAACTTTTATATAGATATATCATACTACTTCTTAAGCATGTGATTTTTAAATATTAAAAAATAATCAATAAAAATATCTATAACAAAAATTATAAGAAAAAAATCCATTTGGGCATGCTAATTTACTTTATCCGAAAAATAAATCTTTGGATGTATGAACACATCTTCTTTTACAACATATCATACATTTAGATTATACATATAGTTTAAACGAAAAAAAAAAATTCTCTCTCTAACACATTGCTATATTAATTATGATATGATGATTGGGCTCATATTTGTTGCGTATTGGGTCTTCTTTTTATAACGGGCCTCCTTATGCAATTTCCATTTTCTTCCTGCACCCCATAATTCTTTAAATTCCAAAAACACTCATGAATATTTTTTTAATTTTTAATAAATCTGAAAACTTTCTGACCTACAAAATCTTATAAATTTTGAATTGTATGTGAAATACAAAAGTACATTTTGCATTGGAATGAAATTTTGTATTTTAGATTTCATAATCTTTTCCAGATCTAAGAATACATTCTCGATTCCATATTTTAAAATACAAAAAATTTGTAACAATTATTTTCTTCTTTTAACGTCACCACACTCTTTTTACCATATAAAAATTATTTTTCAAGAATAAAATTAATCATCTTAAAATTTATTTTCAGCAAATTTATTTAAGCAAAAAATTAAATTATTATAATTATAGTTTATTTTTAAAATAGAATGTTTTTCAAAATTTTCTACATCACACACTTGTTATTCTTATTATTATTCTCTTGTCAAATCGTTGTTTCCACTTTATTGCCTAAAATAAAAACTTAAGAAATATAAGAATAAATTGTCCAAACCCCACCAGACAGAGTCACACCTTAATTTCACCTTTAAAATAAAAGGAACATTTTCATACTAAAGATACATAAATGTGTTGCACTACACTTGGATCATCTGCAGTTATATTTTCTACTGTACCCTTAAATTTTTACTTTATAAGTAAATGTTAAATAAAAATATAAGCTAAAAAATATTTTATTTAAACTGCAGGGAATCCTGGCCACTAAGCAAGTACCTTATCTGAATGCACACTTTAACTCAAAGTCAGACTTTTTCTTATTCTGTCTCCAGAAAATGGTTCTTTTCATACATCTCACTTCTTAATTTCTTTTCCTAAAGTATTTTTTTTCAGAGAATCTTGTTTAAAACACTACCAGACATTAAAATATTAACAACTTTTATCAGAAATTCAAACCTCAATTTATGATGTTCTAGCTCTTTCTGCAAGATGCAATTCTTTTAATATTAATTTTTAAATATGAAATGTCTTAATTTTATGTGGCTCGACTCAAATCTTACCAATGCTTCCAAAGTGATGTGGAAAAGTTTGGGACAAAATGAATTGATCTTGATATGGTTAGTGCTTAGTCAGAGGAGTTTGGTGTGTTGGCTAATTTTCAATATATTCTTTTCAGGTCAACCTTATTAACTCGTGCGTGAGATTATATATTTATAAATTATTCGATAGCGGTAACATGATAGATCGAATAAATTCTCGTAAAAATAGATTCTAAATGACTCTAATACCAAGATCCATTAATCTAACCTGATTTGTACCATTAATCAGCACACCAGTGATCTATAAAAATCAACTTTAAACTTAAATCAATCTTATAAAACTAAAACTGATTTATAAAATAAAATTTATACCTAATATAATATTTCTTTCTTTAGTGAAATTGGATTTCCAATATCACCTTTACTTAACCCTATAAATAATACCTTCCTTCTCATGACCACATAACTAAAAACCTATAGGGCTAGGCTTTGGACATTGTTCTACAAAAATCCAACAAGAACCTAGCTATCTACAAAGAATCACCCTCTAAGATGAAGGTAAAGTTCCTTGCTTTGTTCCTTCTCATTTCAGGTATTCAAGCCATATCAACCTCAGATTTCATGAATTTCACATCAGAAGATAAGGGCCTCATCCAGAGCAATGGACAACTTCTTGGTATTCTTCTGCCTTTCAAACAACCACAAACTAATGTGATTCAACCATTTTTTTTCACTCTGATGCTAATGTTATTCAGTGATGTATAGGGAAGTTACAAGGAAGCATAGAAGACTCAACAAGTGTGAAATACAAAGTTGAAGACACCACAGAAGAAGAACTTGATACTACAAGAAAAACACAGGGTGGAGGAAGTTCAGGAAGTAGCGGAAGAACAGGTAGTGGAGGCAGTTCAGATGTTACTCGCCGGCCACGTCAAAGTTCTGCACCATCAAAGCCTCATTTTTGGGCCTCCAAGTTTATTCTTTTTGTAAACTTGGCTTTTCTCACACTCTTTTCTTTCCACTATGTCTGATGTAATGTGATCCATGCACAACTAGTTCAGTTGATGCAGATATCAAAAGGTTGAACTTATGGGGTTCAAAATCTCACCTTCTTCTGATAAGTAGCAATAAATAATGGAAGTGATTTCACTTTTTCTTTTAGGAATTATGAAGTATTTAGTGAATTCATCTATGTTAAGTGTTAATTAATTTTCTATTATGAATTCTAGAAGCTGAATCAAAAGTCCAGTTTTAGAGGCCAATCAAATTGTTCTGTAAAAGCAAAAATACAAGCTTTATAATGAAGAAGTCATGTTATGAAGAAGTCATGTTATATTAAGTTGTGTTAAAACATAATTTTAGTTCAAAATAATTATAGACATGTTATCTCAATACAACTACAATTCTTTTTTCACTTTTATAATAGTTTATTGAATGATTTCATTTTAAAAATAAAAGAAAAAATTATTCATTTTTTTTTTCATTTTTATAATATTTTATAGAGCGATTCCATTTTAGAAATAAAAGAAAAAAAATTATTCATATTGGCTTAGGTATATTTTGTTGAAATCAAAACTAAGTATTGAAATGAAATAGCGTGATGGATAATAATGCTTAGGAAGAACATTACTTTATTCCATGTTCTTGCTAACACTAAATGAATTTGTGCATCTTTTAAATGTATTCCAAACTTTGCCATGAAGATTAGAACTCCAACTTTCAAAACTATGTAATTAAAAAGAGAACATATACCTTTTTTCTTTTGACACCAAGGAGTATATTATTAAAAGTTGGTTAGTTTTTAAAATATGAAATTTAAAATATAAGTTAATAATGTACATAATAATAGGTAACCTCTTAATTTCTATTCTCAATTATTACTGAAAATCAAATAGTATAAATTATATCATTGAAAATCCTTATCTTCAATCATTAATTTTCATAATGTAATCAAATTGGAAAAATAATAGACTTATACATATACTTTGTTGATTGATTTCTATTCTTGATCATAATTTAAAATAAATTATTATGAATTCGAGCTAATAACATCAACATCACTTAGGTTTGTCGTAATTACATATACCTTTATTTAGAATAATTACTTTGACCATAATACCTTAATTCATGGGTAGTAACTAAAATTGATTTTCATTATTTTTACAATTTATTTTACATGTACCCTTAACTATAAAGACTGTTACATGAGTATCTTCTATATTTTACAAAGATAATCCTTAGCTTTTAAAATGATTACACATATTATTCTCTTTTGTTTAAATGATTACATTATCATTATGTGATTACAACTTATACTAGTAGTAATTGTAGATTACAATAAAAGTAAGTTCAAAATCATGCCAATTAATTAATCACTCAAGCCATAGGTTTGACATGGGTGGACTTACATAAAATATAGTAAAATCAATTAAACTCACTTAATTTGGGAGTTAAATGGTTTTGAGTTGAGTTATCTTGTTTCTTTTACATTAAAACAAAAAATAATTATGTTTTATATTTATTACTTTTGCTAATTATATCTGGTTTCTCTCTCTCAAAGTTAAATTGGATTATGTATAACAATGTTAAAATCATTTATATTTTCAAAATTAATCTTGCTTATAAATCATTAAAGTAAAAAAGTGGATATATTCTAATTTCACTTTCTTACATTTTGATTGAAACTTTTTTTGGTTTTTAGTTTTATGATTATTGTGAATGAGGAATAAAATGAATACATTTTTTTTATTTAGTTTTATAGAATTGATAATATAGCTATCTATTTAAAGTTAGTGTACAAATTTATTGGTTTACCATAAAGTGAATCAGAATGAGCTAACATATGTTTCAGTAGTACTTGTAATGAATTACCTTATGTTTGTAAGAGTTTTCCATAAAAGATTTGGATTTCTTCCTGCACCTCTATAACTTCTCCTGACACCCCCACAAATTAAGGAAAAGACTATTTTATTCTAAAAAAATACCTTTTAAATTGTAAAATTTGGAAGGTATTTTTAGATACGAAAATATCTTAAAAAAATACAACACAAATTAGAATGATTCAATCTGAATCCAAAAGTATCTTTGAATTTTATAATTTGAAATTTTTCTGAAATAAAATTTATAAATAAAATAAGAATTATTTTGAATATTGTAAAAAATATGGAGTGTCAACCAAATGGACCATTAATAGCATAAGGTTGGAGTGGTTTTGAAAGGGAAGGGAGTTTAAGAACATTGTCACGTGGGATGGAACGTTTAAGAAGAAAAAGGAATGATGAGCCTATAATATTTTATAATAAAATACCCTAAACTAGGTGCTAATCACATGATTATCCCTAAAAAAACCAACTTTATCCTTAAAAGTAGCAACTTCACAAGCAGCATAGAAGAAGCCAATAAGTTAGATCTGTTCACCATTCTTAATTGTTTTTTTAGTAAAATATGTAAAATTATAATATAATACATAAAAATAATTTGTTGGGATATATGTAGTATAGACAACGACACGGATACGGAGATACGTAAAATCTTTAAAATGTAGGACACGAGTACACAAATCTATATATTATATAATTATGAATTATATAAATTGACAATAAAGATTTATGTGCACAAGTATGTTCCAGATTATTTTTTGGAGCAGAAATATGTTTTTCATGACTGGTTCACAAAGAGTTGTTTCTTGTTCTTATAATCACAATAATAATTTATACAATAAAATTTGAATTTTGAAAAATTAATGTATTTTTTCTTTTTAAAATTGTGTTAGAACTGTACTAGAATTGTCAGAAATCTAACAAATACTTTTTGATTTGGATATTTCACAGATACGTGTTATGTTCTACAAGTGTCATATGAGTGTCGGTGTCCGATACGAGTATCAGATCGGACACCGACACGCCATTTAAGAGAGTGTCCGAGCTTCATAGGTCGGGATCCTACCTCGATTAAAGATTAAGATATTTCATTCTTTATTAATGAGTACAAATTTGACCTTATAAATCAATTTTATGAGATTAAATTAGGTTTAAAGTCTACCTCTTAACCTGATATAAAACTATTTAAAATTTACTGTGTTGAAAATTCCAAACACAAAATAAATAAATAAATTCATAACCCAAGTTGTAATAATTTTTTGAAACCGGCCATGGGATGAGGAAAAGTATATGTTTGATTAGTTTATTGATTCCCATCCTCATAATTGTGCACTATGCTTATCTTTTATGGTAAATAAAGCAAGGGCACATTTGAAAGTTACATAGATTACAAAAATAGTAGCAATTAATTTATGTGTTAGGGTAGTGAAGTTACATTATTGATTGAAAAAAGAAGTTTCCTTGGTAGGGATGAGGACAAAGAGCAATAGAAAACATGCCGGAAAATATGATAAAAAAAATAAGGAAATTAATAAAAATAATAATTTAAAAACGAAAGAGGTAGTGACACGAAAGGCGCGTGGCAGCCGTTGGTTTAACCCGAAACAGCGCTTCCTATATCAGAGGCATCGGAAAAAAGAATGCTTTCTGCTTCTTCTTCCTTTTCTTCCACACAAATACTTTCTCTCTCTCTCTCTCTCTCTCTCTCTTCCTATTCGCACGTACACACGCGCTCTCTTCTTTTCCGATTCCACTTTGCGGACACGAGTGAGTGAGTACTGTTCCGACAAACCCTTATTCTCTGTCAATTTTCTGTTTCGCTGTTTCATTTTCTGCGCTTCTTTCCGTCGCTGCCGATTGCGATTATGGTTGTTAATTATCACGATTTCAATTCTTTGTTTGATTCACATTTGTTCGACTGTGCATTCATTCATTGGTTTCAAGTTTATTCCGATGTGTTTCGATTCGATGCATCTGCTGCTCTACAATTGCATTGCTTGCTTTTTTCTCATTTTTGCATGTTGCATCGCATGCTAGCGGACGGATATGGTTAGATTGGATTTTCGGAATGCGTTGTTCGGAATTGAATTGTGCCTTTCTGTGATGTGATGTGATGATGCGTAGTTGTAGTGTTTTTATTCTTTGTGATTCAATGCTGTTTTTGTGTGTGTTATTTTAGTTTGAGATGGGGATATATCTCAGCGCTCCCAAAACAGATAAGGCCTCTGAAGATGGCGAGAACGACAAGCTGCGTTTTGGTTTGTCTTCCATGCAGGGTTGGCGTGCTTCCATGGAAGATGCTGTAAGTGATTACCTCCTTCTTCTTTTTCTGCGTCTAGTTACATTTGCTTTTGCTTGGTTTTTTTTATGTTGCCATTCACTGTTTTTTTATGCAATTGGACATTTGATGCTTTGGTTGCGTTCGAGGGAAGTTATATTAAAAGAGTAGTTTGGGTTCATTGCCAGTGCTATTTTGACAAGAAAGTGTAACGAATATCCTAAGCTAGATTGACGGCATACATGTTGACGTGATAGTGAGTCGAGTGGCGACTGACAAGTTAATTTTGATATTTGCGCAATTGATCGAGAGAGCTGTAAAAGGAGCAGTTTCTTATGTTAAATGTAGCTTATATAGATATAGATTACGAAGTTTCATTGTTAATCTGCTATAGTGAAGAGAACAAAACTTCACTTATTTGTGGCACTTCAATTAAAGTTATTTCCGTTACCTATTGATGTGATTGTTCAAATGTAAATCAGTTTTTCAAATTTTCAGAGGCATAAATTTCCCTCCTCTAGTATAGTTTTTTAGTCATGAGAAATTGCATATATATGACGTAGATGCTTGGTGTACCTTGATGCTTTTGTACTACAGTCTTCAGTAGTTCATTATTGTATTACAACCCATTCCATGGTGTATACAAGTTTTAATTCTTTTACATGCTTGCCAGCATGCAGCTATCCCATATTTGGACCAGACTACATCTTACTTTGGCGTTTATGATGGTCATGGAGGTCGGTATCAGCTCTTTATGTTTTCAATTATATTTAACCAATGTGTCCATACTCATTTTCTTAAGCAAGGAGGAAATGGTTTCCTACTGATTCTTTTAAATTTAAATTAATTTTGATCTGTATCTCACCATTGGAAATGTCCCTGTAAAACATTTATAAGAAAATGAATTTCATTACTTAAGAAGTGGTTTCACATTTCTAATCTTTGATATGGCTTGAAGATTTTTATTTTGAAATTCCCTTCAGAACTCACCTTAGCATGGGTGGGTTTTACCGGCTAACTTAGTGTTTTCATTTTTTGGGTTATTGATTGGGATTTCATTTTCTTTTTTGGCCCTGTCTACTCTCTTGACCAGAAATGTGATTAACAACATTATAGGAATTACAATTCTTTCGAACTTGTCATTGGACATAAAATGCTGCATAAGTTTTCTTTTTCCCTTTTTTAATACTTGGCTTGTTGCAGCCTTGCTTCCATTATGTAATATGTGGTTCACAATTTTCATTATTGACAAACAAAACAAAACCCTTATGCTTAAACATTTTGGCATACTATATCTAATTCAAGTGATATCAGATTTGAGTTTGGACGGGAATGCCTTCCCAATCTACTTCACATCTATTGCCCTCATATTTTTGTTTATTTATTTATTTGAAACTTTGTTCTGCAGCCTATGTTAAAGGAGAAAAAAGGGAGGGGGGAATATCCTTTTATGTTGTGTGTGCACTTCATCTATATTAGAATATTAGCCATTCAGATTCAAGTAATATTAATCATAGCTCACTTGGGGACTTTGAGAATTTTGTAAATCTTAAATTATTTCAAATGAAGGTAAATGGCCTAGCGGTGCTGACATTTATAACTTATTGTCTACATCTAGTTTTATAATCCTCAATATGCTCTGACGGAATTGCAGGCAAAGCAGTTTCTAAATTCTGTGCCAAGTATCTACACCAGCAAGTGCTGAAGAGTGAACCTTACCAAGCTGGAGATATAAGCACATCTTTACAAAAATCTTTTCTCAGGTATTCATGTTCGTTTTTCTTTAGAGAGATTTCATTAATCTTATTGAATGCCAATAAGAGTCAGGGGATGGGACAGCAGGTAGATGTTCTTTGCATGTAAAAGCTGATTTGGCTTAGGTTCAACCCTGTGGTATGTGGTCAACTTTTCCAATAAATGATTTACCCCATCTGTCTACTGTATATGCCCCAAGGGAGATCTGGCATAAGAAAAAAATATACCTGCGAACTAAGTTACCGACACTAAATAATTTTAAAATAGTTTTTTTTTCTCCTATCTTTTTCTTCTTTTCCTATGTGTTATTGATGTTTTAAAACAAGTCTTCATTTTCTTTGTGTCCTTTTTGCTTGTTAATAGTCTTAGAAAGTAGACTTTAAACCTAATACAACCTCACAAAACCTGTTTGTAAGATGAAGTTTACATCTACTTTACTTATATACTATAATTTGGTGATATGTCAAGTCACCGTGAAATCTCCAACAAAAAGATTAGGAATGTCACTGTCTGATCTGGAAGTCATTTTCAGAATTAGTGTTTGTTTTTAGTTATATTTCATTTCCTGCATGATTAAAATCACTTGCATATTTGGTTATAGATCCATAAGTTTCATGCCTATAAATGGAAATGGAGATATGGCATTTAGATGGAACTGCTTCTATCAAAATTATGTCACGTTTTTTTAATATTTTCCTTCATATTGGCAGAATGGATGAGATGATGCGTGGACAAAGAGGGTGGAGAGAATTAGCAGTCTTGGGGGATAAAATAGAAAAGTTATCTGGTATGCTAGAGGGCTTTATTTGGTCTCCCAGGAGCAATGAAGCCAATGACGGCGTCGACGATTGGGCATTTGAGGAGGTAACAATTAAGACAAATTTCTTGCATCATCGATGCTTGCTTTTCTAACTTATTCCATTGTTCTAAATACACTTTGTCAAGGTTTCATTGTATGAAATTTAAGGTTGCAGTGAATATATTGGAAGTTTTTAAAAATAAAGCTTAGCATTTTTGCTTTTTGATTATTTATTTAAATGCAAATCTAATATAAAAAAAGAAATCCATTTAACATACTTTTGTAAGGGTTAGTATATATATTGGAGTTGATGAGTTATTTGCTCAACTTTCTTTGCTTAAACTGCTTATAAACTAAACAGCATTTGTCAGTTATGAATTACCACTTACACCTTATGGTGATACTTTCCTTGTGTATGTTAGAATTTCATTATTTCAGCTTTGTTTCATGTGTTCTGTATTTTTGTCTACCTCATACTTACAGTGCTTGTTCACTATGAGAGAGTGATAAACTTTTGTGCAAATCAACATAAGCATTAAAAGTCAATTCTTGAAAGATATCATGATGTATGTCTCAATTTGACAGTGACAGAGGTTCTTTCTGATTTCGTGGTTACAGCTACACATTATAAGGTTTAGTTTTTGAGGATATCTTATCCTATAGCTTCGTATCTTTCCTTTCTTTCCTAATAACCTGGGAAAATTGCACTCACCTTTTCTTAAATGACACCCATATTTTATTTTTAAAAGACCCTAACCTGAGATAGGCATCAAAGGTTAACCCTTTAAACTTTGGTGCTCTTCATTTATGTTTTCCAAATATCACTTTTTCTCCCAAAAATATCAGGAAACAGTGAAAAGAAAATGAGAGAAACATGAAGAAAGAGCGAGCTTTTTTCTAGTAATACATAGCAAAATTATTGAGAAGTTGGTGGCACACTGGATAGCTTTGTCTCTCTCTTCAACCAACAACTGCTTTTGCATTCTTAAGAATAGTCAATCATTGGGGTGTAGAGTTGTGGAAGCCTCCTGTTGATGGAGTATCTTCTGTTATTTTGTAAGGGGTGTCACTTGGTTAAACAAAAATAAGGGAGTGTGTGTCACACTTGATTAAACAAACAAGACATTTAGGTGTATGTTTAAAAACTAAGGGGTTGTGAATATCAATTGAGAAGACCTTGGCAGAAGTGAGTATAATTTCACGTAATAAATTCTGTTTTGTCCATAAAAAAAATTCAGTTGTTGTTTGTCAATAAAAAAAACTACAAGTTGTAAGGTCTGATGTAGGCATACAAGTTTTGAGTCCTACTGTAGAAAGTTTTATTCTAAATTGAGAATGTTATGCTGTAAATTAGGGACCCCATTCTGATTTTACTGGACCAAACTGTGGAAGCACAGCTTGTGTAGCTGTTATCCGAGGAAGCAAACTTATTGTTAGTAATGCTGGAGATTCTAGATGCGTCTTGTCAAGGAAAGGCCAGGTATTCTCACCTTCTCTTTGCAGTTTTTTATCTTCTCTAGTTTTAGCAGGCATGCAATGGGTGTAGATATATGATAATAAAGGGTGCTAATTCTGGCTACAATTTTTGTATTCTGAGATGGATATTTCGGTACCGACATTTTGAGGCACTATTAATTTTTTAACATAAAAGGTGTGTGTTTACATTTGAAGTGAAATAGAGTGAGGAAATAAATAGGAAGACTGGTAATAAAAAAGAAATAGAACAGGAAAATGTTGTTTGGATAGTTAGAAGAAAAAAAGGAAGAAAATTCTCTCTTTTTGTTTGGACTAAGGAGTGTATGACCAGGCCCAAGGTTGATTTTGGTGGGTGTTATAAAATTACACCCAGTGTATTTTGAGTGTGGGCTTGGGTTATGAGTCAGTTTTCTCAACCTGGTCCCATGTCTTATATTTTCTTTGAAGTGAGTTTTTTTTAGCAATTGTATATTTCTAGCAGTGTTATCAATGGCAGATGGTGTAATATGACAGGAGGCAAAAATTCTCCCTAAAACATGCCATTGCGGCCTATGGCGCTACCGTTGGGGGCCTTCACAAATTGCCTATGATGGGTAGTGGTTGGCTAACAATTGGCCACGCCATTCTGCCATGTGGCCACCATATTTAACAGCTCTGATTTATAGCAAAACTTTATCAAACAAATGAATGAGTTGTTAACATGATATTTATTTTTTAATTTGAAATATATGTAGCATAAAATATATTTTTATTGAACTAAATAAACAAAATGTTAATACGAGTATATTATATTAATAAATCATATTCTTGTCTCGTTACATAACTTTGAGTACATTAAATTTTTCTTAACATCAAATTAGAATTTTCTTTTATCTTTTTATGTGATAAAAAATGATTTAATTTTTAAAGAATGGAAAACAAATGATCAAATGCAAAAAACATTTCCCCCAACTTTAGGATGAAGTTTTTTTTTTATGTCCAAAGTCTTTATTTCTCCTGTACCTGTCAACACACTAAATGTTTGACTTATTTTCCAAAATTATGAATTTACTCAGATTTAGTGAATTAGTGTCTATACTTTCAGTGCATGGGACAACCATTGTTTGACTATATTCATACTCAAAGTTATGTACTGAATTTTTATTTGCAGGCGCACAATTTATCTAAGGATCACAAGCCTGACCTTGAGGCTGAGAAAGACAGGATTCTAAAAGCTGGTGGTTTCATCCAAGTTGGACGGGTCAATGGAAGTTTAAACTTGGCTAGAGCAATTGGTAGTAGAAAATATTTTTTGTTCTAAATTTTTAATGTTAGGCAAAATGTGAGGGTTTATTGTTTCCTGAATGTTTTATAGTTGCTGCCATGATATTTTTTATTTTCTTCACCAGTACATAGTGTTTGTAACATAAATTTCTTTCTATTCCAGGAGATATGGAGTTCAAGCAGAATAAGTATTTGCCTGCCGAAAAGCAGATCGTGACTGCTGATCCGGACGTAACTTCAGTATGTATTGCGCTATGCATTATTTTATTTTATAACTAAGTTAATATTTATGGATTGCCTCTTTTTTTGGACCTTTGTTTTTTGTGAACTTATACAAAATATCTTGGAAGAAATATAACATGAATTCCTTATCACTCGAATAGAAAAGCTTATTGAAATAGAGAGGATAGAAACATAAAAATAGAAAGAGTAGAAAAATATTGATTGGATGGAAAGAAATACGATCGAGTACGAGTCTCTGTTTGTTTGTATGAGTAGAAAATATAGTGGAAAGAATAAATAAATAATTTAAAAATATTTTTACACTAATTAAAAATTAATTTTTAATACATTAGTTTCTTAACATAAATATTACTTATTATTTTTATAGTATAAAATAAATTTAAAAATTAAATCAAAAAATGAAACAGAGATTATTTTCCTCCCATTTCATTTCAATTTGAAAGAAAAACGTGTTCTGGTGGGTCCATACTTCTCTTGAACAAAAGATAGAACTTTAGTATTTCTATTTTATCTCCTTACTATTTCTTTCTACTTCATTTTACACCCAACAAACAACGGGTTAAAGTGAAATGTTCTTTTCTAGTGTAGTTTTCTATTTTTGTGCTCCAATTCAATTTTATGCGTAAACTCTATGTAACAGGTTGAACTTTGTGATGATGATGAATTCCTTGTGGTAGCTTGTGATGGAATATGGTAGGTTACTTGGCTACTCTCTACAAACACCATTGCTATCAGCAAATTTATATAGATGGCAAAAAATCCATATTTATTTATTTTGTAATTCACCACAAATAATCCACTTTTATATAACCTCTGTGCAGGGATTGCATGTCAAGCCAACAGCTTGTGGACTTTATACATCAACAGTTAAAGACAGTAAGTTTTTTATGGCTACCTTTTATTTACTGATAGAAAATCATTTGAATACGGAACTCACATGGTTGTAATTGCAAAACTAGTGGTATCATTTATAAAAAATCATGAATATGCAGGAGGACAAACTTTCTGCGGTTTGTGAGAAAGTATTTGATAGGTGCTTGGCACCAACAGCTGGTGGCGAAGGGTGTGATAACATGACCATGATCTTGATTCAGTTCAAAAAACCTTCCAGCCCTAATGTTTCTGTCACGAACCAGCCCCAATCGTCTTCTCAACCACCTGAAACCGATAGAAGTTCAGAGAAAAAAGTAGAACCAAAGTGAGATAATTTCGAACATGACTTGATAGTCATCAGTATCTTAGTGTGTGCATGTTGAGGCAATTGGTAAGCAGAGGTTCTTGGGTACCATTTTATATCCAAATTTCAGGATGTTAATTCTCACTAGGGGATTGTAAATTTGTGACAAACTAATCCTTGGGGCTAATATTGGTTTTGTACATAAGTGTGGGTTTCTAGAATATGAATGGAAAAGAAACAAGTTTCAAAAAGCACACACACCTTTTGCAAACTTACCAATGCCAATCAGTGTGGACCGGAAGAATGCGTAGAAAGAACGTGTCTGGATTCTGAAGTTATTTCATGATCCATTATCAGTAGCAGTTCCTTAAGGATTTTGTGCCATGATTTTTTGTTTCCACCCTTTGTGGGTTCATCTGCCAGTGTTGCTCTTGACATAATTGTTTTCACTGTTCAATTTCTCTTTTTGGAAATTATAAATGGTCGTTCATTTTCTTTTTGGGTTCTATTCCTCAAAATTGAAAACTACTTCGGGTTCTATTAATTTATATTTTAGTTTTTTTAGTGAAATACTCTATGGATTCTACTTTTTATGCACTGACGTTTTCTTTATGTATCATGCCACTCTTTTTTCATTTTACCTTTTTAATTGTTCAAATTAACTCCTATTAAGTATAACTAAATGAGAAGAATAGTTAATAAGTTCAAGTATATATAAATAACGAAAATGGAATGTTTTGATATTACGTTTTAGGCCAGTCATGTTAAAAGATATTAAAGAGAAAATATTGTTAACCTCTAATTTAATAGAATGGAGAAAACGAAAGTATTAAACTTTAAATTATGTACTTTAATTTGTAGAATAGAAATATATAAGATTATGCTTTTAAACACAAATATATTTACAATTGTATTTGTGATCAATCATTGTAAAATTGTTATGAATTTATTTTTGCATTAAATATATTCTTAATAGTGATATAATTTCGTATAAAAAATACTTATATTTTTTTTAAAAAATCCAATAACATGCATTTTACTTACTATCGTTTTTTTTTTTATTTGGAATAAAAATGGGTTAGGTTTCTAAGGGATGCAACCTATCATCACACATAAATCAGGAAAAACTTATTGGTAAAGTAAATAAGATTAAAAGTAATTGAGCAGTTCATGACAAAGGAAAAACAATAAAAGGACTTCCATCTTTCTCTATTAAGAGTTAAAAATGTTAGTAATTTTAACATAGTGAAAACTGAAAACCATGACGAAATAATTTTACACATTGTCAATTTCCTCTATTCACTTAATTAGAAAATCAATGATTTTTAACTGTGACAACAATATATAAAATGAAATATATTTTTACAAGAAAATTAACTTTTTATGTTGGCTTTCTCTTATACTAAAATTAATTGAAGGGTTTTGTTCATTGATGAATTACAATTTTTTTTTTTTAAATTTGCAACAAATGAATGCGTGAATTAAAAAAATTAATTAGCTTTGGTTAAACAACTTGTGTTGCAAAAGGCATGTTTTTCTAGTTCAGAACTCTCAATGGTAGTACTCTCTTCCTCTTAAATAGAATAAAATATTTTTTAAATGTATAGCATAGGAGAGACAGGTAGAATCTCTAAATCAATTCTAAAAAACATATGAATTTTAAACATAGCTTAAAATAAATTGATTTATTTAGTGGTGTGAACATATTCAATTCTTTCAAATACTTCATTCTTATTGAATCTGTTTTGTCTCTATTTTTTGGAATTATGAAATTTTGAATCATAGATCATACGAGAAATATATGTAATGAAATCTATTTTTATGAACTATATTCAATAATTTTTTTACATTAAATATACTTTTATTTATTTATTTATTTTATTTACTTATATATATACATATTATTTATAAAAATGCAAGATCACAAAATTATAATTGTACAAAGTGGGGAATGGAATCAAAAGATGTCTTGGTCCCAACATATATTCTTATAATCATATCTTCCCACTTGAAGGGAAACCATATTCAACCAACCAAACCACTACATATCCCATCAAATTTGAGTCACTCAACCAATGATTTTGTTTCAATTTGTTACTATCCTATAGGGTTTTTTCTTCTTATAAATACCCTAACTCTTAAATACCAATTGAGAACAAGCTAATTAGGGTTCATAATCATTCAAAACATATATAATGGAGCAAGACAAGGTATGAGATTGAGATTATCATGTCTCTAATCAATTGCAAAACATAGCTAGTTCTAGAGCACATTTCAACATGTTAAAACATGGCTATGTTAAAGCCAAAATGACATGGCCCTCACGTATAGGATAAGAAGAAGATGAAAGAAAGATTCGTTCAGATAATTCAAGTGCCAAAAGGTGATCTATAGGGTTCAGACAAGAATTGGTAAAGAAGGAGAGTTACACATGGAAGAACAAAAGAAGGCTTGAACGAGGGGACTGCCCTAAATGCCTTTTTTTCTTCCAAACATTGGTCTTTGAAGTCTAGATTCACTTTCACATCTAAAAAATATAAGTTATTTAAATTAGTTCTAATTTAAATGTGAATCATAAATATACATATATCATTACATCGATAACTAGTTATACTAATTTAAAAACTATTTATTAATAATAGAAAACAATTTAAATATGTTCCTACTAGGGAGATGAGACCTAGAGAACTATTGAAGTCTTCTACTTCTTCCTTCGGTCGGTCAGGTGATTGGATGATGAATTGAGATTCTTCTCATCCTCCTGCTTCTCCTTCGGCACTCGACCTCGGTCAACACCGGATGGTGGGGGTAACTGCGAAGGCACTCCGACGCTCAAGTCAGTAAAGCGGGTGGTCAGCTCTCAGGTAGGTGAACAGTAATAAATGACATACCTTACTCCTTGGGATGCGTACTATTTATATTATTCTAATGGACTTACCTTGTTGGGCCCATTTATCGAGGTGGATACCGCTTAGGGTTGCATTACCTAATTCCTAATGATAGATTAACTTCACTGATATTGGTTTGAGCGTAATAGGGGTCGGCCGTCGGCCAAATCATCATGGCATGGGTCGGCCATCGGCCATATTCCAGTGGTCTCGGTCGTCTCGGCCAAGTCTTGTAAGACCAAGCCTTCTAAGGTCTCAGCCTCTCGGCCAAGCCTTCTAGGGTCTCGGCCTCTCGGCCAAGTCTTTTAAGGTCTTAGCCAGGTTCCCCTGGTCTCAGTCAAGGCTAGGTGGGCCTCGGCCTCGCCCATACCGGTACAAGATATGAATAATTTTTTACTCTAAAATAACAGTTGAAAATCACACTTTGATTAGTGATTAAAATATTTTATACTATATAAGTGAGTGCAAAGCCTCATCTTATAAATCGATTTTGTGAAATTGAGTTATATCTCAAGTTCACTTTTTAACTAATCTAATTACAATAATAACTAATTATTTTTTATCTTAAAAATTAGATTTTATTTAATAAATGATTTTTTTTTATTGTAAGAGGCATACAATAAATAGTTCATTTATTGTTAGAATTTATTAAAGTTGCAAAGTTGTAATTGAATTGCAATTTTTGGAATTTATTTAGAAGTTGCAAAGTCGTAATCGAATTCCAATTGCTAGTATACCAAATATATGCAGAAGAGTGTATCGACAAAACTCTTCTTATTTCTAAAGAAAACTCACAAAATCATGTTAAATTAAAATGGTTTAAGAAAGGCATAAAATTCAGATGAAAAAAAAGGTATAAATGAGAAAGAAAACTTGAAAATTCGGTCGCAAAATATATTTCATTTAACAAAACGCAACACATCCATTTCTTTAACATAATCAAATAAATATAAAGTAGTATTTTATTTCCAAATCAAGAATGCTAAATCGATATCTAGTATTTTATTTAAATTTGTGGTAAAGATAGAGTGCTAATGAGTTTGCATGGTGGTAGGATATTAAGAAGGTTTGTGAAGATGGGGACAAGGAGACTTGGTTTGATAGAAATATTATCTGAAAATTAGATAATGGATCATAAATATTGTTCTAGAAAAATAAATGAAATGGGAAAAATTCTATAGTTGTAAGGTATACTAGGGAATTTGATAACAATAATTGTAAGCAAGCAAAAATATTAGATTAAGTGGGTAAATATGAGTTCTCTTAGATTAAGTCTATTTTGGGATTTTGGAGAGAAAAGTATGAATATAGAGAAAAGGGGATTATACTATCTTTAACTAGATAAGGATTAATTCTTTTACATCTTTTTTTCTATATAAGGTTTGTAATACTCCAAATATTCCTATATTTATATTTTTTTTATCGATAGTAAAAGAGTGTAGATAAATATGGCATGACAATACACTATAAGAAAATCATGAAATAGAAATCAAGTTTTAGAGACTAAAATAATTAGTTACAATAGAAACTAAAAATAGAGACCATTTTAGAAACTTTAAAAAAATTGGTTTCTAAATTAGTTTCTATTATTGTTAAATAGTTTCTAAATTGGTATCTAATTAGCAACTAAGGTTTTAACTACCAATTATTTAGTTTCTAAATTTGGTAGCAAAAACCTTG
>Ga0123342_1000465_pt1 | contig 63841 bp, 38 predicted proteins | sample Turbeawhitnodule_FD_89960 | JGI IMG/M metagenome (GOLD analysis project Ga0123342, IMG submission 89960) | Root nodule microbial communities of legume samples collected from Mexico - Turtle bean Mexico white nodule | ecosystem: Host-associated > Plants > Roots > Nodule | place: Mexico: Nepantla... | reverse complement strand
TTCTATGAACCACCCTTCGCCTCCTCCATCTTTACACACCTTCACCAGATCTCTCCACCACCATGACTGCAAATTCACTGGGACTTGAACACCGTTTGTATCCAAACCATACTTTGAGTTTATTACTTCATTCCACCTCCCGTCTCGACTGGAGATTAACTTCCACTTCCACTTTGCCAGCAACGCATAATTGAAGTTTCTAATATCCCTGATGCCCAACCCTCCCTCCCTTTTAGGCTTGCATATATCTTTCCAGCTAATCCAGGAAATAGGTTTATTTCCTTTCCCCCAGCCCCACAGGAATCTCCTTTGAATGCTAGTGATACTTTTACAAACCACCTCTGGTGCTTTAAACAGAGACAGATAGTATAGTGGGATCGCCGACAGGACTGACTTGACCAAGCACAGCCTTCCTGCCATAGACAGAAACCTCCCTTTCCATACACTGAGCCTGGATTTAAGCTTACTCAGCACTGGCTCCCAGAATTTCTTCTTCCTCGGGTTACCCCCCACTTCTATACCCAAATAGACAAAGGGTATTGCCATCTGGGTACAATTTAAGGTCTTCATATAGCAATCCATATTACTTTTCCTAACATTTGCACCTGCCAGCTTTGACTTATGGAAGTTGATCTTCAGCCCAGACGCTAGCTCAAAACCCCTGAGAATGGCCTTCAGTGTAAACACGTTAGTGTAAGAGTCCTGACATAAAAACAAAGTGTCATCCGCGAACTGTAGAATACTTATCTCCACCTCATTCCTTCCAATGTTCAGGCCTTTGTAAAGGTTAGCCTTCTCTGCTTGTCTCACTAGCCCTGCGAGCCCTTCTGCTACCACTATAAAGAGAAAAGGCGCAAGGGGATCTCCCTGCCTAAGCCCCCGTGACGGACAAAATTCCTCCGTTGGGCTTCCATTAACCAACACCGATACCGTCGCACTTTCTAGACAACCTTTGATCCACATAATCCATTTACAGTGGAACCCCAACCTCTGAAGCATATCAAAGAGAAACTCCCATCGGACTGAATCGTAGGCTTTTTCAAAGTCCACCTTTAAGCACAGCCCACTCGTCCGTCGCCTCCTAAGGTCTTCTAACACCTCATTGGCCGTTAAAACACTAACGAGTATCCCTCTATCCTTCAGGAAAGCTGATTGGCACTCGTCAATAACTACTGGTAAGACTTTCTTCATCCGTTCTGCTAACACCTTAGTAATGATTTTATACATTACGCCCACCAGAGAGATTGGTCTATACTGTTCCAGAGTAGAGGGGTCTCTTCCTTTTGGTACTAGAGCGACAAACGAGGCATTACACCCCTTAGGGATAATCCCTGAGCCATGAAAGAGATACATCGCTTGTACTATCTCATCTTTTAGGGATTCCCAACTATCCTTAACAAAGTTCATGTTGAAGCCATCAGGCCCTAGACTCTTTGTCCCGTCACATAGCCAAACTGCATTCCTTATTTCTTCCTCTGAAAACGCCTTAATTAGGCTGTCATTGTCCTCTTGAGATAAAGACTTGAAACCAACCTCATCAAGTCTTACCCCAAAGTCTTTCGTAGCTGTGAATCTAGAATCAAAGAGCTTCTTGGCTTCCAATCTTACAGTGCCAGGTTCCTCACACCATTGACCCCCTACCTCCACCCCTTTTACTTCATTTCTGAGTCTTCTCCATCTCAAGGTTGAGTGGTAGAATCTGGTACAGGAGTCTCCATACTTAAACCACCTTGCTCTAGCCTTCTGACGAGTAATGGACTCTATCTTTTTGTCGCATTCCTTCAACCGGCTTACCAGCGCAACCCTTCTCAGTCTATGATCTTCGTTCAGGTCGTTCAAGCAGTCCATACAGTCCAACTCTTCGATTTCCTGTAAGATCTCCTTTTTACGAGTGTAGACATTTCCAAAGACTTCCTTGTTCCATGTCTTTAGGTCTCCCTTCAAGCTCTTCAACTTTTCCTTCATATTTACCATTGCGTTCCCCTGATTAGGGTAAGAAGCCCATTTTTCCTTAACCATCTCATTGAAACCCCTTTCTTGGAGCCAAGCATCAAGCGAACGAAACGGTTTTGGTCCCCAGTCCTTCTCCACCGACTTCACCACTATAGCACAGTGGTCAGATACTTCCCTACTCTGCACATATTGTTTACTCGCTGGCCATCTCACTAGCCATTCCTCTGTGACCAGCACTCTGTCTATTCTACTTTTCGCCGACCCATTAGACTTGAATCATGTGTAATTCTTTCCCACAATAGGTAAGTCCAAAAGAGAGTTATCATCAATGAAGCTATTGAAGCCTTTAATCTCACTTGAGCTAGCTGATCCCCCCCTAATCCCCTTCCTTTCTCTACTACTTCTAACAGCATTGAAATCCCCGCACAAACACCATACCTTCTCTTGTGATGCCGATTTAACTCTTGACAAATCCTCCCAAAGGATCTTCTTATCATTGTTTGAGCAAGCGGCGTATACATTCACCATAACACAGCTACAATTGGTTTTAAGATAGATGCCAAAAACAGCTATGTATCCTTTCCCCATCTTATGGCTGCTATAGCTGAAGGCATCAACGTGCCACATTGACAGCAAACTTCCGCAGCCATTTAACCCTTCATTATGCAGCCAACCCACTCTATTGTTTCCCCACACAGAGAAACATTTTGCCTCAGTAATCTCCCTTAGTTTTGTTTCTTGCAGACACACGAAATCTGCCCCTTCGTCAGCAATCACATGACTCAAGTATCTTGATTTGATACTTCCCCCCATTCCTCTGATATTAAGGTTGACTACTATCATTGGAGAACTTCCTTATCCCCCAGTTTGGACTCCATCAGGATCCTGGTATCACGTGCTTCCATCCGCCCATACTCCAAAACCACCTCCTTCTCGTCTCCTCGACAGAAAAGACCCACTTTCCTGCCATCTGCCCATAACCTTGCCGGTTCCTCCTCACTGTCAGTGACACACAACCTGGAATTACAGATTCTTATGTCTGTATCTGAAATTGATAAGGCAGGTGAAGCCTCTCTGTTTTGCCTCAGCGTCCCAGCTCGAAGTTGTTTTTCACTCAGTCTTACCGACCTTCTCAGATGCGGGCACGAGACCCCCAGTTCTTCAAAACCTTTCTTCTTACGCTGCCTTGGTGGTGAATTCGATCTGCACTTTACTGATGCTTCTTCCACACCTTGAAACAATGGGGACTTAGCCCCGTCGGTGCCAACGTTGAGTCTTAACTGGACGGAACTCCTCGTTTGCGCGTATGCCTTTTCACTTCCTTTCGGCTTAGCTCCGGTGATGCTGTTGACTAGGGAAGTCGCTCCTTCTTCATACCTGTTGTTCTCCAGCGTTCCTTCTGTGGCCTTCGAGCCTAACCTGTCCACAACATGGCTCTTTGAACCCCCTTCATGCTCAAAGGCGATTGGGCATTTGAGTCCTTCACCGGTTCCTTCCAACTGGGCTTCTACATTGGGATCTTGTGCATTGAGGTGGGCCTCAAGATGGTGCGTTCGGCCCATCCCCTTAGGGGCCACGTTTTCGTTTAAGGAGCACTCCACGTCTATAACTGCTTTCGCCGCCTCAGACTGGCAAAGATTACTTGTAAAGGCACCTCCACTGATTTGGACTGTAGAGCTGTCAGAAGGCCTACCATCTTTTGTCGCTGGTCTCTGACTGCCTCCGCTCCTCTCACCCACCCTACCTTTCTGTGTGCCATCTTTTCCAAGGTCTAAGAAGGGAAAGGTTGACTTAGACCTGGACTGTTCACCGTCTCCTTCCTCTTCTCCTACTTCCACCTCTCCTACTCGCCAATGGCCTTCGCCATTGCTGTTGCTAACGTTCTCCCCCCCACTCCCAGTAGAGAAGATTGATTCTTCGACGTACGTTTCAGAGGATGTAACACTGTCGGATGAGTCTTCCCATTCCTTTCTTCCAGCGCACCCCCTGCCAAGACAGCCATTAGGTTGTTCCTCCTCTACTAGGACATTACACAAAAGATCTCGTAGGTGTTATTGATCTTAACAATGTTCCAATGGACTTGAGGTTGAAATATATTTAATGGAAAATTCAACGCAATAAAAATAATAACTCAACAAGAGCAATCAACAGCAGATAATAATTTGTGCAACTTGCAAGATGTGAGGAGCAATAACAAATAATGGCAGCAACACAAAACACACTTCAATAAGACACATAAATTTTTAACGTGGAAAACCTTTTTAATGTGAAGTAAAACCCCCGGACACAAGCCAGTTAATCAAGTTCCACTATGATCAAAGTTATGGTTACAAGAGAGTCTCAAATCACAACACAAATTGTGTTCAATAACCAGTCAAATAACAATACAACAGAGATGAAACAGAGAACAAGAAACCTGAAAAATTCACAAAACTGCAGCTACCGTACGCAGCCTATATGTCACTGTTCCGGTTACTTTTGGACAATCCGAACGGTCCAATTTAAGCAACACGAGCTATGAACCTGCTGACAAAATTTCAGCCTGATCTAACGGTGGAAGAAACAGAAGCAGCAATCCGAAAGTTTTCATCCTCACTAGAAACGCTGAGAATGCTGCTGCAGTTGCTTAAAAAATTTCAGCCCGATCCAACGGTAAACAAAGAGTCGGTGGCGGCCGGAAGTTGCTGAGTGAAACTTTCTCTCTCTTTAATCTTTTCTCTCATTCTCTTTCTATCTCTCTGTTCGAAAAACTCAAATGTTTAATATTGGATTGGGTCTCCACATAGAAAATGAGCCCAACCCAACAATATTGACGTCGTCAATGAGAATCGAACTCATGCATTCCTTTAACCCTTGATTAGGATTTATTATGATAAGTTTAATATAGTCTTCTATCACTTAGGAATCGAGGCAAATGACAGTTATTTTCTTAATCTTTTAAAATGTCTTTTAAAAATAAAACCATGACAAAAAACTTCAAATTAAAAACAAATAATACTTTAAATACGATGATTGATCGTGACGATACTATTTCAACGTGTCGAAAGCGAGAAGAAGTAAACTGCAACATGTGTTAAGTTTACATTCTTTGAAATGAAACCATATGTTAAGTTTACATTTCATTAAAATGAACCCAGTGTTGTCATGGAAACTTCACTACGAATGAGACAGAGGAGTTTATGGCTTCACGTGGAGAATCTGATTTCAAACAAATACGAACCTTTCGTGAATACGCGTATTGAATGTTTGATCAAATTTATTATCATTGACTCGGCCCCGTGATTTCCAGAAAAATACTTAGTCATTTCTTGTGTTTTTGTATGGTCTAGAAGTTCAACCTTCCTAAGTCCCTATGTAACATGTAATAATATCAATCGCTATTCCTTTATCAACCATTGAAATTACTTACTTTACCTTATAAAGTAAGTTACATCATTAAAATTGATTTTTTTTAAAAAAGGGTTTGAAGTTCCCATATTTATGTGCGTGAGATAGGAATCTCAGATGGCAAATGTAAATTGAATGGGACACTGATTAATTTTAAGACACTCCTAAAGTGGTTTCTTTATTGACCCATGCAGTGAATGGAATTAAACAAATTCCATCTTCAAACCCCCACATAAATTAAATTAGATCAAAGTGAAAATGGATTTAATCCACTGAAAATTAATATTTTATTAAAAATAAATATAGAAAACATGTCATCATTTTCAAAACAAACTTTAAAATACAATTATTATTTATTTATAGATTCTTTTCTTCAAAACAAACTTTTCAAATACAATTATTATTTATTTGTAGATTATTTTCTTCAAATTTCCTCAGGTTTTCACTTCGTTAAAAAAAAAAACTTTTGACTTGTAAAAATTATCACTTTTTTTTTAACAAAATTATAATGTTTTATTTTATGTTTATAGAAAAATATTACTTTAACAACGAAATAGTAAAATAGGACACTTTAGTATGGATTACTAACTTGGCCAATTTCAAAAAAAATCATTTCTCATGTGTGGTTCACATTCCAATAAAAAATTATTTCTCCTTCCACATCAGCAGTTGTAATATGACAAAATTTACGGTTGGATTATCAACATTTTGAAACTCAAGTTTATAATTTTCTGTAATTAATGTTATGTGTTTTTTTATAAACTATATATCTACAATTTTACATAATATTTATCTCTTTAATTATAAATATAACTTATATAATTCTTAAAAATTATTAATATACAAATATTGTAGTGAATCTTCTATTTTAACTGTGTTATATTTATTGAATATGTATATCTAAAATCTATAATATGTTTACATGTATAATAAATCTTATTTATTTATTTTAAATATATTATATTTATTTAAATTTACTTTACAAATACCAAAGTGTTTTGTCAAAGTTGGAAAGGGGTTAAAGGAATTTTGCACCTTGTCACAACATATCAAAATTACTTTTAAATTATCATATATGAAAAAAATTCATATGAATGGTCACGATATTTCATCTTTGGAATAAAGCCTCATTTCATTCATATAAATGATAATCTATTATGTAATTTTTTATATTTTTGAATAAAGACAAACTTTATTCATAAGAATAGTCATCGATTTTGTACTATTTTTATTTTTTTGATTGAGACTAGTTTCAGTCATATGAATGATAGTTGGTTTTTATCATTTTATAAAGTCTTGTTCATTTATATTTATATGAATTGATAATCGATTTCAATTTTTTTATCTTTTTAATAAATACTTACTTTATTTATATGAATGGACTTTATTATTTTTATCATCTAGATAAAGATTCACTTTATTTATGGTGATATAAAAAAAATATGAAATAAAAATTAATTTTAAAGATTAAAAATAATTAGTTATTATAATTATTAAATTAAATATCATTTTAGAGACTAAAAATAATTAGTTACGGTAGTGACTAAATTAAAAATTAAAAATAATTAGTTACTATAGTGACTAAATTATATACAATTTTATGTTTCTGTGAATGATTATTGATTTTATTGTTTTTGTGAATGATTATTGATTTTATTTTTTTTCAACACTTTTGATAGAGACCGCTTCATTAATATAAATCGTCATTATCTTCGTCATTTTTGGTTTTAGATGGAGATTCGTTTCACTTATTTGAATGGTCATCAACAACTTTTTTTTTGTTTTTTATGTCTTAGATTGATGGTTGCTTCATTCACATAAATGATTAATATATCTCTGCACTCGTACGCAAAACAAGGTTTTCATACATTACTTCTATTGGTTTTCGAAACCTGCACAAAATTACTATCTCTATTTTCAATTATTTTTTATTATGAAAACATGAAAATGCAAATTTTTAATATTATAAAGTAAAAGTGAGTTTTCAATACCAATTTCATCTGGGTAGTCATAAATGTTAAATAAAATAAAGTGGACTTGACTTAATAAAAAAACACAAAAAATGATAAAATTTTAAAAATATATTAAATTAAAAATAAATAAAAAATACGTTTTATTGATTTTACCACAACTTTAAAACATATTAAAAATAGTCATTGTAATTTATTCTATTAAAATATTAAAATGGGATTAAACTGAAAAAAAAATACGTTTATAATTTTGACAAACCCTTAAAACATATTAAATAAATACAATGTTTTTTTTATTTTAAATATATTTAAAAGAAAAGAAAATATTCATAGTTAGAAATAAATTTTCTCTTTTAATTGTGATAATCACTCGAATCTAGTTTATTTTTCTTTTTCCACACTCACCACTCCCTCATTTTTTTCTCTCACTTCCCACAGTCACCACCCACATGTAGTTTACTCTTTCCCACTCTTCCCTTTATATAAAGGGAGGTTTTTGGAGGAGAAAGGGTGATCAGAACAATAAATAAAAAAAGGGGAAGGGGAGTTGAAGAAAAAGAGAAAACGAAAGAAAAAAAACACAAACAATATGGAGAATAAGAAAAAGATTAAAGGTATCTCCATTGTCCACTCCGGCGACACTCTCCACCCCGCCGCCTCCCATCACCTCAACTGGGTGCCACCAATCACCTCCCATCTTCTTTGTTTACTGATTTAATCATTTATTTTGTAAGTATTCAATAGGAAAAAAACGAATTTTATGCTTCAAGAAAAGCAAGGCAAACTTATATAAAGATAATCATATATTCTAAAGTAAGAACATATAGACTACATACAACAACACAACAATAATTAAAAGATTTAAAAAAAAGAAAATTAGACCATGAAAACAAGTGCATAACAATAAGTTGAGTGTAAATAAAAAATGTAAATTAAATGATTATCAACTTCTAATTAGTTTCTAATTAGTGTTGGTGAGGGAGAGAGAAGAGCGAGTTTGGTTATCTGTTAGGAATCATGGCAAATACGATGTTTTTTTTTTCCACCAATTTTCCTATCTGAGTATAACGAAAAATATTTATAGAAAATCTTTTAGAAATGGGGAAGAGTATTAGACGTTTATATTGCCTGAAAAATAAACACAAGAAATCAACATTTTGGGTTTGTGAAATTTCAAGGGATGAGCGACGCACAAAAACATGAAAAGGAGATTGAATTCAATTTGGATAGGAACTTGGAAGATGTGGGTTAACAAACCTAAATACAATAAGAATATGATTCCAAAGAAGGTTGGCCCTCCCTCAGTGCATATCAGAAAGGTTGGAAACAACACTCTTTTGTATAAGTCATTTCGTGTGGGAGTGCGGGCAATGCACAAAAAGATTCAGAGGAAGTCATGCCTCTTTTTAGGGTTAAGGTGGAGTTATCAAAATGGTTGGAAAACTGTTCTGTTGGTAGATTTTCTGATGTAGTTAATGTACAATCAGTCAAGGAAAGCTTTTTGTGTGTGGGTTCAGTTTTGTGAGATTACGTTATCTCGGGGAAAAATATGTGCTTATGTCTTGTGAAGAAGAGGGCTTAATTGAGAGGTCTATAAAAGAGAACAAAGATTAGTTTGACAAAATTTTCGAGTCAATTGTCTCCTAGAATGACTCTTTTGTGGTTGTCAAAAAACTTGTTTGGGTAAGGTGTAAAGGAATCTTGTTGGCCCTCTGGAGTAGCAAGTGTTTTGAATGTATAAGGGTGTTAGTCAGTACAATGGTCGAGGTAAATAAGGCAATGCTTACAAGAGAGGTCCTAGAGTTTGCAAGGTTGCGCATAAGAGTTCCAGTGGGAAAGGTGACAAGATTGGCAAAAACTGTGAAATTAAATGAATTTTATGTCAGGTTTCCATAGAAGAAGAATTTGGCTTCCCTAAAGACAAGGTAGGGTTTCGTCACGTGAGTTGGGACGAGCCTTCCAAAGAAGGGTCAGAGGCTCAATTGGTTAACAGCGTTGGAGATGAGTTCCTCGATTCCGAGTGTTTCCACTATGGTGCTAGAACTGAGAGGTTGGGAGGAGAAGACCAAATTGTTTAGTTCCTGGTGGAGAAGAGAGAAAGTTCAAAAGGAGGTGCATGCACTAGTGGAGGAGTTAATTCTTTCCTGGAAAGTCAAAACGCCACATTGGGAAAGAAGAAAGTGGGCAACGACATAAGTGGAGGAGTGAAGGGAAGTAAGTCTAACAGTCACACAAGTTTAAATATGGTAGGTTCGAGAAACAAAAGGGTTTGGGCAGAAGACCTAATTTGTGACGAGCCATCCTAGGCCCATTTTCGAGTTGAGAGTTGGGTTGGTGATCTAGGCCCAATTTCTGATGTGGACCTCTATAAGGGCAACCTTCACAGTGTCTTTGGTGTTGTAGCGACAGCCACGATGGCAAACAGTGACTATGTGCTATCAGCAACGTTTCGCGACATCTCTGGTGTTAAGGCGACTGGTGCGATGGTGTACGATGTACTAAAGCTATGTATATCGTTTCACGACTTCTTTAGTGGTGCGACGACAGGCGCGATGGCGAACGTCGTTTCTGGGCCACCTGTTGTGTTGCCTGTAGTTTTCCACAACGAGGAGGTGATGACCAGCAGTGGCTTTTCCAACGGAGAGCCAGCAGGTGGGGTGGTAGGAGAAAGGCGTCATAGTGGTGCTTCCTTGGGTGTAGTCTCGATCTCGTCTTTGGCGGAAGGAGCGGAGGAGATGGGTGCGGAAGGGATTCGCAGTGTTAAAGTTAGAGTGTTGTCGGCTTTGGCGGCGATTTGGAAGCATTTGCTTTCAGATGTCCAACGGGATTTGGTAGGGAAGGTGCGCAACCAACATCCTTACCGAGGGTAGGTAGTATTTTAGCAGACAAAGGGTTATTCAATCTGCTTCTTTAATGAATTTGAGGTCAGAAAACTCCATTGCTAATAACGTTATCTCGGATAGTGTCATTAGAAATTGCAACAAATTGTTTTGGTTGAAAAACGATTATGGTGAAGCTAGGAGAATGTGGAATATTGATAAAGGAGATGGGGTTTTCTCTTTTCGGGGAAGAAGATTTTGTGATAAGTAGTTCACTATCACTGGGAAAAAGGGACAATGTGGAGTCAAGGTGTAGCAGGTTGAAGGAAAATGTTTATGATGATGAACTTAATTAGCATGAATCTCAGGGGACTTAGAGGAAGAATTAAAAGAAAATATTTAAGCGATCTCATTCGTTCGGAACAGGTAGGAATGGTTTGTTTACATGAGACAACATGTTCAGAGTTTGGTAAGGAAAATTGCTATCTTTTGTGGGGTTCTAATGATATTGCGTGGGTTCAAAATGGAGCTAGCAACAATGCGGGGGATCATTACGATGTTGAAAAGGAGTTGTATTTCAAATGTCTAGTTCTTTTAATGTGAACAATTATTCAGTTATCAGAGGAGAGTGGAAGTTCGGTGCAAGAATACGAGTCACAATCGTGAATGTTTATAGCTATGACTCTTTGAGGGAAAATAAGCTTGTCTGGGATGATATCAGTGAACTCTGGAAGCATCAAAAGAAAAAGGCTTGTTGTGTAGTATGGGATTTTAATTCTATCACAAGGAAGGAGGAGAGAAAAGATTTGATTTTTGTGTCTGATTACAATAGAGAAATTAGTAGTTTCAACAATTTTATAGAAAAGTCAAAGTTATTGGATATTCCGATAGTTGACAGAAAGTTTACTTGGTACAAACTGAACGGGTTGGTTAAAAGCATAATAGACAGGATTTTGGTTTCTAGGGATTGACGGGATGTGTGGCCAAATAGCAAACAGTATTTGTTCAACATATCTGTATCTGATAATTGTGATCTTGTGTTAAAAGATACGAGTGTGGATTGGGACCCGAAACCGTTTAGAAGCTTAGATGTTTGGCAAAGTGATGGCAGGTTCAATGTCTTTATACACGGTAAATGGCTTAGTTATGAGGTGCATGGTGGAGGGATGTTTGTTTTAAAGGAAAAGTTGAAAATGTTAAAACCAAATTTAAAATTTTGGAATAGAGAGGTCTTTGAGAATGTTAAACAAGCAGGGGAAGAATTGCATAAGAAAAATTAAAGAATTGGATGCAAGAGATGATGAAAGTGAACTAGACAAATTTGATAAGGAGGATAGAATAATCTTGTTTGCAGAGCAAAGTTGGATTTTTTTTAAACAAGAAGTTGTGTTGTATAAAAAAGCCTGTCTTAAGTGGCTTAAACAAGGTGATTTAAACTCAATTTTTTTTTCATTCGACTGTCAAGTGGAGAAGAGCGAGAAACAGGATTAACGGGGTCTTTGAGAATGGTCATTAGTGTGAAGACAACGTGATGTTGGCAGGTGCCTTTTCAGAGAAGGAAGTTAATAATGCAGTTTGGAGTTGCGACAGTTCGAAAAGTCTTGAGCCAGATGATTTTAATTTTTGTTTTATTAAATTCTATTGGGACTGTTTAAAGGAGGATATTCTTGTAGCTGTGAATGACTTCACAAATAGTGGAAAATGGCCTAGGGGGTCAAATGCGTCTTATATGTTTGATTCCTAAATCCGACAATCTGCAACAGTTGTGTGATTTTAGACTTATTTCGTTGGTGGGTGTCTTTTTAAGATTATATCTAAGATTCTGTCTATCAGGTTGAAGAAGGTGATGAATAAAATCATTGATTTTAGGCAATCAACTTTCCTCGAATGGAGGGGTTTAATGGACAGTGTTTTAGTGGCCAATGAAGTTCTAGAGGAGGTGAAGAGGAAGGAGAAGAGCTATGTGTTTTTTAAGGTGTATTGTGAGAAGGCTTACGACTTGGTGTGTTGGGATTTTATCTATTACATGTTAGGTAGACTTGGGTTTTGTGAGAAGTGGATCTCCTGGATTATATCTTGTTTGGAATCTACAACAATGTCTGTTTTAGTAAATGAGAGCCTGACTAAGGAGTTTATCCCGAATAAGAGTTTGAGGCAAGGAGATCCTTTAGCACCGTTCTTGTGTTCTTATTGTGGCTGAAGGTCTAGCCGGGGTTTCAAGGAATGCTGTTGAGAAGAATTTGTTTGAGAATTTGGAGGTTGGACGCAAAAAGGTTAATGTCAATATGCTTCAGTTTAGAGATGACACTTTGTTCTTTTGCGAAGCTAACATCAAAAGCGTGCTTAACTTTAAGGTTATTATACATTGCTTTGAGTTAGCTTATAGTCTTAAGGTGAATTTCTCGAAGAGAAGATTAGGAGGGGTTGGGGTCGACCAAATTGTTGTTCTTCGGTTTGCGACTATTCTCAATTGTGAAGTGACAAAAACTCTGTTCATTTACTTAGGGTTGGCAGTTGGAGGGTGTTACAAGAAGAGCATGTTTTGGGATGGTGTAGTTGACAAAATTATTGTGCAAATGGAATGGTAGATTCATCTCAATGGCTGAAAGGATTTGTTTGATCAAGTTTGTCCTTTTGGCTATATCACTGTTTTACTTATCTTTGTTCAGGATACCTTCTACTGTGTTGAAGAAGATCGTGTCTTTACAGAGGAAGTTTTTGTGGGGTTGGGGTTCCAAAGGGAGGAAAATTGCCTGGGCGTCTTGGGATAAGGTGTGCGAGCTTAGGGAAGCTGGAGGTCTAAGCATACTTAATATTCGACTCTTTAAGTTGGCCTTGTTGGGGAAATGGATTTTGCGTCTGAACCAAACTAAGGAGGGTTTTGGAAGAAAAATCTAGAGTATAAATATGGTGGTTGGAGAAGTTTAAAAAAGCAAATGCTACGTAACTTTGGTTCTCTCTGGTGAAGAGATCTAAAGGAGGTTTGGGGAAGGTCTTTCGAAGACCGCTTAAGGTGGGTTGTCGGTAACGGGAAATATATATATATATTTTTAGGATGATAATTAGTTGGGCTCTAGCACTTTAAAAAGTAGATTCCCAAGGTTTTTCTCACTGTCAAAAACCAAAGATGTTAAGTTTTTTTCGTTGTGGGGATTGGGATAATAGCATATAGACATGGATATTTTCTTGGAGAAGGAGACTTTTCGATTGGGAAAAAGACCATGTTAATAAGCTTCTTGAGGTAGTGCATGTTTCGAGTCTCTTTTGAAAACGAGGATAGATGGGTGTGAAAGGATGATGATTGCATTGGATATTTAGTTAATCCAATGTATGGTTTTTTAAGGGGCAAGGTTGATGGGGATCCCTTGAGTTTGCATAGTTCTTTTTGAAATATTAAGGCTTTGCGCTCAGCCATATCACTCCTTTGAGGGTTTTGGAAAACAATATTGCTACCAAGGTCAATTTGACAAAACGAGGGATCGTGATTAATAGCATTTTGTGTGACCCATGCGAGGTGAAAGAGGAGACAACAAACCATTTGTTATGTTTGTTATGACTAGACGTGTTAAAGATGTAGATTTGAGTTAGAAGAATAGATACTAATAGTTTTTGTAAATATAGACATTTGGAGTTGAAAAATTATAATAAAAATAATTATGATGATGATAGTTGCTACAATGTGATGTTAATTATAGAGGTGATAATAACAACAATAATAATATAAAAATCATAAACAAAAATAAAAATTGTTTAAATAACCATACTCCTCATAATGATTATGATAATAATAACACAAAATAACAATGATAATAATAATATAACAACAATAGAGATAGTTGTACTTATTGTGATGATAACAACACTCACTTTTAATATGAGTGTAGTTTTTAATTTGAAATCAAAATATTTTATTTTATTTTTTAAATATAGTTAAAAAATTGTTTAGGCTATATTTTGACCGAACATAATTATATTAAAATTAAATTCGAAGACTAAAAAACAAAAACATCCACGGTGAACGGTGTTACTGATGAATGATTATTACAATTCATATTTTGTTACAGGAAGAAACTGCCAAAATAACGTAGGGCTTACTAATTGGGCTAGCATAGACAACCCAGATATTGTTCGACAAGGCCCAAGAAGAATGCACTTGCTCTCACAGTCCCTCAAGCTGAAGAAGAACCTTTCTTCGTTATAGTCATTGAGACCGAACCGTCGCCTCCATTCATTCATGCCTTCAAGGTGAGTTCATCTCTCTCTCTCCTATCTCTTCTGTGTTCGCATAAGCAAGCCCAGTTTGAACAAGTGCAAAATTCTTAACCCTTATAATTTGCTAGTCTCTTTCTCTTTTGTCATTCCATTTATGATTTTTCTACTTTCTGATTGGATACTCCCTTCCACCTCTCTAGCTGCGAGATACCATTTCCGACCAAGATTTTGATTCAGTTTTTTAGAAATTAAACTTCCAGGAACTCGAGTCCAGTTATACGTTGAAATGTATACCTAGGGTTTAGGGTTTTGTTGCATTGCATGTGAGTTAACTGATATTTGGAAGCTTGAGTTCGTAGTATATAATGTGTTGGTTTTGATGGATATGTAGTTATGACTATAAACAACTGGTTAGTGGGACTATAGTTTTTCATTTTGAAACTTGTTTTCAACATAGCATCTGTGGAGGATATTGGTGATTCAGTTTGTTTAAATGCACAACTTTGGCTCTCTGTTTAAGGGGAACGCTGACATCGAATGCTCTTTACGACTCGCACCTGGAACATTTATGCTGATTTCTGATTGTTTTATACCTCTACTTTACGTCTGAAGCATCTTCTGAGCTAGGTGATGGGTCTGGAAAAGAATGTTCGTGTATTTTTCGATGTCTCAATTGATGCCGACCCCGTGGAAAGAATTGTTATCCAGGTAATAAGAAAGTTAAGAGTTTTCTTGTTTGTAAGTATATCTAATGTTTTCCTGAACATCTTAGGTTCGTATGAATAAACTCTTTTTGAATTGTGCAGCTTTTTGATAGTATTGTTCCAAAGACAGCCGAGAATTTTCGGGCGCTCTGTACAGGTATTTTCAAGTTCAAATAGGGTCTTTATATGTCTTGACATCATTTTCATTTTCAAAATAGTTTGTTTGTTGCTTGTGGAACATGAAGTTTGTAAATGTATTGGGTAATAGTGAGACTGTGGAGCTTCTTCCTGACCAAGAAAAATATTGGTTTCAGGAGTGATATAGACACTAGTTTGATTGGGGGTCAGGAAGTTATATGCATCCTGAATAAGTTCCCTTCGCACTCTTATGCTGATCAACATACGAGCAAGATTCTATTTTACCTAGATCCCTTTTCCTCCCCCTTGCATATTTGGGGTTGGGAGAGGAAAGTTGAACTTGTATATTAATGTATGTCAGTGTTGGTTAAATTCTTATCCCCCGATCCTAACTTAAATTTATAGTCCTTCTTTTGGTTAACTTACATGAAGCCAACAATGCTAATTTGTATGAATGGTGTATACTATAAAGGTGATGTTTGATTAAGAGGAAAAAACAGAAGATAGACTTGTTTTAGTACTTTATAGGTTTCCTTTTCTCACAGTTGCACATAAATGTTAAACAAATAGTTCTACTCATTTTGAGCTTTATCTGTAGAAAACGTGAGGCAAAAACCAAAGCTATGCCATTTCTTTTATAACATCTTCATAGAACTTTTAATTGTTACTTCTTTGCCAACTTGTTTAGTTGAATATAAAGTTTATAGTCTATGTGCGTGAGATACTAGTCATTTGTAATTTACCTATGGTGGTACATGTTACTTCCTGTCGATACAAATATCTAGCCTACTAATGTGAAATTATGTTTATTCTATATAAGATAATGCCAAATGATGGTATTAAAATTTGACTCAAATGATGGTATGTTTTTCATAGTAATTGGTTCTTTAAACTTTGCACTCTACTTTTGCTGTAACACTGCTTTTGTTTGTAGGTGAGAAGGGCATTGGAGAATCAACTGGGAAACCTTTGCATTATAAGGGAACAAGCTTTCATCGCATAATTAAAGGTTTCATGGCTCAAGTAAGTTGTCCTTCATGTTTACTCTATTCATGATTGTCACCAAAGGTTGACCCAGCATACGATGCTCCCAAGTAGTTGGATTTGGGGATGGTAGGTGTACGTAGCCTCACCATTCTCCACAAGTGGAGAGGTTGCTTCTAGAATTTGAATTCATGACCTCCTGGTTGCAAGGCTGTATTTGCCTTACTGTTGCGTTGCGTGTAGACTCACCTTCTATATTCATGATTAGCATGAGCTAACGATAACTATGTTGATGTTTTTTTTATGTTGCATGTGGGTACTATGTCTAAATGAAAGTTAGCCAATTGAACATTTCAAATAGTACACTCTGTTAGTAAGGTTTTGCGGAAGTGAGGCGAGGGTACCAAAAGAATATTTTGGAGTTTGCTCTTGCTTTGTTCCCTATTTCTCCAAACTTGTTTTTTGAAGTTCATTTGTCTTCTTTTTTTTATCAGCAAAGAATAAATAAAATAAAAAGAGACACTTAAGGGGTGTCTCAACCCTTATACAAATGAAGTTCATTTATCTGAAAACATTACCAACTTTCTTTCTTGTGTTCTGACAGGGTGGTGATTTTTCAAGGGGTAATGGTATGTTTTTTGTTTCTGTTATTTACCTAATATGATATGTTGTTCCCTTTTGACCTCATATCTTTTACAAAGAGTTTTAAGGAACAACTTCACTGCTTTACAGGCACGGGTGGGGAAAGTATATATGGTGGAAAATTTGCAGGTACCTTTTATAAGAGCAGTTTTTTTTTATTCTACATTCAAGGATAAAAGAAGCAAAAAGGCTTACACATACTTCAATGTATTTCGATATTAATTATTTGACTATACCCCCAATTACTTCTGCCTTGCAGATGAAAATTTCAAACTAAGACATGATGGACCTGGCTTTCTTTCTATGGCTAATAGTGGGCCTAACACAAATGGATCTCAGTTCTTTATTACATTCAAGCGCCAACCTCATCTTGATGGGTATACAATCTTTGAATGTTTTCATTGTACTAGTTTGATGTGCTTCAGTCATTTTGTATACCATACTGGATTTCAATCTGCATTTCTTGTTCTCGTTTATGGCCCCAAAATTTTTACTATTTTATCTTTCAGCTTTTTATTCTTTTTTGCTGCTGCTGTTGTCTGTGCATTTCTTTTTTCTTGCTGATGGCCCTTGTAAGTTTTACTCGTGTTATTTTCAGTTTCTTTTGATTGTAGTTGCTATTTAGAGTCTTTGTTGTCATGTGCTAAAAAAGTTTAAGTTTGTAATGTCTGTAATTGATGATTTGTTGATGTATTGGTGAGGTTTTTTATTGTATTCTTTCACATGTTAATGCAGGAAACATGTTGTTTTTGGAAAAGTTGTCAATGGAATGGATGCTCTGAAGAAAATTGAGCTGGTAGGAACATCCGATGGGAAACCTACCCAGACAGTTAAAATTATTGATTGTGGTGAAGTTTTTGAAACAAAAGCTCAGCATACGGTTGAGAAGGAGAAAGGTACTTGCGATAGGAAATACATATTGATGAATATATACTATAAACTGGTTGCTTCAATCTCTTGTTAAATGCTATTGCTTGTAATACATGAACTGCTTCATGTTTTAGGGAAAAGGAGAAAATCAGGGAAACCCCTTAATTCCGATGATAGTTCTGAGTCTTCCGACAAAAAGTCAAGGGGGAAAAGAAAAAAATCTTCCAAAGACACGAAGAAAAAAAGGAGAAGATACTCAACATCTGATAGTGATAGTTATTCCTCAGATTCTGAATCAGATTCAGCTTCAGATTCTGAATCGGATTCTTCTGATTCTGATTCCTCTAGTTATGGGAAACACCGGAAGAGGAGAAATAAGCGCAAGCATGGGAAGAAGAGGAAAATTGGTCGAAACCAGAGAAAGAGAAGTAGGCACAGTCGAAGTAGAAGATCAAAGCAAAAGTCTAGGCGGTCTGATTATAGCTACCTTTAAAATGCTCACCCACTTTTATCTATTGTTGTACTCCTCCAGTAAGCTTTAAGGGATTTTACTTTCCTTTTTTCAGCAGTTCTGAGGATTCAAGTGATAGCTCTAGTACTAGTGGTAGTAGTTCTAGCGATGAGAAAGCTGATCGTCGCTCCTCAGGTCGGAAAACACATGCTGACAATAAAGCAGAAAGAAATCAAGGTATGCTATTTATTTAATTCTTACAATATGTCCTGTGCCCTCCCTTCTCTCTCTTTTCCTCCACAAATACTCTATGTAGCCACCTAAGCTTATAGCTGCTCTTGCTACAGACACAGAAAAGCAATCTTCGAGCCTTCCTCGACAAGATCAAATTATTCCAGAGCAAACAACGGATACCAAGATTAGAAGAACTGTGGACAAGCAATCACATGAAGAAGGTGAATTGTCTCCGGAAAATGGGGCATTTGTGAATAACGGGCATGATACTCAAGCTGAATTTAGTAAACCTGCTAAACAACATGCTAATTCAGATGTTTCAAATGACAATAGGTTTTGCCTCTTGCTTTCTTAGCTTCTAATTATTATTCATCTCATGTAAATTTTGCTTCAGTAAATGTCTCCTTCTGGGCGTTTAATACTTCTCCACTAAGTTTGTATGACATCTTTTATTTTATATCCAGAAGTGCAAGAACTGGGAGAAGTCCTACCAGGGATTCTGGTGAGCTAGAGCTAAACCAAGGACGTGCTTTGTTGCAGGCTAGTTCTGGTCAAAAAGCATCTGAACCTGCAGCCCCTAAACATGGTCATCGCTTTTCGAAAAGCCCTTCACCAAATGGCATGCCTAAGCGTATTAAAAAAGGACGTGGTTTTACTGAGCGCTATGCCTTTGCCCGCAGATATCGTACTCCATCTCCTGAGCGGTCTACTCGCACATACCGATATGGTGATAGAAATATAAGGAGGAACTTTGATAGGTATGTATAGTTCTACACTATTTTGTTTTAAACTGGATTATTTAATAAAATGTTGGATGTTGTTCTGACTTGTTATGTTAATTTGAAGAAACACAAGCTACAGAAGTTATTCTGAGCGATCTCCACCACGACGTTATCGAAGTCCCCCTGGGGGTAGAAATCGTCCAAGGTTCTTCCTCGCTCTTGTTTGTTTGATTCTGCTATGTAGTTAGACCATGATGCTTCCCATTCCTTGCATAAATTTAGCATTTTCTTAATTATATATTACTAGAAATTAGACCTGTCAATTTGTCCCAACCCACGGGGCTTGGACCTGACCCACACAAGCTCAGACAAAAGCCCACGTAAGAAAGAGGCATTGGCAAAAGGGTCTTGGCCAACCCATGGGCCATTTTTTAAAGTAAAATAATCTTATTTAAAAATGAAAATGGAAAAACAAACATTTACTTAAAAATAATTTTTTATATACATGAAAAACATTTACTCAATTCAAATCCAAACCTAGGACATTATGGGCAAGGTCCGGTTATAGGTCAAGTTAAGGACCAATCAATAATTACTGTACAATATTGAAGGATCAATTTGCAGTTTAGAATACTTTAGGGACTCAAAACAATTTTGAAAAGTATTTAGAAGTTAATTGAAGCCTTGTAGTGGGCTAAACCCACTTTGACCTGACCTTGATCCTAACCCACTTTATGTAGAACCTGAGAGGGCTGGGGCTTTTCAACCCACTAATTTGGTGGGTCAATAAAAGGGGGCTTATTCAAGGACTGGGTTGGGGTTGGGCTATGGATCAAATTGACTTCCTTTTTATTAAACTGCATTTCTTTGTGCATGCTTATGTAGTTGTTATGTTCTAATTCTAATACAATTAAGGGTCCATTTGTTTTTAGTTTTTATTTCAAAAGTAAATTCTTTATAATGCAGTATTTATAGATATATTTTTCGTAAGCTACTATGTTTAACATGAGAAAAATACTGTAATATTAACTTTTTTTTAGGTTTTCCCTTTGTGGAAAGACATACATAATTACTATGAAATTTAATTAGATGTTTTTCTTAAAAAAAGACTGAAGCAAATGAGCCCTAAATTATGCATATCACAGTTTTGTTTCTCAAAGAGCAAGACAAAATACAGAAGGAAAATACATACATGAACTTAATTTCTTATCCTTATGGTTTTAGATACCAAAGCAGGAGAAGTCTTAGTAGGAGCATCTCTCGCAGTCCAGTGCGTGGCCGTTTTAGAGACCGTGACCGGAGTCGAAGCCCAAGACGTAGTCTTAGTCCTGAAGACAGGCGACCTCCCATAAGTGACAGGTTAAAATCTCGACTTGGTCCAAGAAGTGATGAACGATTGGCAGACAGGAGGGGTAGGTCAAAGTCCAATTCTAGGAGCAATGGCTCATCTCGCTCCAGATCCCCTGATGCTACACCACCAAAACGACATGATAAAAGGACTTCCGTATCTCGTAGCAGGTCTAGGTCCAGCTCTTCATCCGGTCAGAAGGGTTTAGTTTCTTATGGAGATGCTAGTCCTGATTCTGGGGTTAGGTAAGTATCACGCAGACTCAATATCAACTCTCAAGTCTCAGCAGCAGGACCCACCTTAAATTCTTATAACCGGCTATTTAGGGCTGCTTATTTTCCATGTCCTCAGTGAGTTCTGATGTTGATCTTGAATTCAAGGACTTAGTATTGTGCATTAGCTTAAAAACGAGCATGTGTTGGTTCAACAAAGGTTATCGGTACCAAAACTTGAATGATGCGCCTAGAGTGATTGTGTTCATAATGATTTTTTTGTTAACAGCAATTTTTTTTCTTTGAATTTCATCCTACCCAAAAGGCCATTTTTCATTTATTTTTTTAAACCTATATATATATATTAATTATTTCGAAGCAATGTTCACATGAATTAATCGCTTATTAAATTCAAAATATAAAAATCATTTAAAAATTTATTACATGGGTGTAGTACCTTTGCTCGACTGAAGCCTCCATTTTCTAAATTAAATTACCATCAAATTCCTTTAAACCACTACAAAATTTCTAGTAATTCTGTTCAACTTTGTCAAATTTGCCATCGTCTGCTTCTTAATCCTTCCTAATCATGTGTACTGCGAAATGCAAATTGGTGCGTTGCAGATGTATGGGTCAGAGGGTTGGGAACAGTATGGTCAGTGCAAGCTTAGATCAGTTAGATGCAACCTTTATAGTGGATCACTCTATATAATAGTCTTTTTGTGGTTTGTGTACGAATTTACGGTAGCGTCATGGTAGAATCTCTCAGATGGGTTTGGTAGTTCATGGAGAAAATGACGAGGGTAAAAATAGTGGGTTTGTTTGGTTTTTATTTCTCTTGAATGTTGGTGACTATATGAAAGAACTATCAAAATTGAAATATACGAATTGATTTTAATTTTAACTTCTAAAATATTAATTTTTATGCTTTTTTCTTTTCTTCAATAAAAGTTGATGAAAAAGTTATCGAAATAAGTAATGGTTTAACTAATTGTATAGTCTACCAACTAGAAAATAGATATATTAGTAAGTGGTCATAACAAATTTGTTTAATTTTCTTTAAAATCACTCAAAGTTCCATATGGCCACGTGTTCTATTTTAAACTACCACTTAGACTATTATTTGTAATTGTGACTGTTATTAATCCACCATTATAAAAAAAAAGTGAATAAAAATATACATTTTGTGGTTGTTACACTTTCACTTTGATTGACTGCATGGATCACTGCATGATTGCTAATTTCATCATAAGCATTGGCAACAACAACTTGGAGGCAATGTAGTATTATGGTGTTATTAGACAGTCTTCTCCTTGCACTGTAAACAGATACCCCCACTCACTTACACTCTGCAATCTCCATATCCCACGTCTCTAATTTCCCATACTCCATTCCTCTCTACACTATATATGCCAATTACATCACTCTGAGGCAACCCATTCATACCCATTATTAATGCTACAATAGATTCTCTACTCAATTTCTCACCATCAATTATAAATCAACTCCACTTCATTCACTTTCATACATCAAACACGCATCTCATATTTTATTACTTCAAAACTTAATTCATTTTAACTTATGTATCCAATTCTTAATGAGACATATTTTTTAATATTTTCAAATCAAACTTCATAAATCTAAGTCTTATCTATTTAATAGCTAAAGATGTGATACAATAGTGATAAGTAGTTTGAACTCTTGTATATAAAGACTTGAAGGTGAACAAAGCCAAATAATGTGGGAGTAAAACATTTTGAAATACTCTACAAAACACAACAGTCATTGTTATAGATAAAATAAAATATCATTCCTATAATACTAAAAGTATGCTAATGAATTATATTTGCTCTCAAAATTAAAGCACGTAATTCTATTATTTTTTTAATAACTACACATTATTATTCCAATTTATAGCTAGGGAAAGGAGAAAAACATCACGATAGAAAGAACCCTTGGGCTGGTTTTCATTATATATTTGAAATGCAGAAGAAAGAAGATTGATTCAAAGTAGTAAAACGATGGAAATCTACTTGCAAATGATTGGTTGGAAGTGCGGTGGAGCACTTGGTTGTTTTCTTAATGAGAGAAACTATGGCTGATGAGTCTCAGCTTTGGCAGCATACACAAGGTGAACGTGGGAGACACTCTTGTTCCATTCATGTTCACCTGAAACCCTACAACAAATCTTCAGTCAAACCACTACTTCCCAAAAAAGGAAACTATTTCATTTTGCTTTAAATTCAAACGTATTCAAAATTCATTAGTTAACATTCCTAATCCAATCATAAAAATAAAACTTAATTTTATAAGAGTGAGTTAAACTTAAATTCTTTCCTTAAAATATATCAAAATTTATTTGTAACAAAGTTGGTTGGTTTTATCTAATAAAGTTGGTTGATAATCCATTAGCTATTAACAAGTTTCAATTTGTCTTAAGTTTTACAAAGCTAGATATAATTCAATCTGATTGAAATAAGGGAGCTAGAGTTGTCACTAATAACTCATTAAATTAAAACAAAAGTGCTCTAAGAATTTATTTTTCAGAGTAAAATTTTACCCTGTAAATGAAATACAAATAATTATAGCCATGATTTTTTTAAATAATTCCTAATACTAAAGTCAAATATCAGCAGAGAAGGAAAAAAAGTATGTTGATGTAAATAATAGTGGATGGTATAAGAATGAAGTTGTCATTTAAAATACTATATCCTTTTCCTGTCTTCCATACCCTCTGCATTAACTGAGGAAGTTCGTTCCATGATTTTTATATGCCTTGCCTGCATGATATATATGAAAATACAATGTTAATTAGTTAATTCTACTTTTTGTAATGTACATTTGACTTTCCCAAGTTCTGAAATTTTTTATTTCATGGTGACACTTGGTAGATAAAAAAAAAAAGAGTGATGAATGTTGCAATGAAATAATTACATAGTTTATAGCATGGTTGGTTCAGTGCTGGATCATCAGTTGATGCTGGAGGATCCTGTCCAAATATCATCTCACAACTCATGTCATCAAAATCTGCAAATCAAAAGATAAATAAAACAATCACATTGTAATCATCCATTATTATCAAGAGATGTTAGTGGGATTTATTTAATCATTTAATTACAGGAATTTCCCTTGTCCAATACGAGGTCCTGTACATTTCACCACCTCAAATTCACATAAACAAACAGAGATTACTATCATTAATTTAGTGTTGAGTCGGCCATCATGATTCAATCTCAATGATTTTGGTATGAGAATCAAGATGTTATTCACGGAAAATAACACTATCAATCAACACTAAACTCATTGCTTATGGTTAATATATGGTTTTAAATACAACTCTTCTATAAAAAAAAAAGTAGTTAGGTATGAAAATAATACACTATGGAATGTGAAACTTTTTTTTACGCATATTATTTTAAAAGATAAACAATCGATTTAGTATTTTTTTATCGACAATAATAAATAAATAAATATGAACCATTTTAGGGGTGGTTCAACCCTTATATATAATGGTAACCCTAATCACACTTAGTAAACATACTCACAAGTATGACTATACAAGACACTCCTAACTTAACCCAGAGAAAGACATCTGACATACTAAGTAAACATCTCATAAGATCATCATAATACAATGAATCTAAGCACCAATTAGAAAAGGAAAAAAAAACGCAGACTGTGACTTGGATAAAACCCAATATCAAGTCTTTAGTTGGACCAACGCGAAAACCTCTCGTACATCTACTACTCCCCTTTAAAAATAACCTTATTCCTATGCTTCCAAACCTCATTAACTACTGCAATCCAAATCCCTTTCCAAACCTCATCTACCGAAGTCGGTGCACTGCTCATCCTAAACTGGCAAAAATTTACCAATGGACATTATGAAACACTTTGTTTTTGGTATAATTATAATTGATTTAGTATAATTTGACATATTTTGTTTTTGGTAAAATAAGAAAAAAAATTACATTTTTAAGTGTAAAAACTTTACTTTTGATAATATTTTTTAACTCCACGGATGACTGAGTAAGTCATTGAACACGTGTTTATATTTGTAATTATCACGTGTTTATTATGAAAGAAATTAACGTTAAAATTCAATTAATCTTAAATGAACTATTAAGTATTTTAAATTTACAAAGTAAAGAAAAAGAAGGTAAAAGATCTGCTTTACGATTAATTTCATATTAACGATGATTTTTTTTTTGTAAACCCATTTGACAATTATTAAAAATTAAATGTATATTCAGTTATATTAATTATTAACTGAGTTTAAAGAAACCTAACAAAATTAAAATTTTTCTATTAAGAATATAATTTCGTTTATAAATAATTATTGTAATAAATCGAATATTTATCTTATTATAAATTTATTGATTTCTATTGTAATTATTTTAAAGATTATATCAATGATTTTTTATTGAATCATATTGATAAGTTTTTTATACTAATAGTGTATGACAATTAAACTTTCTCAACTGAATTTGGATGGGTTTATTTGCAATTTTGTATCTTAGTGGTATGTGCATGGGTCCTATATTGAAATCATGATTCTGACTCTAATACTAGTGGACTTGTAGAGACCATCATCCTTAGTTGCTTATGAAATTTATTTATTTCATTTGTTCATATCCTTTTTGCTGGGCTTACCAAAAAAGATAATTTTATATATTTTTTTACTATTGTTCAGTTGATCAGTTTTTTCATTTTCTACATCCGGTTAAGATCAGGAGCAAGTTGACTTAGTCTTAAAATTTAATTTTTAATATAGAATAAATTATTTTTAAAAAATATATTATATATACTTTAGTAACTTCAATCATATTATGATCGCTTCTAAAATGAGTAGAAGTAAAATAAAAAATAAAAAATACTGCACTAAACTAATTAAAACTTGAATAATAATTAAGATATATTGTTGAAGATACTTACTGGGTACCATGTTGACGGACATCCCCAGAGAGTCCTTTATAAAAGTTTGAGATGGCATTTTGCAGAGATTATTACACATACCTACACAACTTGTCTCCTCTAAAAACCTACATAAATTGTTTGGTTATTTTGCTGAAACAATCATAAAATCATATAAAGAAAAACAATTACATAAAAACTGTTCAATAAATATTAATTAGAAATTAAAAAAACATATATTTCTACGTATAAAGTAAAGAATAATATTTTTTAATCATAACTTGTCATTTAAATATAAAACTATTAGACTCAAAATGCAATAGATGTATTAGTAATCATGATTTTGGTATTGAAAAAAAAATGATGGTGATGATGATGGGAATAGAGAATAGAATGTTGGAGAGAAGCTGAATCATAATTAGCAGATGGTGAAGGTGGGTGAATTGGGGACCATTTTCTGTTAAAGATGAACATCATTTGTATGGAAATAAAAAATAGAAAAAACAAAACAAACCAACATTTTTAGATTAAAAAAAGAACCTAACCTGCATTTTGGGATGTAGACTACATTTTTTTCACTTCTGCCGTTGACTTTTGATTCTCTCACCTATGAAGGGTGAGATTAATGAGTTTTAATCCTTAAAAGTTATTATTAAATCATTGTCGGAAAGTAAAAGGATGTCCCCATAGGTGAAGAAGGTTATTTACCATCTATACCATTTATTTTATTTTTAGATCACATCATATTATAAAAATCCAATTCTATATTAGAGTCATATCAGATAGCATTATTGTATAAACAATTTTTTCCCTCTCAAATTTAATGTGCATATGTATATATTAGGAATCCAACTAAAAACTGTCTTAGTTAAAGTAAAATAGTGCCTAACTAGTTGATTTATGCATTCAGATGTTTATTATCTGTAATTAACTTAAAGTAAAGCTTTATGTTTCTTTAAATTTTGCAATTTTATTTTTCGATTGAAAAGTTTAGATAGCAGACACCATCCCTTGAAAGGGAATCCAAATCGCAGCTATGAACTCAAGATTCCATTAGATGTGCCAATTCTTGTTGACTAAAGTTTTATCATTTAAAGTATAAATAGTTTTTTGGTTACATATGAAATTGAATATTTTGAAATTATTCTCTAATTAGAAATCAAATTATAATATTTAAACGGTATAAATAAAGTCTTAATAATTAAACTTTAAGTCAAACTCAATCTTCTAAATCTGGTTTGTAAGATGAAGTTTGCAGCTACTTATACTATAAACGATTTTATCTATAATCGATGTGAGACCTCTAACACACTCTTATCATGTAAAAACTATCAACTCGAGTGTGAGACTAGATATTTTTGGGTAGTTCACAAGTGATACGATAAATCTAATAAACTCTTATTATGATAAACTTTAAATAACTTTGATATGATAAGAAATAAACTTTGAGTCTAACTTGACTCTAAAAAAACCAAACCAAAACTGATTTGTAAGATAACATTTGCACTCAATTATAACTATAAAGTTTCATCATTTATCATTTTTAGTGTATTCTAGATCTTCAACCCCACAAACCATTCATCACAAAAAAAATGGTCACATACTACACCGCAAGAAGAATACCAACATGTGAAATTTTTTAATAAAAATGATCATAGTATCATGAATAGGTTAAATTTACGTCTAAAAATCATAAAAAAAAATTATAATGAAGATAAATCAATGTTACATGACTTTAAAATATAAAATAATCAAATTTATATTATCATATACATTGATATGTAGGAATATACAAACTAAATATGATGTATAAACTTGCATTTGAATCGCTTTTCAATATAATATTTATATTACAAATTTATTACTATAGCTGTATATATCAAGCAACTGATAAACAATAAGAGAAGGGAGTGATAAATTAAAATAATAAAAATATTAGGGTTGATGTGTTCAGATATTATAAATTAAAATACTAACAATATTGAGAGCGAGAAACAATTAGACATAGGGGATATTCTTCATTCTCACAATTCAACATTGTTTCCTTTTCTTCTTTTTAAAATGCATTTCATTAACTATTCTGCAATTACCAAGAAAAGTTTTCCTTAAATTATCTCTTTTATCCTTTAGATCTAAACTAAATTTCAATAATTTAAATGCTAATAGTCAAAATGAATATATAAATTCATAAGTATAAAATACGGTTTGCATATTTAAGATATATTTGTATCATAAATTTTAATTATATATAAATAATATGTTCACAAATATTCTTTTTAGATTGATTTTTTTACATAAAAAATCATATATTATATTTAGACTAAACTATTAGAAATTGATTGTTAAAAAATAGACTATAGCTAACCGTCCATCTCTATAAAATGACTTAAATTTAAAAGAACTACCTGAAAAACTCATAGGATGAAAATATGTGGGTTTCGATTAGCCCATGGGTCCTAAATTTAGAAATTACCTTAATTACTTTTTGAATCTTTGAAGTTTAGGGTAGACGTGGTTTTGATCTCCTAAAATTAAAAATAAATTATTTTACCCTCTCAAAATTAAAAAAAAAAACACTAACTTTGAAAGAGTAAATTATTTTTCAAAAACTATTTTTAGTCCCTAAATTTAAATTTCAAGGATTAAAATTATATATTTCTTTAATTAAAGAGACTAAAATGAACCTTTTAAAATTTGGAGAACCAAAACATACATAATCTAACCTTGCAAATTTTTGCACTAACAATCATTAGATAGAAACTAATTTTAGAAATAAAATATAATTAGTTATTATATTGACTAAATTATATACTATATTAAGAACTAAAAAAATTATTGTGTATCTAAAAATAGTTTTTATTATTAATAAAATTTATAAATTATCTTTTAAATTGGTATCTAATTAGCTACCAAGATTTTAACTACCATCTATTTTATATTCTAAAATTAGTAGTTAAAACCTTAGTAATTAATTAAATATCAATTAACTGATTAGATACTAATTTACAAACTAGTTTATAAATTTAGAAAATAATTTAGATACCAATAATTTTATAATCTATAAATTAATATCTAATTTAATTAATATAGTAACTAATTATTTTTTTCTCTAAATTTATTTCTATTTAATGATTTTTTAGTAGCGTTAAGATAAAACTAAAATAATCTCGCTCACATTAAAAGTATTCTAACTAATCTATTTAATGATTTGTTGAGATAAAATTAAAGATGATGTCAATCACATTAAAAGTATTTTAACCAAGATTAAAGTGAATAAATTATAAGCAATATCAACTTAAGGATATCTTAGGTAAAGATGCCCTCTCTTGATTGATGTTGAGTTAAAAATTATCTACAACTCATACTAAGGTTAAGATATTCTAATTGGGTAAAGATGAATTTTTTTAGTTGATAGGAAACAAAATTTATTATAATTATGGTTGAGTTGAAGATAATATAGTTGAAGTCTGAAATTACTCAAATGTGATATAAAAAAGGATAAATATTATAATCGAGGTTAAGTTTAAGCCATTCTAAATAAAATCAACCTAAAATTCAAAATAATTTGATTGATTGCGTTAAAAATATTTTAGATGAGGATGAATTAAGATTATTCTAGATGAGAATAAAATAAAAATGAAGTTACTCTTCCTTAAGGTGAAGATATTTTTGAGTAATGTTGAAATTATTATAGTAGACTTCAAATTAAAAATATTCTTTCTTAGTCAAATTTAAATTACTTTAACCACCAAAAATAGTTAAAAATATTTTAACTTGATTTAAATATATTTCTGTAGACTGATTTAGTAGATAACATTTCTAAAATAGACTTATTTGTCTTAAATCTTAATCCATGCTTTTTATTGAATGAGTTAGGAGCTTTTAAACTTCTCTTATTAGATGGAACCAAATTAAGGCCATTATAGCAAGTGATATGAAATAGATTAATTCAAGAGAAAAATATGAAATCTAATTATAACTATAATAACTCCTAAAATGCTATGTATTGAATCTTGATGGCTGCTAGGAAACTCAAATAGGATATGCAAATGATTATGTTGACCTAACTATAAAAACTTGTTTGACAGTGTTTCAAACTATGTAAGGAAATAAAATTTCAATAAAACTAATCATATTTCATATTCATAACATATATTTTTATAAAAGTAGAGATATAAAAAAAAGGAAAATAAGATTAAGAATATGAGGAAAAAAAACTTTATCATGCAATTAATCATTCAAATAATTTTTTTAATTTTTTTTATTAAAAAACAGATTTTAAGTTTAGTTCAACCTTATAAAATTTACTTATGAAATTTATACTCATTTATATAAAATATTCTTATCACTCATCGATTAATTTTTTTTTTTTTATAAATTATGTACTTCATATTTTAAATGTTTTCTAGTATTATATTTCACACTTAGCAAACTATAATTTCTCAGCTATTTTTGTATTTGAGTCATTATCAATAATCATTTTTTTTTCAACACTAACACGTGAAAGGTTTTGTTTGAATGAATTTCTTAATTAACAAAGCAAAGTAAGAAAAAACCCATAAACTAAATTATTTTTTATATAAGTTAATTTTAGTTGGTGAAAAAATATATCTTTTTCTTTTAAAAGTGTTTATAAAAAATTTCATTTAAATATATTTTTAAATAAAATCTATTTTATGTACTAGTTATTTATTTATTACTACCTCGTTAAACCTATAGAATATTTCAGTCCAATCACATGTAGAAGGGATACTCAACCTATTTTATTTTTCAAAAATAAAAAAACTTTAATACTCTATACCAACCGTTTTATGATAAAAAGGAAGAGATTTGTTAGTAAAAGCTTAGGTGTAAATGCAGAAAAATATGTATTTTCCCCCTTATTTTAGAGGTACAATTTTTACCCCATTTTCCAACACTTGCTCTTTACCTGTTTGCGTTTTTGTCTTTCTTGGCTTTTTAAATGCTAAGTTCCTATTGAGAAATGAGTGTGAGAAAACCACACCCTCTTTACTCTAAGCTCCCTAGTGAAGGATTTTCTTTTAGAACACAAGGCAGAGTAAAATCCAACAAAAAAAAACACTATACAAGTACAAACTAAAATGTGAATTGTTGACCCAGAAAAAATAAAAACTAGAGTCTGAATTGTTTACCTCGCAAGGTCCGACTAACCAGGCAAAGAACAAAGTTGTGAAAACGGCGAAATATTCCCTTGCGAGTTTAGATGATGGCAGCACTGTCTTTATCTGTCATTGCTCATATACAACAAACAACACATTCATCATTGAAAATTGCAATGCTCAAGAATTAAAATTCAAAGTAAAGCAGATAACAGAACTTGAATAAGCCTTCTGTCACAAAAATAGCATAAATCTAATAGCTGAAAACAGAGGCAGCTTCTACTGAACAAAGAATAGTTCCCAAAATTTCCTTGCCATTCATCATGGGACTATAGAGTAACTCCACAAATGACTTATATTGTTGCTTAAACTTTAAAAATACACAATGCAAATTGTGCCTTTATTGTCAGATTCCCTAAACATATTGATAGTGATTTAGTTTCATAATTTATTGAGATCATTAACTTTCCTAGCTAGCTACTGCAATTAAGACAACAATTTTAACAAATCACATAACTAAATCACATTTAGTGGTTTAAAAAATAATGGTAAAATTAAAATATACCACAACTTTCTCCATTGCAAAAAGAATAAAAGGGAGTTGTGGTCACAGACACCAGACAAGAAGATCAAATGACTCAAATCAAAATTCCAATACCATGAGAAACAAGTAACGAACTCACGAAAGAAAGTATTGGCCTGGGGAAGGCTCTGTTAAGAGCTTGGATGATAACCTCTTGCTGCTGAATAGGGTCAAATTTGTGTTTAGCCACAGTAGCTGCTTCAACCAAGCTTTCATACCCACTCTTGTTGTTACTAAGTCCTGCAAAGGAATCAAAAGCTGTAGCAAATCCTCTCCTTCAAATAAACTACAGCAAAGTGACAAAAGGGTATGCACCTGTGGCTTCTTGAACGCTTTTTGAAAGATGGTTTATTGCTAAACGATCAAACAAGTTATCTTTGTAGGCATTAACTTTTCTTGTTTCTTCTGTAATGCTATCTGAAGGTGTTCTGAGCATTGCAACCATATAAGGATGTTCTAGTTTATGTTTGATGGGATTCCAATGAGTTGAACATAGTGCTGAACTCCTGTTCAACCTAAAGCAATTTGCAACCATTTGTGAGTGTTATGAGTTTGAAGTGAGAGAAAAACAGGGAATTGTGGTTGTTGTTTAAGAATATCAAGAGGAAGAAGTAACAGAGACACATATAAGAACAAAGAGTGTGTGAAGAGCACCTTCACAAACAGTTCCTGCTATAGATTCCTGTCTTAGCATTTGCTTAGGATATTAGATGCTTTCTTGTGTCCTCTTCAGATTCACATTATACATATTTTTTTAGTGTCAAAACTTATGCAATGGTTATATAAACGCTAAAAAATTCACGTCATAACATTATGTAATAAACTAAGTTTGTTAGTTTTAAAAGTAAAGAAACTATACTGGTTCATAGAAAAATCAGAAACTAAAATTAAAAAACGTCCAAAATAGAAAAACTGAGACTCCGAGATTAGTTTAAATAAAATTATTATTTATTTCTCTAAAACAAGATTGTTGGTCCATATATAAACAATGCACGGAGTAGAAAGTACTTTTTTAATACAGACACCATTGAGCCAGTACGTATATTGCTCTCTAAAATTATCCAAGTGTTAAATTAGTAGTTTATAAGACTAAAATTTTAAAAATTAAAGACTGAAAATATGTTAGTATGGGTATAGAGAGGCTTAAAATACTCTGAACTAAAAGTAACCACTAAAAAACACAAAGAATAGACTCAGTTTTTATTTTTAGATATTTTCCTGTTGATGTTATTTAGTTTTATTTCAAATTCCTCAGAACCAGATGAGGACACTTGCCTTATTGTTATCCACAGCAATTTGGGTTATAATATTGTACTCTTCATTGACAATCATCGTCAATAACAAAAATATCTGTCTTTATTTTATTCTCTATAGCTCACTGAAACCAGAGCTTTTAGCATTTTTCAATAGCATGAGTTTTAGCACTCTAAAAAATCAACTTACTCAAGTCATTACCCCCTATCAACTAATGCCATTAGACTCGCAAATGTATCTTTTTAACAATTTCTTTGTATAAAGAAAACAGAGCAGGTAGGAAGGAAATAATAAAAATGTAAAAAAAAAAAATGTAAATGTTTAGGGTATTTGAATTAAAAAAATGCTAGAGAAAAAATGAGTTTTTATTCACAAAAGACATATTTACCCTAAATATATATAGATATTGTGAGATAAAGAAGAAATTATAATATTTTGATGTTCAATAAATTTTTATCTTCTTTTTTCCTTTATAACTACAAAAGTTTAATTTTTAAGATAATATTACCTATAAAAGTGGATTAACAGTGAATCATTTCTCTACCCCTGTAACATATTGTTTCTCCTTCTCCCTTTCTTTACCTCTCAGCTATTATTTTCTTTACTAAATGATAAATGGATACTTTCTCTTCCATTTCTCTTTTTTCAATTTCTTTAATAAGAACCATTTTGACAATACATCTTTTTGCAATATTTACACCTTTTCTTTTTGGTAAGGGTTTTGCCAATCAGTGATTTTACTATAAAGTTATATAAAAACCCATAAAATTATAAGAGAACATATTTTTTGTATCCTAATAAAAAAAAATTCTTAATAATCAGTACCTGAGTTATTAATACTAGCATTTGCTTAAAAATGTCTTTAAAATCCTGAAACCTGTAAAATTATAACTTTAAGAAATAACCAAGAAACAACAATAGTAGACCATGTAAGATCACTTTAATAGTTCAGTAAAACAAAAAAGTAAAAAAATTACTATCATGGTTATTGAATAATTATGTAATATTTTAGCCTCTAGAATTCTAAAGAATTCCTCAATGATTTCAATGCGTGTAAAAGTTACCAAAACAAGACCACACAGGCCTACACAAGTTACCAAAACATGCCACTGGCACTGAAAAATCATACAATCAAGCAAACTTGTTCGAGATTGGACACTACTAGGCCCAAAGAACGTTATACTTTGATAAAACCCAGTCCACTAAATTGCTAATAATAATAGTTAATAGTATTGCACAGTCAATTAAAACAACAAGCAAATTACCAGTGAGTCGAATGAGTAGTCAGAAAAATAAATCACTTAAACTAAAACAAAGAGCTCTTAAAATCCAACAGCATTACAATTGTAGGAGTAGCACATCAAGCAAGTTAAAGGCAGATAGAATGACCATTTACACTCTAGCATTAACATCTTGTCCTTAAGAAACATAAAATAAGATCTACTACCTAACTAACACAACCACCAGATGGTAAATAAAGAGACGGATAAAAGGAGAAACAAAGAGGCCATTGAGTTTCATTCTTTGGCAGCTTTGTTGATCAAGGACTTGTGGATGTGAGGGATGACACCACCACCAGCAATGGTCCCCTTGATGAGGGTGTCAAGTTCTTCATCTCCCCTGATAGCGAGCTGCAAGTGCCTGGGTGTGATCCTCTTCACCTTCAGATCCTTGCTTGCATTCCCAGCCAACTCCAAAACTTCAGCGGTCAGATATTCCAGAATTGATGCCAAGTACACAGCAGCAGTTGCTCCCACTCGTCCATTGGCTTGCACTCTTTGCTTCAACTGCCTGTGGATACGACCCACCGGAAACTACATCCAACAAAACAAAATCAAACTAATTCAATCTATGCATCAAACCATCTCAACAAAACCCAACAGAGTGGGCCTAATGGTTTGAGATTTAAATAGTTTATCACAGATCTTTAGTTCAAACTTGATTGTGGGCATTATACACCAAAAAATTCCAATAATCAACAAACATTTAGATTGTTCTGTAATTTTGAAGAAATGAACAAAAATTCAAACTTTCCTTCCTTTAGATCCATGATATAATTCTAGTCAATTCAGGGATTCTAGTCAATCATGAAATTTTCTTGAACTAATATGGCTCCCTAAACCAAAAAAACACTGCTTTTTAGGTTCATGAAATTGAAAAACACAAAACAAAAGAATACTACTCTAAAAAATCTTAATTTGCCAAATCTGGTACAGTTCTGAAGACTTTCCACAACCAATTGAAAATTCAACAAAAAAAAAAGAATTTTGATCCGTTGTTTTGTTAAGATTAGAACCAGACACGGGCAACGAAACTTCCAAAACAGTAAGAGGAACACAAATCAGATCCAACATACACCCAATATGTGGGCCATGAAACATAGTAAAATTCAGTTCTATAGATGATGTTTTCAATTGAAAACTAAGGCAATTCTTAACAAAAAAAAACCAAAATAGGAGGAAACGGGAAATTGGGTTACCTGGATCCCAGCACGGGATGAACGAGAGACAGGCCTTTTCTTATCCTTGTCTTTGTCCTTGTTGGCTGCCGTGGTTTTGCCAGCCACGAGTCCTTTCCCTCCTTTTCCCCCCATCGAGATACAGAGAGAGACCTAGAAAGCTAAAGATAGAGCGAAGAAGGAAGATGCTGCTGAAATAGTGACTGTGGTTGAATGAGAATGATATCTTAATAAACACTTTAAATTTTCATTTCTCAAACAATGGGCGGGCAGGGGCGCGGTCACTTTTGCGTGGGAATTTGATTTTCAAATTATTTCATTTTTTTTGGCGGGTCCACCAAATATTATCACTTGAGCAGGCCCATCAAAACCCATCGACCTACTTCAGGCCCAAACTTAGGATAAGATTCTACTGGCAGTACCTCAACTTCCAATTAGTGCTTTAGAAAAAAAATATCATGGCAGCCAATGGCGGTGGCAGCTTCTTGACACTGTGGTGTGCCGGTGCTATCCAAAATCAACATGTATCACAATCTACAACTTGTTTCGGAGTTCCCCACCACCACCGGAAGAGGAAAATGCCGCACAGGTTAGTTGTCGTGGCAGTGACCCAAGGCTCTGCCGAGTCAGGCAAGTCCGAGGAAAAAATCCCTTCATGGGCCAAACCAAACTCCGATGAACCACCGCCATGGGCCAGGGATGAGCCCAACAACAACACTTCACAACAAGGATTTGAAATCCCCTTCTACGCTTATTTACTTGCCTCTGCTATCACCGCAATCGCTGCTGTAATTAACCAACCTCTTACTATTATTACTGTTATTATATTTTTTTATTTGTTTCTTAATATCTTTTGCTACTTCAGATAGGTTCCATTTTCGAATACGTGAACCAGAGACCGGTTTTCGGAGTATTAACCTCGGACAACATGTTTTATGCTCCCTTACTAGGTTTCTTTGTCTTCACTGGCATCCCCTCTTCGGTAATATTTACTTTCCTCATATTAAAATTAATTAATTTAATTAACTTTTTTTTTTCTAAATTTGTTGTATTAGTTGTTTTATGCTAATTTATGAACTCTTAATTGTTCAATTCAGGCTTTTCTTTGGTTCAAGTCTGTTCAAGCTGCTAATAAGGAAGCAGAAGAACAAGACAAGAAGGATGGGTATTTATAGATGAAATTGTACATAATGTGGTGTTAAATGTTAAAATTTGATGTGAATATTGGAGTATGAATGGATGCCATATTAGTATGGTAGAATATTGAACACCATTTTATTGTGTAATCAACACATTATCTACACAATTTATGTTAAAGTAAGAATGATTTATCTGTATATCAGTGCAGATCATGCACAAATTATGTCTAAATGTTAATGTCAAACAAAACTAGAAGAATATAGATCTAACAGATGCAACTACAATTATTTATTGTTTTAGGATATATTCTCAAATTTTCTTTTCTTATATTTGGAGTAACTGGACTTGATTTCATTGATAGAGAGAGAAAGTAATAAACAACAAAATATAATTTAAAATAAATGAAGATTTCAGTTGTTCTAAAAATAGTAAAAGAGAGGGAAAATAATGAAAAAAATTAGTTCATATGTCAATTTCATTTTGTCTCAATCTTTTTCGTAATATTGTGCATGTATTTTTTTAGGTAAATGAAATATATTAAAAATATGATGATTATTTCAATTATATAGAAAAGATATAAGTCTAAGAATAACCATACAAATTTAAAAACTTAAAAATAATACTAAATTTGAATCTTAATCTTATAAAATGTTAAAGAGAAAGAAATTATCAAAGAATGGTTATATTTTACAATATCCATTATATGTATGTTAAGCTTAAGATGAAGTTTAGTAAGGTGAGTTTTAATAGTAGAAATGTAAATTTAATGAAAAAGTAATTTTTTTTTAACATTTGTAATTATTAATTCTTTATATTTTTAATAGTATAAATACAAAATAATTATCTATTGCACAATTTTGTACAAAATTTTGTTGAGTATTAAACATATTAATAAATAATTATTAATATATATGTATTTTTTAATACATACTTAGAAAATAAATACTTTTTAAAAATATTGTTATATTAAGCAAATAAAATAGTTTTAAGAAATATGAAAATGTATTACATTTTTATCTGATTATTTATTTATTAATAATTTCCTTACTGTTAATTTATTGAGAAGTATACTAATTTATTATAAAGCTGATGCATTAGGTCATTACCAATATGAGTCATTCTTATTGGTTAAAAATAATCAATCTAGTTATAAATGTTGTAATTAAATATAATTACCATTTTAACTATTTACTATTATAGATATTTTTAAATATAAATTAAATTTATGATACTAGATAAGGAGATGATATTGTGTTTGTGTATAAAGTAGGTAATCACCAATAATTTTAATATAAATTAAATTTATGAAACTAGAGAAGGAGATGATATTGTGTTTGTGTATAAATTAGGTAATCACCAATATAACTAAGTACATAAAAACAAATATTTCTTTACATTCATATTTTCTTCCTGTATTTTAATATATATTTTTTAATTCTAATAATACACTTTCAAGTATAATAGAGTGAATGATGTTTTTTTCTTCATTTTTAAGTGTTGATGGTTATTTGTGGTGGCTGGTGATGAACGTTGGGGCTTAAGATAAGTTTTGTGCGTATTTTTACTCATGGTAGTTGTATTTTTGTTCGGTTATTGTACATTCCGAAAGCAATAAAACATGTGCAAAAAATGAATTACAAAACTGAAAAAGAAAATTGCACTGTAGAAGAAACTTTTGGTTGTGAGGGTTCACAATTTGTTTCAGGTTGCAATAACAGTCCACTTCATGGAACTATTGCAAGTGCAACAATAGTTATTTTTTTCATAGAAATTATGTGATGTTGCATGAGAAAAAATTTCTAACTATAAGAGACTAAAGCGCGTAAGTAAATGTGGATTTATCTTATGGAGTAAATTAAAATATGTCAAATGATGAAACTACTCTTTTAAATGTTGTGTTGAAGAAGAATGGAAGTGTTCAGTTAGAAGAAATGTATTCAGGTACAGTTAAGGTTATACTTTATTTAAGGTTTTTTAAATTTTTTAAAAAGGTTAAAACTGATTTTTCATAATTAGTATGAAAGTGTAAAAGAAATGTATGAAGGTGAAAGAAAAATTAGCCAAAATATTATATAAGTTTCTATGAAATAAGTCTGATGAACTGAGTTTGTTAAGATAATTGTTGGGTGTTTCTTCTTGCACTCCATCAAAATTTTCAGCGCACCTATCAACTTTCAAAAGGACTATTTTATTTTTTTTAATAACTTCCAGATTATCTGGTTATTTTTTCAGAACATACTTCCTGAAATTCATGAAATATTTTTCAAATAATGTTTTTCTAAACTTAATTTTTGAAATAAAATTTCTTAAATATATATAATAACTTATGAAATAATTTTTTAGGAGTGTATTTTAGAAAAAAACTTTTCAAAATAAAAATAGATTAGATGAAGTATTTAGTCATTTTACCTATTTAATACGGTGTTGCATAGAACTTTGATGGGTGTAAGAAGAAACATCCATGAGTAGATTTTTTTTCTCTTCACCCAAGAGTATCATTGGTCCATATATCTTTTTAATAAATAGAATAAAATAGATAAGTATTGTTAGAAAGTAGAGAATAATACTTCACTATTTATAAATAGTAGCAATCAACTAATCTTATCCTTCCAAATAAACCACTTCTAACTTAAGTACCTTCTAATTTATTCTCATTAATCATTTGTAATACAATCTATTAAGTAAATATTATTATATAATTAAATGATTTAAATACTGAACAAATAAATAATTATTCCAACATGCTTTTCATTTCCATTTCATAAAAATTATTAAATGAGCAATACAATATACAGCTTCTTAATAAAAATAATTTAACATGAAAAAATAAAATAAAAAATAAGTAAAGGTAAAAAACAACAAAACTTCGTGTCAAGACACCAAAACGATGTGATTTGAATTAAAAATTATAAATATAAATATATTTTTAAAATTTATATAAATAAATCAATTGTGTTTGAGATAATAAAATTTTTTTTCATCCAATACAACTTTCATTTCTATTACTTTTATTCCTAGGAAGAAATTGTGGTTAATAATATAAGAATTATTAATGTTAAGTTCAGATATAGTATATATCTTCTAACAATCTTTAATGACATGATGATTTTATTTTCATAAAATAAAGTATATTTTATTACTTTAACATGTTTTTTATTTTCATTTTATAAAAATATTAAATAAACAATACAATATACTCCTTTTTAATAAAAAATAGTTTAAAAAAACAAACAAGGATAAAATAAGAGTTAAGCATCCAAAATGGTGTTATTTGAATTATAAATTATCAATATGGATATTTTGTTTAACAACTTAAATGGATAGATATTTTATATTTAAGAAGAGCAATTCATAAAAAAAATATGTTTTTAAATGTTGTTTTAATTTTTCAAGTTTCTTTTATCAGGAAATGATTTCATAATAAGGAAGACTAAGAAGTTCAGACAAAAAACTAATCTAGGTCAATAATTTGGTGTTTCTAACCGTCTATCATACTTCGATATATATCATTTTTTTTACAACTTTTAATGATAACATGATTTCTTTCACACTCAACTTAATGTACAAACCTCTATGACTTTGTCACCATATGATCAACATTTATCTATTTGACTTGTATATAGCTAAAACCTATATATCTAATTCAATCTCCTAATTTAATTCTTATGTCACGTCATACTAGCTTACTCTTAGTAACTATTTACACATACAAAACATCAGATTTCATATCACACTGGTTGATTCACAACACACTTAGTGATTCACAACATATCATGAATCACACTGGTTGATTCACAACTTATCACCAATAAAATACATATTTCATATCATTCAACAAATAACACATATCAAACCAAGTTTCATCACAATTAATTCGATTTAATTTGTTCTCGTTAAACCCAATTTCACAGTTAAAAATAGTAATAATAGTAACATCACCAAATACAATCAAAGCAATACAAAAATATCAACCCCAATTCTCATAATTGAAGAAAAAAGTTATTTTATATACAAACTAACAAATCAATTAGAGGTACAACTTACCTAATCAATGATTTCTTTTCAAATCTAAGAGCTCCAATAACCTAGAAAACATTCAAAAGTACCAAACATTAAAATCAAAGATTGACTTTAATGAAACATCATCTCCTCAACCTAAACTCAGAAAAGACTACAAAAGATATTATAAAGCATACATGAACTTATTCTATTAGAAATTTTGATTAGTTAGAAAATATTCTTACTCTACTACCTTTGTATTTAAAAAAAGGATAAAATTTAGCTTGAGAATGTTAAAGGAAAGTCTAAGGAGACTTAAAGGAGATGATGTGACTTTAAAAACTAAATAGCTAAATAATTAAAATAGACTTTTAACATAGGTATCTTTAATGCCGTATTTGTATATAGGTGAGGAAAGTCATAAAGTGTGGAAATCACACCAAAAATTGAGAATGGATGTCAGATAATACATACAAGAAATATATATATATATATATATATATATATATATACACTAAATTAAAATCAAATCACTCATTCTTCACAACATAAAAGTTATCTTCCCCAAAAATTAATTTAATACTAAAAAAGAAGTAGGGATAGAGTTCTCTGATTCCTTCTTAAAGTTTCCAAGTGTCATTTCTAGATCTTGTATCCTAAACCACTTTCATTAAGATGACAATTTTGTTTCTCAATCGTTTCACTTGATATTATTATATTCTGATAGGTTTAACGTAAAAGGATACGTAATCTCTTAGATGAACCATCTAATTCCAAAACATGACTAGGATTGGATATGCACTTCATCAACTGAGACAATGAAAAAAAACATTGTGAAGATTAGCCAAAGATAGAGGTAAAGCTAATTCATATGCCATTGCATCAATACACTGGAGAATCTAGTATGGATTAGTGAAGTCAAAACTTAGTTTCCTTGACTTAATGACTATTCTTAAACATGTGGTAGGTGTAACTTATGAAAACACATGGTTTCCAACTGAAAACTTCCAAGGTCACATTCTCTGGTCAACATAAGCTTTTTGGCTAGTAAAATATGCTTTCATCTTTTCCAAAACCTACTTCACTTTATTTATGGTTTGTTGTTGTAATTCGGGTCCCACCAAAATACTTTCTCCATCTTGATGCCAACAAAGTGGAAACCATATAGGGCCTCATAAGGAGTCATCCCAATACTGGAATGATAATTGTTATCATAGGTGAATTTTACTAGAGGTAAAATATATCCTGAATTGTCCAACTGATCCAAAACACATGTCCTCAACAAATTGAAAGCCAATCAAATAGTCAAACAAAAACTGATATCAAAATTTCAATCGGTTAAAAGCACGATTTAACCGGTTGTTTATGACAACGGAAAAATCAAACAGTTATGGAGAGAAGAGATAAAGAGATTTACACACAAGGTTTATATTGGTTCACTCAATCCTAAAGCTACATCCAGTCCTCAGTTAAACCACTGAGTATTTCACTATGTAACCAATCATAGATTACAAACACACACCATAAAGAGGTGAATTTGAATCCCACAAAGCCTACTCACCCTCTTTGCACACAACCAACACCTCAAGCCAGAATCACACTGACTTTACAGGATTTTACAAACAGTTTTACTGAGTATAATATGAACAATTACAAGAAACCAAGCAAGGGTAGAAAACACCTGGAATTACAATACACCAGAAATCCTATTGATCAGTTCTTGAATCACAGCAAATCCCAAAGTCAATCTTGCTAAACTTGGTAAAACACCTTTTCACAAACGTTGGTAAACTCTCTTTATGATCTCAAATCAGAGTGTAAAACTTCTCTCTTTCATCATCATTTTTACATTTGAAAGAAGACTATTTCTATAACACTTTTCTATAACACTTGAAAAGCTACTGTTTAAGATAGATTCAAACAACTGAAACAATTAAAACAGATATTCAAAAAATTGTTATGAAAACTCACATTTAATCGGTTGAAACTACGATTTAACCAGTTGAATGGTTTCAGTAGTTATACAACTGATTCAAAAAACAGTTTCAAAACTCCTTTGTCAGCTAAGTGACAAACAACCGATTGTCTCGAAACTTTAATCGGTTGTTTTTCCCTTTGCATGGAAAAACACTTTAAACTTTAAAACATATTGAATTAAGCTTTGTTTGATAATCAAGACTGATCTTACAAAGATTCTAAACCCCTTAACTAAATCCAAACCTAAAACACAACACAGCTTCTAGCTCCATAAGGATTTGAAACATCAAAGCTTCCCATCTTTAACAGAAATACCATGAAACTGTACAATTTTCACCATATACAATCTCCACAATGTACAATTGAGCAAGCTTTTGCATGGTTATCCTTTTATTCATAGGTAAAAAGTGGATGCTCTTTGTCAATATGTAAAAAATAATTCAAACGTAATCTTGTATTCTCATAGTTTTAGGCAATTGAGTAATAAGATCCATGGTCATGCTATCCTATTCGTACTCTAGAATCTCAAATGGATGCAACATTGCCCAAGTCTCTAATGCTTAATCTTGGCTTTCTAGCACACCAAGCTAGAAGTTACGAATTGAGTCACATCTCTTTTCATCCCATACCACCAAAATGATCTCTTTAAATCCTAATACATTTTAGTCACACTTGGATGTAAACTATGTTTACTTATATGCCCTTACTACATAATCACTTTCTTCAACTCATCATCATCCCTGAGTATACAAATCCTACCTTTGAATTGCACAATATCATATGTTCCCTAAGAGAATATTTTAATGAAGCAACAATCTCAACTCAAATCTAGTTATAAAACACACACATTTCACCCAAGTATCAAACTGAAAGGCCTTTGATTTAGTAATAACAAATAGCTTGTTAGCTACCTTGGGATTGATCTCCTCACCCGTTGAATGTTCTGAGTAGGAAAACTAGTGGTTTTCTTTTTCTTGGTTGGTTAGTTTTTAACTAGATGTTCTTTCTTTTTGAAAAATGAAGTAAGTTATGATATTGGGTGGAAAAGCATTGGTTAGCATAGTGTGATCCACTACATCTGAAAGTTCTCACTTCAGATCTTTGATATTGTTATGGGAAAGAATTAACACCCTTCTGATGTTGGAGTCTAGAGTATGACCTTTACTAGACACTTTTCACTGTCACCGGAAGGCCCACAAGAATGTGATATAATGATGTTGTTATTCTTTAGATTCTCCACCACTTTAGTTTTCTCTGCTAAAGAAAAAACTTGTAGATAACCATCAAGATCATCACTTCTTGTATTGCATATCCCAACCCATTTTTAAACTTCATTCATCTTATGCTTCGAAAGTAGCCTAAGTATAGAACCTGGTCAAATATTTGAATCTAATTGCATACTCTAACAGAAAAAAAAAGTTACCTTATTCCAACTACAAAAAGTCAATCTTCTTATATACTACAACACATTGCAAGGCATAAAAGCCATTTTTTCTTTCACCCTTCATCACTACCATAAATCCCTTCATCACCTTCAATATTTTTCGTTCATATTTAAACACATATATCTTTGTTTTCAAGTTCACCAAGTGATATATGGTTACATTTCAAGTTAGGTATAACCTTGTTTCTTCAAGCACTCTCTCAATTCCATATTAAATACAAAACATAATGGTTCCAACTCCAGTTATCTTATAGGAGTTGTTATCGTAAAGAAGAACTAAACCTCTTTCAATTTATGTAAACTCCTAAAACTCTAAAAGATGAGGTGCTATGTTAAATTAGTAGCTGAAATTCATTATCCATTCACAATCATTAGTATTGTTTGACACCACATGGACTTTGATGATTCATAATCGTCTTCCACCAAATTTTTTCATCAAACATAAACGATCTATCAAAAATAGATAATTTATTATATCTAGACGATCTGTCAAGGTTGTTAGCCTTCTCCTATCTCTTGGAAAAAAATATTTGGGTATGACATTCCTTCTTACAATTGAAACATCTAATATTTGCTATCACTGGTAAACAAATTTCCCTTGTCTATAAGGTTGTTGCTAGCACTAAAAATTTAATGTTAAACTTCTCATTCAAATCCATCGATCTTTGAGTTGTCTAAACATCGTAAAGAGAAAAAGAGACTCCCTTTCATACAACAAGGTTTCCTTAAATGATCACATTTCTTAAGCAACAAACACAACAATAAAAACACTTGATTCACATCCTTAATTTGAACGTTAATATTTTCTAGATCAATAATTAGCTTATTGAATCCATTTTATTGTTCGCTAATTTTCCTTTCAATACTCATCTTGTATCATTAAAATGCTTGCTCAAGTTATAATGGATTAGCCAGGGATTTCGTCATGTATAAGATCTCAATATTTATCCATGATACCACTACAGTCTTCTTCTTGAAGACTTGCCCCAATAGATTGTCATCGAGGCTAAAAATAATTGCATTGTGAGCCTTACCCCACAATGTTTTCTTGTTCTTCTTCGTCATGGCTACACCAAGCTTGAATTCATCTTCTAAAACCTCAACAAGGTCTTATTGAATCAGATGTCCATATATCTTTAACCGTCACAATCTAAAACCATTCAAGCTAGTGAACTTCACTACTTCATTGTTTGTATAATTCACAACACAAAAGTAACATGGTTCAATTGAAGTGTTAACAAACTTTATTCTATGTTCACACAAGAATTCATGATCACAAATATTACATGAAGTTTTTTTAGTTACAATGACCTCTCGCTTAAGAGTCAGGATCAAGGACAGTTTAAATATATCATCCTCCCTTAACCCACTGAGACGTCTTTTAAGGACTAAACTGTGACCAAGCTCCAACCTCAAAACAAACAATACCTCGAATGCGGCGATTGACCCTAGTGATACTATATGAACAAACTTGAGGTCGGAATAACATATCTAGTCAATCATTATATTCCAAAACATATGAATGTTAAAAAAAAAATGTAAAATTGCTTCTAAGATTTGCAATCACCTATAAAACACCCAAAGATACCAAAAGATAAAAAATCAAAGGTTAATTTTATGATAATATTGTTACTCTATTAGAAATTATGATCAATTAAAAAATATTCTTACTATGCCATCTTTTCAATGATTTTATCTGATTGAGCAAAAAAATAAGAATTAACTTCAAGAGAAAAGTTCAAATAGATTTAGAGAAAATAATTTAGAGAGATGATAAAATTTTCAGAAATAAATAACTAAATAATTAAGAATATAATGTATATATTCAGGATAAAATAAAAAATTAACTCTTATTTAAAAAAATCTACAAAATTAAAACATGATCTTATATTTTTGTCCCAATTTATTATTTAAAAAGGAAAAATAACGTACAATATTTAACATTAACGTAAAAAATAACAGAGTACATAGCAATATTATAATATTTTAATTATAAACTACTAAAATATATAAATAATTAGATTGTATTTCTATGTAATTATTTTTAATACAAAATAAATTTCTAATCTTATTTTTATTAATTAGAAAAATAAAATTTCAACTATGACTCACAAATTTTTATAATTATTTATTTATTTACGTTAATTCAAACAATGTCATATTTTCTAATAAGACGTGGAATGAATGAGATGGGATGGTACAAAAAATTTCAAGTAACTATTGTCTCTATTGTTTTGTTGATTCTTACTCGAAACAAAACATAATCTAATGTTATTTTTTTTTAACAATCACTATTAATTTGTGAGCCAACGTCTCCGAGAAGTTTCATAAAGTAAAGGGAAAAGTGAGTTTGATTGATTTGATTGAAGGAAACATAGGAAGAATATTAAGATTAGAGAAATTAAACTGAAACAAAGGGCATGGAGAACGCGGTTTTGACTATGGTGGTAAGATGCTTTGATGAAAGGTTGTGTAGGTAATAGGAATGGAATGAGGAACACGAACACTCTACGCGTACGTATCTAAGGATTTTGTTGTCTTCCTAAATGCACTACATCACTGGCTAGCCACCATAATGGGGTGTAGAATATGGAGCACTTTACTAACATTTCAAATGGGTCCCATTCTAAACTTGTCACATATTTCCTAAAGTCCCACCAATTGTCCCAATATTCATGCTCTTTACCTTAACACTTTATGCTTTTCAGTTTCAGTGAATCAACTTTCACCACCTATTTTCCTTAAACTTCTTGTTCGCCACTTGCTCAGTCTTCAACACTTTCCACTACCCTCGCCTAAATCCAATCTACTGCACTACTACTTCAAAATGGCACACTATGATTGTGTAGAATGAATTCAGTGATTAAGGTGTAACCCAGATAGAGTATTGCAGCTTTTAACCAGAAACTGATTTCTTTTCAGTCTATATATAAGTATACAATGTGAGTGAGTGCTATTTCAGTCACAAAGCAGAAAGTTTTTATATGACTCACAATATGTATAATTTTAAAATAAGTACTTACAAACATTGTTCGGGTTGTAAATAAATAAATAAATGGGGGTAAAAACACTATATATAAATCAGTAGCGTACAGAGGTATATTGTGTACAAGATTGAGATGTATTTTAGTACTATGTTTTCCTATAAAGCATAAGAACAATGTGTTGATAACAAATATTAGGGGGAAGAAGACAACTTACACTTATTTAAAAAGTGTATTAGTTTCTTTGTGTCTGTAAGTGTTAATGTTATAAGTTTTTTACATGCTCTTTATTTTTATTTTTTTCATACTTTAATGTAACATCTAATTAACAATATATTTTAATAATAATTATTTTAAAATTATCATAAAAATAATATTTTTTGTCACATAGTGTTGGTATTATTAATTATTATTTTTTATTTATTGATAATGTTTTTTGTATTCTCAAGTCTTCATTTAACTTATTATCAATTAGTCATGTCATATGTTTTTTGATTGTGTTATTTTTTTTTTTATCAAAGATTCTATTTGTTTGTAAGATCAGATGGAGTTTCATGATCTTTATCGCATACGGACATTTGAACATGTTGACATGGTCATCATAGTTTTATCAAATTGCAACAACTTGTTCTAAGTTTGTCTTATGAGTCGTGTCAGTTAGTTAAACACATTCAATGTATTTGGGTATTGTTAATGAAAAATCGTTTTGAGTTGTTTTTTTTATCTTTCAGACATTTTACAATGAAATTAAAAATCAATTTGAAATTTATGTTCGAATTTGGACAATGATAAGGACAGTGAGTATCTTTCTCATTCTTTAAAAAAATTATAGTTACTCATGTTATTTTTAATCAAACCTCACGTGCTTATACACCTCAACAAAATGGGGTGGTTAAGCGCAGGAGTAGACATCTTGTTAAAATAACTCACACAATTTTAATATATGATGGGGTTCCATAACATTTTTAGGGTGATGCAGTTCTTAGTGTGTGTTATCTTGTTAATCACATGCCATCTTCATTTTTAGATAACAAAATTCCTCATTCTATTTTATTTCCTCATGACCCTTTCCATCTCTCACCTCCCAAAGTGTTTGGGTCTCATGCTTTATTCATAATTTTAGTTCTAGTCTTGATAAATTATCTCATAGGTCACATAAATGTGTCTTTTTTAAGATTCACTAGATCACAAAAAATGATATAAATGTTTCTCTCCTTCTTAATTTTTATTTCATTAATTATATATCACTTTCACTAAGTTTTCCCTTTACTTTAAAGTCTCCTTATCCTCTAGAGTTTTCTTTTGATCAAGTTAATATCCCTATTACCTGTGATCCTCTTGTTAGTCCACCTAAAGACTCCCATTGACTAACTCATTTCTAGTGTTAACTCCTCTATTTTTTTACAATTAAGTTTGACCTTCTTATTGCTCTCCGCAAAGGTATATTCTCTACCATAATTTTTCTCCTCATTACACCGCTTTGAGTTACCATAAATTATAATAATTTCTTCATACATGCCTTTCATTTATTTCTATTATGTTTGTTCCCAAAAATTGAGGTGATGCATTAGCGCACATCTTGGTTGGTATCAGACCATGTTTAATGAAATAAGTACTCTTCATAATAGTGGAACTTGGGAGCTCATTTTGTTACCGTTTGATAAATTTGTTGTTGGTTAAAGGTGGATTGTTTTCTATCAAAGTTGGTCTAATGGTACTATTAATTGTCTTAAAGCTTACCTTGTGGCAAAAGGGTATACACAAACTTTTGGTTTAGACAATGGTGATACTTTTTTTCTTCATCGACAAAGATGACTTGTGTTTGCTTATTCATAGTCATGAATGCTCTTCAATGATGGACTCTTTATCAATTAAGTTTCAAAAATGTCTTTTTAATGGAGATTTGCAGGAAGAAATTTATATAGAGCAAGGTTTTTTTGTTCAGGGAGGAGTCTTTTGGTTTGGTATGTTACCTTCGTAAATCTTTATATGGCCTCAAATAGAATCTTAGGGCCTAGTTTGAAAATTTTAATAATGTTTTTCAACAATTTGATATGACTCATAGTGAGACAGCTCATTTAGTTTTTTACCGTCAATCAAGTGTTGGGTGTATTTATATAGTAGTCTATGTCGATGACATTGTTCTTACATATAATGATTTTCATGGCATCACATAGGTAAAATAATGTCTTTGTTATCACTTTCAAACCAAAGATCTTGGCAAACTCATATATTTCTTGAGGGTCGAGGTAGAACAAACTAATATTGTTATTGTTATCTTTCAAAAGAAATATGCATTGGATATTTTGATGAATACGAAATTTGTTGACACAATCATGGATCCCAATTCCAAACTTCTACCCAATTAGGGGGAGCCTCTCTCAGACCTTGAGAAGCAGAAAATTAGTTGGAAAATTTAATTGTCTTATTTTTTACTTGTTTTGATATTTTCTTTGCAGTTAGTGTAGTAAGTCAATTTCTTAACTCCCCATGTAAAGATCATTGAAATGCAATCATTCATATACCGAAGTTCATTAAAGGTTCTCGTGGAAAATATTTGCTATATGGTCACAATAACAATACTAAAGTAATATGTTATAAAGATATTGATTAGGTAGGATCTCCATTTAATAGATCCACTTCCAATTATTTTTTCACCATTTGTGATAACCTAATCTCTTGGAAGAACAAGAAACAAAGTTTTGTGACGAGATCTAGTGCAGAAGCATAACATAGAGTTATGGTCTCAACTACTTCTGAACGTATTTGGTTTAAACAATTACTTAAAGAATTGAAACTTGGAGAGATCAATCAAATGAAACTTATATGTGCTAATCAGGTTGTTGTTGAAATCTTTTTTTTTTCATGAAAGGACCAAACATATTGAAATTGATTATGATTTTATTCGAGAAAAGATTGTATTTGGAGATATCAAAATGAAGTTTGTTAATCCAAATTATCAATTAACAAATTTTTTTACTAAATCCCTATGAAGGCTTAAGTTTGATTATATTTGTAACAAGTTGAACGTATATAATTTATATATACCAACTTGAGGAAAAGTGTTAAACATTTCTAGATATTATTAGATATTTTTATCTATGTAATGTACCTAACCCATATTTTTTTTTTTTTTCATGATTTCATAACCTTATGTGTTTATATATATATATAATTTATTATATTTTTTCCTTTCATTTATTTTAATAATTACTTCTCTCATCTTTGTCAAGTCTCTTCTGATTTCTCCAAAGTTTTTTCATTATTAAAATAAGTTTTCTAGTACTCTCTTTAATTTTTTTTATGAGATGTTAAGCCCCATTAAATATGTTTAGCATACATTGGTCATAATATTATTTTATTTTGAGTATACTTTGTTTCATGTGTGCTAACTTCTAACACTAAATTTTTAATAGTTTTTTGAGATATGAGATGTGAAAATACATATTTAAATGTTCATTTGTACTAACTTGTAACGGTAAAGTTTTAGTAATTTTTTTGAGATATGAGATGTAAAAATACATATTTAATATGATTGAATAATAGATGATCATGTGTGCTAACTTGTAACACTAAAGTTTTTGTAATTTTTTTATATGAGATGTGAATTACTATTATTATTATGTGTATTATATAGAAACCGACAATATTAATTTTAATTAAAACATTAATTAATTTAAGCAATTTATCTATGACCTCAGTATTGTTAGTTGTTTTTTCCTTAGGATGCAATATTCTATTTTATCTATAGTTCCTTTTAATTTTGTGTTAATCTCCAAATATAATATATTGAAGTGTAGACCAGTGCAAATCACAAAAACCAACATGATTGCACCTAACATAATAATCAAACTAAAGGTTGCACGCACTTTGTGTAATCGAATGGATCCTATATATGTTCATATTAAGTTATAATTAAGTTATAATATAATAATGATACACCTCGAGATATTTAATTGCATTAAATATATTATTGTAATACTATTGTAAATTATGTTAATGCTAGACTCTAATGTAATAAATAAACTAAAAACTATATGAGCGACACTACTATTGTGTAATACATATACATCGTGATGTTTTGAAGAAGAGTAGGGATCATGTAGTTCATTTAACAATTCATTAATAAATAAATTATTTATAAATATTTATAAACTAATATAAATTTATTATACAATGTACTTGAATATATATATATATATATATATAAATTAATAGATTTCACACCTCATAGATAATTTTTAGTTTAAGTATTTATACTCGTTTTTATGAGTTTTACGACAATTTTATAAATAAATGTAATGCCAATTAATTAACGAAAAAAAAATACTTGAATCACTATATTATAATTTATGATTTTGAATAAATTTTAATCTAACTCAAATTTAAAATAATCATAAAGTAGTGTAGATATTTAAAAAATAACACAAACAATAATGATTGTGATCTCAACATATTATCATCTATAAAAAGAAAAACTTTTTAAATTTTAAATTTAATAATAAATTTTTTGATAGCTAATTGATTATTAACTTAAAAATTATTTATTAATAATAGAAACTATTTTAGATATCAATAATTTTTTAATCTTAACAATATTATTTAATTTAGTTAATATAATAATTAACTATTTTTTATTTTTAAAATTAATTTTTATTTAATAATTTGTTTAGTAAAATGATAATATATAATTAATAATTTAATAAATATAAGGATATAAAAAATAAACCATAAAGAAACATCTCAATTATGAGTTTAATAAGATACAGTTTTGGTGTAAAAGGTTTTTATGCTGTTAGTACATCAAAAAAATATTTGCAATATAGTTATTATAAAAATTAATAAACCTATAACATCGATCAAATAGTAAATAAATGATATTAAAAAATATCATGTATTTTTTATTCTTTGAATATATAACTACCCCACATTACAAAAAAAAATGCAAATGATTTTCAAATTAAAATAAAATTTCCATTGTCATTATATCTAGTCACACTGATTTTAGATTTTACTGAGGAAGAATGACAACATATTCAACTTTCACAATCTCTATAGTTGCTTTTTTGGTATTGCTTTTGGTTGGTCACATGAATTATTATCCCATTAGACTAAATTCCTAACATGCATGATTTCAAGATTAAATTATATTGACTATACTGTTAATAAAGTGGAAAAAAATATAGGTTCAAAGTTTTGCTTTTGCTGCTCTCCATAGAGAAAGAGCAAAAAAGTTCTATATTTTGCCAAAGGCAACTACTAAAGCAAGATCATTTGTTAAAGCAACAACAACTATAAAAATGAAAATCAAGAAAATTAGTACAAATCAAAGTCACTGTCAATAAGTGAAAGAAAGATCCAAATATTTTTAAGTTAATTTTCTTATGATCATGTTATTAATATACAATATTTATTCATTTTATTAATAAAAACTGTTATCGGGTTTTTATTTTTAATCATGGTTTTTTATTCATAAAGTTTGAATACAAAAATTTATTTTAAAAAAGCAAACACGCACCACCAATATGTGTTAATCGATATTTTCTTAATATAGGATAATTTCTTCATGAACAAATTATTATGAACTTTTTATGCACACCCGAACGAGGGGTATAAAGTGAAAACAAAAGAGAAAAAAAAAAAAAAAGAATCATGTTGATCAACGATAAAAAAAGAATGGTGTAAGTCTATTGTACACGACGAGCATAACTCTCCATGATTAATTCACTCTTTCTTGTTTACGTTAAAATATTACTTTATATATATATATATATATATATATATATATATATATCCATATTTTATCTCAAAATTGTCTCACTTACCAACCTTTTTTTATTTTCAATTAAATATTTTTGAAACTTTATTTTTTATTTGAAACAATAATTTCTTATTAAACTTAAATATATTTATTCTTTATAAAATGAGTGAGTCTCAATTTTTGTTTCTATAATTTTGTTATAAAGTTTGAAATTGTTATTCTTGCTTCTTATAATTTAAATTTTAATCTCTATAAATTTTCTTTGTTGTTTTTATTTTTCCAAAATTTAAATAATTAATTTCAGTCCTAGCATCAATTTTAGAATAGATAATAATATATATTTAATGACGTTTATTTATCTTAATTAATTTTGTCCTATTATTTAGTTGTCTTAATCCATTTTGTTCCTTTATTAACATAAACATCAATCAAGTCTTCCAATTTTAAAAATGTAATAATGTGAAGTTTTTAAGATTGAATTAAAACCCTACAATTATTTAAAACACAATTATGTGTCTAGTTAAGCCCAATACAATTTAGGAATTTAGTTTATCCTTTTATTATTAATAGTTCAACTAAATCGACTAAAATAAATAAATAAACAAAAAGATAATTAAATATTTTTTTTAATTTGTTACATACTTGTATTATATTACATGACATTATCACTTAGATTTCTTTTTTCCAAGACACATTAGCACTTAACAAGTGTCACATAATACTATAATAAAAAAGAATTATTTTTATTTTTAAAATAACTTAAAGTAAAAATTATTTTACAAAAAATTATAAAGTATATTTAAAACTTTTTGTTGTTATATTCAATTTTAAAATAAAAGGTATTGAACAGAATTCGTAATGAAGTTTTCTTATGTAAGACTTTTATTTAAAATAGTCTATCATAAAATCCTTAGGGACTTAGGTGTCACCGACAAAAATAAAGCAAACTCTAGTAAAAGGAAAAGTAATTAAAAAGAAATTAAAAAAATGTGCTAGTTTTAATTTAGAGGAAAATCCGGGACATTTAGTTAATAAAGTCAAATTGAAGCTAATATCTTGGAAAATAATTTTTTTTAGCATGATGAGTCAAATTCAGTTGATTAATACAGTCATTACTGGATTTCTAGTTTATAGTTTTAATATGTATAAATGGTTTGTTTCAATTCTTAAGTAAGTTCGGTCGTGGTGTAGAAATTTGATTTAAACGGTGATATACTGAAAAATGCATAATTACAGTTAATTGGACTAAGATTTGTTCTCCTCTTGAAAATGGAGGTTTAAAAATTATTAATATCCATCATGAAAATAATGCGTATCTCCTTAAACTTGCTTGGAATTTTGCTAAGTAGGTTTATGAAAATATTATAGATCATACTTCTTAGACTGTTAGTACAAGTATTTTTATTAATTTTTTGAATGATAAATGGTGTTATGCTACTTCTTTATCAAACATTGCAGGGTTATTTGATGATGATAGTATTCTAGGTACAGTCTCCCAATTTTAGACCGGTTGTGATTGAAATATTCTCTTATCTTTACAACAGATGCCTCATCTTTTTACAAATATCATGATTAGGGAGGAACAAAATATTTCTAATTGAACTCTATATGAGTCTGGTCGTTTCACTCTTAAATCGGCTATGATTTTTTTCTTGGATCCAGAAGTTTTCTCTGGTTGGGGTAATTCATATATTCCTCCTTCCAAAACTCTAGTACTCTGGAAAGTTTTTCATGGACGACTTCCTACAGATCGACATGTTCAGAATAAAGGTTGGCATATATATTCGCTTTGTGGAAGCATGAAGAAACTATTCAACATTTATTTTTCGAATGTTCTACAACTTTACATATTTGGAGTTGGATTCAACATATTTTTATTAATTCTCAATTCTCTAATAAGGATGATCTTCTTTATTTTAATAAGAGTGATGGTAGCCCTTTGGTAAATTGATTAAGCTTGTTGTGATCACTTTTTCTATTTGGATGATATGGCGTATGAGGAATTATGCTAGATTTCACGATAAAATTGATGTTTCTCGGGCTATTTCAGTTATTAAAGATCTCACGTGTCTAGTGAGAAATTCGTCTAAAACTTCAATGAAAAATGATAGGTTGGATTTCAACGTGATTAACTTTCTTGGTATTAATACTCGTAGTGGTAAAGTTTTTCGTCCTCTTTCTGTTAGATGAGAGATGGGTTAAAATAGACACTGATGGTGCGACTAGGGGTTATCCTGGTCTTACTACTGGAGGTATTTTTCGTGGAAGTATGAGGGAGTTTATTGGTGTTTTTTATGCGTTTATTGACGTTCAGACTGCTTTGGTTGTGTAGTTTTATGGAGGAAACAAAAGATGGGTTTGTTAATGTATGGCTTGAATGTGATTCTGTCTTGATTAGTGGTGCATTTACTGCTTGGACCAAAGTTCAGTGGATGTTTCGTAATCGGTGAAACACTTGTCTTAATTACTAATAAGATTTTAGGGTTATTCATATTTTTCGTGAAGGGAATGCGTGTGTGGATAAGTTGACTAACATAGAATTCATTTATAGAGATTCATTTAATTGGTATAATAGGTTTCCATCTAGTCTATTCTTAGAGTTCTTTATGAATAGATATAGTTTACCTATATATCGTTTTAGTTAACATATGAGTTTTGGTCTAATCGCTTCATATTTTTTTTGTAATTTTTTTATTTTTTATTTATTTTAATAATACTTTTTTCATATGATGACAGACAATTATTGTTACTTAGAGTGTCAACCTAACTGAGATGTCAAGTTGAATAGTGATGTATAATATGAAATATTTATGTAATAAATAAATAAAAAATTAGAAGAAGATCTTCAAACTGATTATAAAGTTTTGGTAAATCCCTTAAAAGAATTCAGGAAAAGGAAAAGAGGGCATGAAAGGAAAGAAAGTTGAAGAAATGTGTAAATGGTTGATTGAAAATTAATTATTGAAAAAACAAAGAAATGTATGAAATAGATAGCATACAACACGACTTCTATAATATCATGTAATAATACTGTCATACTCGTTTATATTAAAAATAATTCAAAAATAAAATAAAACTTAACTGTTTTTAATTCTTCAGCTTTAATTTAGTTATATTCTAAAAAATCATACTTTTTATTTTGTATTATTATGTTTACTTTAAAATGAAGTATGGTACTGAGACTTTGTAATGATACTGTAGAAGTGTTCTTCAAATAAGTAATGCAACCATAGTGATACGTGTTGTTTACAAACAATCAAATAAAGTAAGTCCCAACAAGTATTTAAATAAGAATAAAAAGTATGTTATTTTAGCTGAAAATAAGATGTTATATTGAAGAAAGGGGGTAAATTTATTTAACTGGTGTAATTTTTCTTTAATTTAACTAAAATTTATAACTCTTTTAAAAACTACTAATATGGGTAGGCTGTGTTTGGTCAACATAACAATATTTTTTGGATTTTCAAAATAAAGATGTGTTTGACCAATACAAAATAAAATATTATTAAAAAAATAGTGTACTACATTACTTTATTTAACTTAATCCAGATTTATTTATTATTATTTATAAAGTTTAATAGGTATTGAAGTAATAAGATTTTGGTACAAAGTGGTTGAAGATAAAGTCGTATAGGTTACTCGATTTCAAGTGATTGAAGGTGAAGTCATGAAAAAAAAATAATCGATTTAAGACATTTTTAATATGCAAAAGTAGTGATTTTATTTTAGTATAGTTTTTAACATGTCTTGTTCGTGAAATTGTTCTTAGATTTTTTTTTTTCTCTCTTGACACTCTAGCTCTTATCCTTCTACACCATTTCAGTAGCTGCATGCAAGAAAAGACATGGGTGGAATTTTCTCTAAACCAGTGATAATGGATGTGAAATTGCCCATTGTTTTTAATTGTTCTTAAATAATCAAAGAACTATGCTTTTCATTTTAACCAAACGCGTTTAAGTAGATAAGGATAAGTGAAGAAAGAGTAATGAGATACATTTGAATGATTAAATCTAAACCCTTTATATACCTAAAGAGTTGATACCCAAAGAAGAACTCGCGTTTTCCCTATGATTTGTCATATGTTTGCCGGGTTTAATTCCAAGCTTAATTTGGTTCATGTTACATCGATATTATAAACAAAGAATTCAGCAACGACCAAAAAGCAAAGTAAATTATGAAAGCTCTTTAATACATAATAATAATAATCTAAGCGAGAGATTTTAGATTGTCCGAAATCCTATTCTTATTTCTTTTGTTGATATTAACAATAGTTAACAAAATAAGATTATTGATAATAATTTTAAAAAACGGTTGTGAATTATGATACTGAGATTTTTTCAAGATAATAGATTAACTTCATCTTAATTATTTCGATGAAATTATAAACAAACTTTTTTTAAAGCTAAGAAATGGTACACTAAAAGTACAACTTTGTGCACCACCTTCATAACTTCATCTTCAATCATAAAAAATACTAAAAAATTGTGTTGGTCAAATATGATTTTATTTTGGAAGTCTAAAGATTTGATTTTCATCATATTATTTTATTTTTATCATATTTTTCAATGACACTAAAATTGTGTTTACCTAACATGTTTTTACTTTTAAAAGTTTAAAAAATATATTATCAAAATACGATTTATTTAGAATAAAAATATATATTCTATTATAATTGAAAAAAATGGATCAATTAGATAAAATAGATAAAGAAGGAAAAGAAAAAGAAAATAAAAATTGGCACACTATCAGATCAGAAAACAAGACAAATTTTGAATTGAATTTTTTGGTTAAAACTTCATATAAAGAGCATAAAAAACTTGATACTTTTATCTTTATTTTTATTAAGTACCTTCCTTCTTAAATGACATTAAAACTCACGGCCATATAAGCATTTAATTATCATAAAAAGACATAATAGTACTTTTTTAAATTTCAATTTTTGCAATAAATACTTTCACTTTTAAAAATCATTAAGTCACCGATAAACAAACAATTAACTGCTTAAACTTGTTTATTTATTTTTATTTCAAACATGAATTTATATTGCTTGTTGTTATTGTTAGAAGTGAGAAAAAAAATTCAATTAAAATTAGTCTTGAAGTTACTAATTTTTCTTGTATATACTATATATGAATACACAAATAGTGTAGGTTAAGTAAGTTAAAGATTAACCAAATAATTAATAATTACTCTAATGTTTGATGTAAAATTTAAATAATATCAGAAAAACTATTGTAGTCAGTAGCTGATATTTATTTGATTTCATATTGAATGAGAATATTGTTTTAAATTATTTTATCATGTAAGTGACTTCGAGACAAGACAATCTTGATGACAATTTCTGTAAATTCATAAACATGAAATTGACATTAAACCAACCAAAGTGGTGACTGACATGGGTTAGTTTGGTCAATCCATAAATTCTAACCACTGGTTCAGACGCAGGGTCAGATACGTCTTGGAAGAGGAATAATTCACATGACAAAATCACCCTTTCACTTGTTTTCCTCCTGGACCTAATTCTCTGCTAAATAAACTTATCCTTTCACGATATAGTAAGGGTATTATTGTCATGTCACAATCACGCGCTTCACCGCCCATACCCAAAATAACCCCAAAAGGATGAGGATTTTCTAATGCAGTTTGTGTCTCATCTCATGGCACCCGTCGGTGAAACAATCGAAATGAGAGGGTATTTCTGGAATTCGGCATGATAATGTGCCACGTCGAAGACATACACGTGGCATCTTTACCCTTCTCTCGTCGTTTCTTTTTAAATACCCCATCTCTTCCTCATCGCTCCTTATCCTGTCCTTCCTCACCGCTCCACTGCTGAACAAACAAACAAAAATTCAATCAATACTCTCTCTCCACTCTCCCTTGTCGCCGGGGCCCTCTCATCAGAAAATTTGAGCCACTCGCCGGAGATTATGGATGCTCCGGCTGCTGATCTCGATTTCCTAAAGAACAACAACCATCGCTTGTTTGGGAGCACCAATCTTCTTATCTGGTAGAAACCCTAAACAAAAGCGATTTAACTTGAGTTTAGAAGTTATTCTATAATCATCCCTTTTCAAATAATTCGAAAAAAAATAAAAAAAGACTGCTCCGCCAGAAAAGCATTTATTACATATCATAATTGTTCTTGTATCTTTCTCATTTAGCTAAAATCTGCAGTTTCTAGTCAACTTACTGCAAAGTTGTTTGTGCACATTGAAATCCAAAAAAAGCGGTTCAGCTTCTGCAGAGTTTCAGTTTCAAAGATTTAATTAGCTTTCAAATAGATTAGTATTTTTCTCTGTTCTGACTCCCAATTTAAAATCAAGCTCGTGCTTGGGAAATGAACGAGAGGGAGAGTTGAAACTTGAGAGAAACTATAGTTGTTATCTGGAACACAGTCATACATCGTCACCATGCCTTTCACAATGAAGATTCAGCCAATTGATTCGCCCGTTCATGATGAGGCGCTTCGGCTTGAGCCTGTGAAGGCGGTGATCAAGTCGCGGCTGAAGCGGCTCCTGGAGCGCCAGTTCTCTGGCGTCCTCCGCAATTCGGCAGCGGAGAAGATCGTGGCAGGGGAGCTTCCGCGTTCCGGCAAAGACGGTTCCGCTGATTTCGATCCGAGCTCAGCGTGTCTGGCGAAGATGGTGCAGAGTTTCATGGAGGAGAATCCCGAGAAGCATTCCGCTGCCGGGAAATGCGCGCATAACCGCTACAACAGCTTCGAGGATAGCTCTGATGCAGAAACGAGTGCGTTTGGCAGTTTCGGCAACTCCAATTATTCTTCCTCTGGTGAAATGCACGAAATTCTCAAGGTATTTTGAATTAATTGCTCTGTAATTTATTTTGCCACTGGGCAATACATTTTCCTTATTTTTTTTTGCGTTATTTGGTAGGGTATGGTGGCATGTGCGAGTGTGTATGAGAGGAATTTGCTAGCGGACACTACAAAGATCATTGAGAAGAACAAGGCAACTTGCAAACGGAAGGACGATTGTTGCAGAAAGATCGTCACTGAAGGGTTGTTGGCTCTCGGATACGACGCTTCTGTATGCAAATCTCGCTGGGAAAAATCAACTTTCTGCCCCGCCGGTACACACACTCTCTCTCTCTCTCTGTTTGGAAATTTTTTGCTTAAGGAATTAATTGTTCGCAAACAAAGACGAAATTTTAATTAGGGTCTTGTTCATAAATTATATGATTTATGCAGGGGAATATGAATACATTGATGTGATAATTGGAAAGGAGCGGGTGGTGGTTGACGTTGACTTCAGATCAGAATTCGAGATTGCTCGACCCACCAAGATATACAAAGCGATCCTCCATACCCTTCCTTACGTCTTCGTTGGCAAGTGTGACCGGTTGCAGAGCATCGTGGCCATCGCTTCGGAGGCTGCGAAGCTGAGTCTGAAGAAAAGGTGCATGCACGTTCCGCCGTGGAGAAAAGTGGAATACGTCAGAGCCAAATGGCTCTCCCCCTACACGTGCTTGCGTGGAGTCAAAGAGGAGACCGAAGAGAAAAATCAACTTGTGGAAGCGTTAGTGTTAACTGCCGCCGCTGCTGCATGCGAAACTTCCCGTGAAGATAATGAAAAATCAAAGTCAAAGTTGGTGGTTCAGAAGCCACTGGAGATGAAACCCAAGAGCTCACAGTCCGGTCTGGCAGCTGTGTTCCATGAAAAACCCTGAATTTTTTATCTTTTATTTTTTTGTTTACTTTTGGCTTTTTGTTTTATATAAAGTTTTCAAGTGAGGATTCTAAAAGGCTGTGTAAGTAGTTTTTCTATGATAACTCTCTGCCCTTCTGCTTTTTATTGTAAGGGATGGATTTTTAGTGACAGGAATAAAAAGTAAAGGTTAAAGAATTATATTGTTAGCTATTCACGAGATTGTGAGAAGTTGATTCTTTACTTATTTGAAAATTTAGTGGATTGCTTTTTTTTGTTTGCTTGGCTTGAATTATCTTCTATTCCGACAATTTGTTTTGAATTTGATTCGGTGGGCTGGAGGAATGATAGATAATTTGTAAGTTACTCCTTTGTTTGAAGCTTGATTCTGATTCTTTCCTTGAAGAGGAAGTGATGGACTTGACAAACAAATCTGCTGGCCCTGTAGATGCCTTCAAACACACTAAAATATGTGAAGAAGAGTATTTTGTAATGCAATCTTTAAGATCATTTAACTTTACACCCCAAAAAATGCAAGAGTGAACAATGGGTTATATTTGGAAGACACTTCTCTCACTCAATCTCTCTCTTATTTTACTTTTAGAAATTTTTTATGTCTGTGACAGAGGTTGCTTCTATATATTCATCATCGTCACTCTCTGAAAAAAGGCCAAGATTTCTTTTTCACACGGCAAATATTTGTAAACAATTGAATTCCATTCAAACTGATGATAAACACTCTTTAAACACTGAAACAGAAAATGTTACTCATTCTCTCCCCGGGAATTGTGCAGTTGTGTGACTTGGTTTCACAGTAAATGTTGTCGGTATCTGGAAACTAGTAAAGGCTCCCCTCAGTCCTGCACTGTACCCTTTTTTTCTTTTCTTTTCTTTTGTTAGAAGGCCATATTCAGACCTGGAAACTAGCTATGGATACTAGTAGTTGAAAATACCAGTATGGAAACTAGCTATGGATACTAATATCATCGGAAGGACAAATAACGTATGTAGTTTTCAAAAAGTAGTAAATACCAGTTATACAATTATATGTTTATGAATGTTTTATTTCATTACAATTAATAATATAAATATAATAATTAATGATTGGAATTTATTTTATTAAAATAATCGTAGTTGCTGCTAAAACAATATATTATTCAAAGAGTACAATATTATTAGTTTTCGGTAATTAACAGAGTATTTTGTAACAAGAAACTCTATACCTTTAAATGGGACTAGATTTTTCCGTGTGTATAAGTCTAGTCTTAATTAGGACCGTGAGTTAAGTTGGAGCCATTATTAATGGGTAGGTTAAATGGGTCAATCATATTTAATTTTCAAAATTTATTATGAGTTTTGTAACTTCTAGGTTAGAGAAGCTGTGCAATAACTCACTGTGAATATCGTAGTTAGGGAGCAGAAGCTAGGTGTGCTATGTGCATATATCAGAGTGTTTATATCTTCTCATCTCATACACAGTGAAATATGATTTTTAATTGTAAAATTATATGATAATGAATTATGAATGAAAGAAAAATATAATAATATTTTTTTCAAATTAAAATATTACAATTATAAAGTGATTTTAAATGTAAATGTATCATTATTCTAAAACCTGTGAGAAGGTATATTTTGTAGATTAAATCGTAAGAATTTGTCTCATTCAAAAGTTTAAATTTCTTTTATTCCGACTTGAAGTTGAAAATGACGTGGGCCATATAGCCGCTTCTCATTAATTCCTTCTTTCCTTTGTTTTTTTTTTTAATTTTACTTTTCTCTTTCACTTTTTTTCTCTCTCAGTATTCTTGAAGTCAAAGAAAGCATTGGAGATTTTTTTACCCCTTCAAATCTGAACTCTTGGCTTTTCCTTTCTGAGCTAGTTTCTTCATTTTTAAACAAAGTATTTGGGGATGCAAACATTTTTTGTCGTTTTGAGGCACCTTGCTTAGCTCTGAAGATACACGTAGTGCCATGGAAATTGGACTCTGCATTCAGTAATTTATTGCTTTAATTGCTTTTGCCACTGATCATTAATAAATAGCAATAATGGATAAAATTGTAAATAAATAAGAAGAGAAAAAAAAATACCGTAAACTAAATACGCATAGTCAATTCACGGGTTTGAACAGAGTACTACAGTGGGGGCATATATAGATTGTACAGAAACCATGAATACACTCTTTCTTCTGAGTTGACTTATTAATTAGGTTCAATTTTATTTAGTAAATAATGTAATTAAAATTGAGTAGCACATAGGTCTATAAATTTCAAAATCAATAAATTAATCTAACTCAATCAACCATATAATAATACATAGATAATACTTGTCCATATCTTCCATATCCAGATTTTATTGCAGGTGTTCATTAGTGGTAGGTATTGGTTTTATTCAGGCTGAAGCTCGCAATTATAGGTCCAAAGACGATGATGAATTTCATTACTGATATAAAGTTAAACTGAAATTTCATATCTGTGCATGTGCCAAGCCCAAGCAACAAAGATTTTCTTTAGTAACCTTTTAATAATGTGTTGGCAGTTGATATGCTTCTGGAGCAAGATTTACAGATTCTTTGGAGTGATACTTAAGAAAGTTTTGAAATTATGTTATGATTGTTATTGTTACATGTAAAAATAATAATAGCTTTAACGAATTGAATTTTTAGGAGAATAGTTGATTGTAAAAAGTAGAATGAACTCCACTTTAGTCCTTTAAGAAATATTTAATTATACTTGTATTTTCAAAATTTCGAAAGATACATCATATAATTTTTGGTTGAGTGTGTTGGGAAAAAGCAATGTTATAGCTTTTGATTTATTTGACAAACTTAAAAGTGCACTTGACAAAAAAGAATTGTTTGGTATGGGAATTTATTTTACTGGCTTCTAGCCACCATCTTTTGGAAACATGTTGCTTTATTCAATATTTGGATTTATAAGTTCTAACATGATTACAATGTATTAGGAATTCCATTTCACGGGCGTGGAATGGACTTTTTCTATGTTTCAATGCAAAAACGTAAAAGAAAAACTAGTAAGATATAATATATAATATTTTGGATATTAGTTTGATATTTTAATATGGGACAGAATTGTTTGAAGAATTTCATGGTTAATTAAAGATGGATTCGGGCAGCAGCTAGGGTTTGTGTGGTGCAGAGGTATGGCTGTCACCAGGCACTGGTGGTGCATTAAGGTTTGCGATGCAGAGGTGTGCGCGCCGTGGAGTGAGCAGGGTTTGCATTGATGCGGCAATTCTGTGTAACAAGGGAGTGCGCGACTCTGCACGCGGTGTGGTGGGGCGGCGACGTGTGTTATCAGTGCAGCGGAGCGCGATCAGCGCGCGCAACCAGGCGGAGCGTGACTGGATTTCGGCGACTTTTGCAGAGGGGTGGAGGTGGCTGTGTGCGTAGTTCCTAATCCCATGAAATTGTTTGATGGATCGAGAAGACTTTCCTAAGAAAGCCTCTATTATATATGTCAGGTTAAAGAAAAACATTTGTTAAGGTTTTGGAAAATACATGTAATATTCTTTTGTCCCAACTATCTATTCTTTGTATTAAGGAAGACATGGTTGCTATCCGAGTTGATGAGAAAGATTATTTGGTTGGTCTTGAGGATTGCAAGATCATCTACATGGTCGGATTATTCTATCTAAGAGGAAAAAACCTCACACACACACTACAAAAAAATGTGTAAAAAGTGGCGGTTTTAATATGGCGGTTATTAATAACCGCCACAAATTTCAGTATAATACGTCATTTCATTAATCGTCACAATTATCTTTCAAATTATGTCATTTTTAACTGTCATAATTTTCCTTCAGAATTGAAATTGCTTTATTCCTTTATTCCTATATTCACATTTTTTATTTAAAAATCCTTCAGTTTTTCAATT
>Ga0123342_1000464_pt1 | contig 63875 bp, 44 predicted proteins | sample Turbeawhitnodule_FD_89960 | JGI IMG/M metagenome (GOLD analysis project Ga0123342, IMG submission 89960) | Root nodule microbial communities of legume samples collected from Mexico - Turtle bean Mexico white nodule | ecosystem: Host-associated > Plants > Roots > Nodule | place: Mexico: Nepantla... | reverse complement strand
TATTGTTAAATAGTTTCTAAATTAGTATCTAATTAGCAACCAATGTTTTAACTACCAATTATTTAGTTTCTAAATTTGGTTTCTAAAACCTTGGTTGCTAATTAGATACCAATTTAGAAACTACTTAACAATAATAGAAACTAATTTAGAAACCAATTTTTTTTTTATTTCCTAAAATGGTCTCTAATTTAGTTATTATGACAACTAATTATTTTGGTATCTATAAATTGGTTTCTATTTCATGATTTTCTTGTAGTGGTATAGGTAGGATTGAAATCGGATTGGAAATGCTTTTAAATGCCATTTTTTTTTTCATCACTCCTATTGTCAACCTAACTGATTCTACAAATCTTTTTTGCTACCACTTAACGTAGGTTAACTCTACTTTAAATTTTTTTTTTTACAGGGTTGGTTAGACTGATGCAAACCTTTTATTATTTTATTATTTAGCTCAGATAACTTCAATTGATCCACTCTAGATTTCATATCGTTCAACGTTGGTTAGACAAATGCAAATCTATTAATTTATTTTATATATTTTTTTTACTTATTGTTAGTCTGGTCAACCCTATAATTATATTATTAAATCTTTATCGTTTACTTAACGTCTGTTTGACCATATTAAGAAGTGAACTTTAAGCCTAACTCAACCCCATAAAACCGGCTCATAGGGTTGAGGTTTGCACCCACTTAAATACAATGAAATGTCCTAATCTCTAGATGTGGGATCTCCAACAGACCAACATTACTAGTGTGATGGTATTGTCTTCATGACCAATTGGAGTTCTTGATTTGTTGAGAGGATTGGCGGAAGTTAATTGATGAAATGGATAAGGATGGCTCCAATGGAGCTATGGTTTCCTTGAAGGTGCATGAGAGGTAGGGAGAGTGATTGGTTGGGCCATATCAATTGGAGAGGTGAAGAAGAAGATCAAGGTGTCTATCCTAGAGAGTCTAGACAAGGGAGTGAGAAAGCTTGGAAACTTGGGCAGCAATTCACTCATATATTGATCTTGCAAAAATTAGAGCCAAGCACCTCTTTATATAAAGTAGAGGTCCGACCATTGTTCAAAGTAATGGGTGGGAAAATTCAAAAATATTAGGTTTGAAAATGGCGCCTATTTTGGAGTCACAAGGCAAGCAAGACCAATGTGTGTTTCATGTGACTTTTTTTAGGTTTATGACCGGCCTAGGTTGATTTAGGAGTTTTCTAGAAACCCTGATTTAACCTAGGTTGGTTTTTAGGTGCCTAATTCAACCCTAATTACAATTAAGAAAAAAATACAAGTAAAATTCTTATTCTACTTTTGGCAAGAAAATAAATTCTACTATAAAATTCTACACTAGGTTATGGCCTTTTTGAACATGTATAGGAAGGTGTCTCTGTCATCAGTAACAGAATCTTAGTCTTCTTGTATCTTCATTGCCATGGACCTAGTGGTTGGGCTGAGCTTGACTTTCTTCCATCATAGTGTCCCCTCCATATGTTGATACAAGATTTAATAGCTTTCAATAATAAAGCGTGAGTTTTTTAACTGCTGTAAGACACACACTAATCATACTTTAATATCAACAAGTCAATTTGTGTTCGTATTTTACTTACTCTAAAACCATTTATTTTGCAGTGAATAAATTTGGTTAAAACAAATTAAGTACAATATAACCTTTACTCATTTACTCACAAAATTAAAAATTTAATAAGAGAATTAAAATTTATTTATTTTTAAAAATTATACCAATATTTTTAATAAACTTCATCTCAAATTAATTTTAATGATTAAAATTGTTGAAAGAAACACTTTTTTTTGTTGAACTTTGGATTTATTATTGAAATCATGAAAATGGATCTACCTTTTTTTTTCAAAAATAAGTGTTAGGTCAGCAATACATTATGAGCCCACCATACTTAATTGGTTCGTCGAATGTAGTTTTTGATAAATATGAATAGTCTGGTTGTGCAATCATAATAAGTTGGACATTGTATCATGTGAGCCCATGAGTCGTAATCCTCAATGAAGAATGTGTTTTTGACACATCACTTGTTTGATCTGAAAATGGATTTGAGTGAGGGAATTTGAGGTGAAAATGAATGAAAGGTAAGATTATTTTGGATTAAGAAAAGGATGCTGAGAAATGAAGGGAAAATTTGTCAAGATTTGTGAATGATGTAGATGTATTATTTGTGATTCATAAAATAATTTAAGTTTGGAATTAAACGGTATGAAAAAAATATTAAAATAATATTGAAAGTTGTAGTTGTATAAAAAATGTAAATTGGGAATTTATCATTACTAAACAAACTTAAGCTCTTAAAGACTTAAAACTTATCCCCTTGTGTTCTGTGCATAGCTGAGACGACCAACCGTGGTCCTAGTAAGATTGAGAACATGTCGAAAACCTAAAATGACAAACTAATCTAAATATTGATTAAAAACCAATTTGTAGTCTAGTGAGTTCATAATATTAGTTTAAGACGAGATTAACCTAAAATGTCTTGATAATTTATGTTAAACATGAATATTGTTCTCGCTCACTTTTATAAATAGCTGAGTACCACCTAGAAAGATACGTTTTTCATAGAACATGTATTATTCTGATTTCCAAACACTAACTTGAATGCAGAAAAACTTTTTAGTTTAACATGTGGATCCAGATGACGGTATTTAAGTGCATCCTGCAACATTGAGAGACACCTACGAGATTGAACAGTGTAAGAAGGAAATATTACAATCACATAAAGAAGTGAATCGACTAGTGAGTTTGTTTGCGAAAAGAGACTAGTTAATCAATCGCCTACAAACGAAGGTTGGAAGCCCTAGCATGGAAAAAAAAAACTGATAGAATTACAATTAGAACTACAAGGAATCAAGAAGTGGGGAGAATGGTGGCGCGCATCATCTCCTTGAACTCGTAGAAATCAACGCGGCCATCGTGGTTCTTATCAACAGAGCCAATCATGCGTTGGACATTGTCTATCATGTTGCCCTCGACGAGGCCGAGTTTGCCGAGGACGACCTGGAGCTCCCTGGCGGAGATGTAGCCGTCGCCGTTCTCATCGAAGACCTTGAAGGCCTCCCAGAGGTCGGACTCCTGCTGCTCCTCTTCTTCGGTCTGGACGAAGCCGAAGTAGGTGTCCCCTAGGGACTCGTGCAGGCTCACGAAGTCGTCGTAGGTCAGGCCCTCGTTCCCGGGGCGGATGTAAGACTGCGTCATGGTCTCCAGCTCGGTCATGTCCGCCTCCAGGCCCAGGAGGCTCAGCGCCTGGCTGATCTCGGCCACCGTGATCATGCAGTCCCCGTTCTTGTCGAACATGTCGAAAATGCGGCGGAGGCGGAGCGAGTTGAGGCTCTTGCAGCGGAGGCGGAAGGAGGAGGAGGGCGCGGCGAGGGCGATCTTCTCCGGTCCCATTACCATCCCAGATGCACCCTGCGGAGTGGCTGCTGGTGGAGGAGAGTTATTGAGAGTCGTAGTTGAGGGAATTGGATTAACAGATCATAGATTCGTGTTTGTTCGTTAAAATTAACAATTAACGTTGCTGTGTCTTCTCGTTTGTTGTAGGGATGTTCCTTAATTTTTGTGGTTTAGCTGTATCCTATATTATATGAGACAACGCGTGTTCGGTGGCCTGCCAAAGGGGACTCTTCCTTCCTTTCCGGTCTTCACGACCCTTTCTCCATTCCTTCTTTATTCCACTGCTTCTATTTATGGTAACTTATATATACACACCAACTTTTACATATTCATCCATATACTTACTTTATACTTATTTTTTTTATAAAAATATTTCATAGGCATCACTACGCTACTTGACATATCCATAGAATAACAACAATAATTTGTCATCACATGAAAAAATTATTAGTAAAAATATAAAAATTTAAAAATATGGAGGAATAGACCAAAATTCATATGTTAACAAAAACGATACATAGGTAGACTGTACTTATTAATAAATAATTCTAATAATAGACTAGATGGAAGCCTATTATATCATTGAAATGATTCTCTATGAATAAATCATAAATTAGTCAATTTATCAGCACATGCATTCCTTTCACGAAAAATATGAATAATCCTAAACCTGATTTTTTCATAGTAATTAAGCTAAATATTTCATCGATTACGAAGCATCCAAGAAACATTTGTCCTACCAGTAAACACAACACAAACTAAGGCATAGTTACATTCCAGCCAGACATTAGTAAGTCTCAACTTTTGAGCTTTATCAAAAGCATATATAACTTCATAAAATTCAGTAATCAAAACAGTCTGAACGTCAACTAACGTAGAGAAAGTTTAAAAAATTCTCTCATACTCCCATGGAAAATACCTTCAAAAGTATAAATTTAGTTATTTGATTGCATGGTAAATATATACGAAAAAAAGTATAAATTTAGAAATACAAAAAATTAAAATATAACATTACACATAATAAGTGTTTATTTTTATATGGTTACAAATTGGAATAATAACTTGTATTTTAGATTTCTAATTATTCAATATTAATTATTTCCACTTTAAAAGAAAGTGTTGAAATTCAATTTAAAAATAAGTGAAAATATGAATTGAAAGAGACGACTCCTAAAATTATTTCTCTTTAAGAAAAAGCTCTTAAAAGCACTTTGCATGGTTATAATATATATATATATATATATATATATATATAATATTTGTTTTTTAAAGAGATTTTTTGCACAAATATGTGATTTTGTCTTCTTAATAAATTACAAGTGGTATGATATAGAGTAGAAAATAATAAATAAATGAATAAAAGGGATGGAAAATGTCAAGTTGGTTATATTAAAAATGGTTTACAACGATGGCTTTAATGGGTCATCGTTGACTTCGATAAGGCCACTTGAGTTTTAATTTTTCCTCATCTAGATGAAACGAAAGGGTTGGGTTGAGTTGAGTTAGGTTTTCAAAATGGGTCATTGACTTGGGACACCAAAGACTTAAAGTCATAAATGGAGCTTCTCACGTTGTTGGTCAAGTTCTTCATCTAAAACATTTATTGAATTCATATGCCATATTTGAATTCTCACTTGTCTTATTTATACTTAAGGACGTATTCGTTGTAACGGAGTTTAAACAAAACGTAGTCGTACGATTCAAGAATGTGTGAACGATGGATCAAAAACAGCCCAAAAGTTGGCCCATTCTCACCAAAACCCATTATGACTAACCCAAGAATGCGACAGATCAAACTTTATAGGGAAATAAAAAAAATCTTTATAAAATAAAATTAATTTAGGTAAAAGTTTAAATAAAATTTTGAGAAAAAATAATATATTTATATAATTAACTTCTATACAAATGAATTTTATTTTGTGACAAAACTTATTTTCTTTTATAAATTATCCAAACATGACGATGGTATATAGACGTGGCTTTAGTAACTTGGATTCTAACATATATTAAGAAAATAATTAATAGTTATATTGATTAAATTAGAGATAAAAAAAAAATTTACTTTCTAAATTAGTTTCTATTATTGTTAAATAGTTTTTAAATTGGTATATAATTAGTTATTAAGATTTTTCTACCAAATTTAGAAATTATTTAACAATAATAGAAACTAATTTATAAAAAAAATTTATTTTAGTCTTTAAAATAGTTTATAATTTGTCCAACTAATTTATTTTTTTTATAAAATTGAATTTTATTTAATGATTTTTTTTTTAGTGATTGTAAAATAATTTTATTGACACTGATAAAAAAAAAACTTGGTAGTTGCAATAAGTTAAAAATAGTTATAATAACTAGATGCAAACTTTATAAAATAAAGTAATTTTTATAAGATTGGTTAAACTTAAAGTTTATTATTGAAAAATAACATTAACTTAGGTCAACAAGTTGATGTTCATCGGACAAAAAATCATATTTAACGTGTTATTGTTAACGAAGAAAACACTGAGTAAACATCAGTTGACAACTAACATTGACCTATATGGAAAAATAATAAACTTAACAATGCAAGAGTTAGCAAATTGATAGTAGATAGGATCAATCACTTCAAGAGAATTGGGTGCAAGTAACATGTGTATATCTCACATAAAGATACTTTGATCACAGCTATTGTTGCATCTATAAAGGGTTCGAAATCTCATACATCAGACTCAACTGAAAGTAAATGCTCTATCTAATGTCTAGGAACTTCCACAGACACCTTTAGCTAGAACTAGCAGCATCCTTGCTTTTGTTACAACTTTGTTGATAATGGTACATGGGTGGTCTCCAACAAGTGTTTATGACCCCTTTTTTCCTGGTCAGGTAACATGGCACCTGGACTATAATGCACCCTGAGGAATTAATTAAGCAGTAATGTGGCTTCATGAATTAATTTTGATCTCTCCTTTGATATAGTTGAACATGAAAATCCTAGATCTACTGAATTATGCAGAATCTCTTCTTCAGTCGTCACCACTCAAATATGGCTCATACTTCCAAGTGAGGTAAACTAAGAAGCCTCGTTTTTACTCAATGGAGATATGAACCCAACCCCTTCATTGGGAACTCAAGACATACAAAATTTGTCACTCTAGACATAAACTTTAGGCGTGCGAATAATAGTACAAGTTTTGTTGTTATCACTAGTGACTCAAGTTTGGTTATTTATATATAGTTTGAAACAAAGTTTACTCAATTTAAAGTGTAACCATTATCAGATATGTCTATCGCAAAAGGACTCGGTTAATCAAAATGTTGTCACAGGAAAACTGAAGCCAAGCTTGATCTGTAATTCTAAAGGGGAGTTTTATAACATTGAATCACATGCAAAAACAAGATTTCAGACCTTTTTCATTGAAGATTTTCTCTTTTTGCATGGAATCACATCACTATTCAAAGAACGGAATTAACAAGCTAGGATATAAATATACTCCCGGAAACAGTATTCTCAAAGGTTACAAAACTGAAACCAACTTTTAATAGACAAGCATACAACTAAACATTAACATGTACTATGTAACTATTATTTATGTAACAAACTCCTCATAGTGAGAAACTAAAGTATGAACTATCAAAACGACCATCTAGAAATATGCTTCATAACTTGGCCTTATTCTTGCAATTCTGGTTTGTAATCTTGAAGTTAGGAATACTAACAGTGAACTGGCAAAAGGACTTAGCAACAATATGTTTTTTGATGAATCCGAGGAAGGTAACTTTTCCAGGAATCCTAGTAACGGTATCCATAGAGATATCTCCATCCATTACATCCTCGAAAAAAGTGGTCAAGTTGGAAGCTAGTTCATCCGCTTGAAGTGTGAGTCTGCATGAAAGTATTGCAGACCCCCTTGAAGGAATCAAACCAGGGTATATGTATGTCTCTCCAACTTCTTTTCCTTTATACAGCAACACACTCTTTCCCCCTTCATGCTTGAAACTAGCACGGTTTCTGTTCTCAACCTGGACCTTGAGATCAAGAGTGACATTGATTTGTATGTCAATGGCAGGAAATGTGACACGGGGACTTATACCCTCCAAAGTGGCAGCCACAAGTTGAGTCCTTGGGTCTTTGGTCTTGAACAAGGTTAAGGCCAAGATAATTGCCACTATGACCAGCACAATGAGCAGTAACAACAGTGCCCCAGTGACCATTAAACACAGTCTTCTCTTAAGCTTTTTCTGTGAAATCACCACCACTTGCTCATGGTCCTGCTTGTTTTGTGATTCTGTGATGATCTCTCCTTGTTTTGGTGTTAATTCGGACATTATGGTGGCCCAAGAGAGGTAGCTAAACACAGGGAAGTGTGAAGATTAGATCTAGAAATGGGATTTAGTTAGCCATGAATGGCCTATATATGAGTTCCTCAACCATATTAATAATAATGTACTAATTACTATATCTTAAGGTGGTTGGTAGTTGTGGGGGTCCAATGCTTTGAATGCTCACTATTAATTAGTGGTATGAAGAATTGCAGACTCAACTTAATGCGCGGTAAGCCATGCCGTGTCCCAACTGTCATAACTACAGTAAGTAAGACTCTCTTTTATATTCATCTATATCTCAAATTCAAAAAATTCAAAAATTTTATCATGTTTTATAATTACAATTTTATTTTTATTAATTTTATTAAATGTGCATATTCGAATGTCAGCATTCAAGTTTTGTTTAAAAAAAATACACTGAAAAAAAACTAAATACGACTTTTTAACTATTTTTGGTACTATTTTTAATTACTATATTTAAAAAATAACAATCAAATTTATAAAATAAGGATTTTTGGACATTATTTTTCTTAAATTATTTTTACTTTTTTTTATCTCTCTACTTATTTTCACTAATCCACAAGAACTAATAAATTAGTTTATTTAATCTGTGTTCATAAATTCTTTATTAATTTATATTACTTTTTCAAATTAATGTCTCATTATCTTCACTCAATTAATGGATTAATATGTGGAGAGACTAATAATACATAAATTATTTTATTAATTTTCGATTTTCACAAGAGAATTTACAGTATTTACGATTTATCGAGTGATTGAGTAAAAAATTTAAAGTAATTAAGAGTATATTGGTAGAAAAGTTATTTTATAAAAAAAAACAAAATCCTTTATATAAGGGCATAGTTAGTGAAAAAAAATAAAAACACACATTTTAGTAGGTAGTTTGTTCAATTTTTATTTCCCAAACAGGTAAAGTTAAAGTATAATATAATAATTGTGATGTTGAGGTAACATTTCTCTCATTTGTTCAGTTTTCACTGTTGGTAAAATGTGTTTACATCAGTTTTGGATATTTTTCTAAACAAAAATCTTCTGTCACATAGGTGACAGTGGGAGAAAATAGATGAATGAAAAAGAAAGATGATTGAGATGAGAACATATGGAATTGAGAGAACCTCTGCAGAGAGGTGAGTGTTTGAAAGATTACATAATTAAGTTGTTTTGTTCTTTCTTATTTTTCTTTTCTCCCTTCTCTAAATAGAAATCAACTTGAAAGCTCTGTCTTGGATATGCACGTATTGCCAATGATTGTTCTATTGGAAATATTGAGGGCGAAATCACAAGATGAGGTAGAAGCCACATGGAATCTGATAAAGCCCATGACTTTGACCATGCCAAACAATCTCACTAAGGTGTTGAGGGGCATTGAACCTGATGCAATGTCTTTGGTGACCTCAGTGTTGGAGGCCAAACGATCAGCCATAATAGTGAGTGTCAAGTTTATTCCTTTAGTTTCCTCTCCTGATATCTCTCCATTGGGGATAGGGCCTTCTCCAATCAATTGCCCCCTATAGTAGAGTTGTGCAGAGCTATTGTGGTACTCCAATCCAAACTTATTTCTGTTGGTAACTGAAACACCCACATCCAATGACACATTCACATTCACACTCATGCTAAATATGTCCATGCCAAGGCTCATGTCCTCAACCTTCACTGTGTCCACTGTGGTGATAGGAGGATGTGGTTTGAACACTGTGAATGCCAAGAGCACCAATACCAACAAAATTGCAATCACTAGACATAATGTTACCACCAGGCATGTGGTCTTTCTGCATTTGCTGCCAGATCCCATTCTTCCTTTTTCCTTCTTATACCAGAGAGGATCTACATCATCATGCAATATATTTCTTGGAATTTTAGTATAATTTCAACTGTATGAATCTTAAGAACCATCATTTCTGCCTCAAATGCAAATTGAGAAAGCCTTGTACCAATTTATCTATATGCACATAAACATATATAACAGTATGATAACCTATATACTAAGCAAGTTCATGTGAGATGAGATATATGTATATTCAAATTCAGAATAACGCCAAGCATGACCAAATGTTCCAATCCAATACTAGTATTCATATTCTTGGTTTCTCTTTGAATCAGAGGATCAGGCACCCTTGTAATTATCATATATAAGAAAGTCTAAAGCCAGATAATCTACTCTCTTATTGTTTTGCCTATTAAGAGCACATAAGATTTCTTGATTTCTTCAAAGACACACCATTTTGTGTTTTGTCCTATCTATTTGTCACTTTGCTTGTTTTCCTGGTTTAAGAACCTGTCAAAATATCTATTTTTCTTATGTCTTTGCTTGTTCTATTTCCCTTGTCTATAAAGTTTCAGTTAAAGTAAAAGAGATGGTGACTCATGTTTAAGGTATCTGCAATTTAGAAATTAAAATACTAATTTATAATCTTCTTGAACAAAAGAAAGATATTGGAAATCTTGTTATCTATATGAAAATATGATATGATAGTTAACAACTAGATAACACAAGCACATTGCAATGATTAAATACAGCACAGTAATAAGCATTTGGCTTACCTGACAGCAAATGTTTTGTGAGGAAGTTCGGTTGTCAAAAGCACCTCTCCCAACCAACTGTATTTGAAAGTAAACATTGTACAGTATGAGGTTTGGTACAATAGTGTAATAGTGGAACCTCAATTTTTATATATTAAACATCATATTTGTACATTTGTGTGTCTGAGTGTCTATACAAACAGAAAAGAGAGTATGAAATAAAAACGTATTTAATTATCTTGGCTGGTGAGAAACAAAGCTTGGATTGCTTGTGGATTCAAATGAAAACAGAGGTGATTTCTGAAAAAAAGGTAAACAAATAACACACCCTGATTTTTTAAGCTTCAAGGGTTATTATGATTAACACCAATGACGAATCAAAACCAGCAAAGATTTGAATTTGTCAAAGTTTTCCGAGGAGGAAATTACCTACCTTTTCCAAACAATCAAGCAAACCATGCATCTGAAAATGATGCCATGACTTGCCCCCAATAAAACAAAATTTGATGGGACTACCCCCACATTGATTCGTATACACAGATGCAGGTTTTGATAACATGAAACATCATAGTTTCCAACACGTTATGTTACTATTACTTTTCTTGTCCATTATTGTTCTGTTCCGTGTCCACGATTCACGACACAGAAAACCAAATTCTTGATGTCTATTCCAAACAAGATCATGTGCAATGCAACAAATCGCTTGAACAAATTCAAATTCAATCTATTTAGCTTGCTTAACATAATGACATTGACGAAAACGAGATGTGATTGCAACAGTTACATAACATGAAAACGTGATTCGTATAAGTACCTGTTGATTTATGTTGAATGGAAGAGGTCCTTTCACAAATGTTGAGACCCCTTAAAATGTAATCCAATAGAAACAGCAAGATTTGATTTGAATATACAAATTGGCAAACCCGAAGGTAGCTTCAGAGGTGCGGTTTGCCAATTGTTTCAACAAAGCTATTATTGGTGGCTAGAAATTAACAATTCAATTTAACCAATAACAGATAAAATTTAGTTATCAGCAATTGAGTTTGCATTTTCTATTCTAGTCTTATGACAATTTTGAAGCACATAAATTCTTATAAGATTTGGACAAGTGCCATTTTGGTTTTCATTATTAAATTATATTTAACTATTCATGTATATTGAATTGGTGTGATAGTCATTTTATGGATAGTTTACTAATTTTAGAATATTATTAGTTATTATTTGCACGTATGAGCGTATTAATGAGGATTAATCTTTGTATCATACTGTTTGAAGTTTAACTCAATCAAATGTAGGAACATTGCAAACATTTATAATCATAAGCACTAGATTATACTTCATATTTAAACGTGATATTATTTATATTTTAAATAATTACTTTCCAAAAACAAAAGTGTAAATTGAATAAATGTTTTTTTCCAATTCAAAACTTTCTAAGTAGTAAAAAAGTTTTGGCGAAACAATCAATTCAAAATAATACTTAGATAAAATATTTTTCATTTACATATATCAAAGATACAAAACCTAAGAGGGAGGTGTCTTATCAATAGACTTGTACTCCATAACATCTTTTATTACGTTAAAAAACTTTATATCTTTGGGCAGAAAAGGACAATTTGATGTATAGCATTCTTAAGATCCTTCTCTTAACCTTAAATGCTTCCAGCAACTAATTGAACAAGTTTGGTTTCAAGACAACCATGGTCTTGCTGGACTCCTCTATCTTCTCTTGTTATAGCACTTTTCTCAGCAACCTTACATCTTTGTTAGTCTCCTCCAATTTCTTATTGACTCCCTCAACCTTGATGGTAAGATATTTGTTCTTCTTCTTCTTCATTTTTTCCATATTCCTCTTGAATATAAATGCTTGATGTGCCAACACTTCATTATCCTCCCGTTTGGTCAACATGGCAAGCTCGTGATGAACCATTGCATTCTCTAAATATTGAATTCACTCAACAAACAAGCATTGCCAATAAAAGTGTCTTTTTAATAGTACTCATAATGATCATGCACCTCACCATCATAACTTTACATGATTCAAAGTAATTGATAGAGCCAAAGTTTTAACACAACTAGCTTACATGTATATGTGTCACAAGGAGTTGGTATTAGGCATTATGGTTGAAACGTCACTTATCTGAGTTAAAGGGAATTATTTCCTTCAAATAAGAGAGGAAACCTTATATGTGTGACTGAATCAAAGCTCAGTGTTATCACAATTCATTAATGTCAGGTGTACCAATTGCATAATAATAAATAGTAAGTAATTATCGTTCTTCTAAAGCTCTTGTGGAATACACAGTAATAATTGTAATTGGTAACTATTTTAGACAAAAGAATACTTTCATAAATTGTGTCAATGTTTAAGGAATTAAAACTATGCAAAACACAAACAAAACTTTTTTTTGAATTTTTATCAAGCACTTAGAAGGCGAAATAAATTATAAATGACATGGTATGTTATTATTAGGGTTAGGGTTACACTTGAACCTCACTCTCATGCATATAATCCCTTTGAGGTATAATGAAAAGGGAAATGCATCAACCTTATTGAGTACCGAGTTGTACTTGAAATTCAAGATAAGGTGAAACTTGTCTTTTCACATCCTTTAAGGGTACTTGACTTAGCATGTGCCATACCCTTATGGTTGGGTATTTTATGCTTTTGCTTATTTTGGATTTAAGTTCAACCGTGAAATGGTCAACTACCACTACTAAAGAAGTCTCCATAACAACTATCCCACTAGGAGGAAAAGAGGTCATAACCTCCCTAAAATCTCCCTCTAGCAAGAAAAGTTCTATATGCAACTCTTATATAAATATTTTTTTTCGATATTGACAACCTCTAAGGGGGACACCACCAAGAGAGGAATTAGAAGATAGAGAAAATAAGGTGGGTAAATGATAGTCAAACTATAGAATGTAAGGAGAATAATAGAGAAAACAAGCAAACAAAGACACTTGTGAAAAATGGTTGAATTTCAAAACCATAGTACAATTTAAATAAAAGGAAAACAACTTTAAATAACAAGCATTAAAAGTGGTTTGCGCAAAACAATGTGGGTACTAATTATTGGCATTGACCGTTCACCATGGTAACACCAAACAACCCTTCCAAACAACATTCTTTTTCATAAAAAAAATCTAAAATACACCTCTCATTTTCCATTTGAATCGGATACTTATGAATTTATAAATCTCACGAGTTAATAACTCTTACGTCATTCCAATAAAAATAATCATATTTTATCACAATTGCAGTATTCTTACCCTTCCAAATCATAACTTTCTCAACAATAATCCCTTCTCAAATATCTAAAATTAACATTTTTCCATCATTGCTGAAATCAAAATCTCTTTTAAGTGGAGATTATTTGTTATTTGGACGGTCTTATCATATCTTACCAACAAACACCACTCATTTCTTCTACACTTAAAATGAGTATGACTCCTAAAATCACATAACTCACCATCCAAAAACGTTAACGACAAGAAGAAACTCTAACCCCCACACTTTATTAATTTTTGCCAAACCCAATTTTATGCCACCTCAAACAACACCTAATCTGATGTGTCTTTAAATTGATAGTCCACATGAACACTTATCTCTGTCACATAAGCGGCACTTGACGTTGTAAGGTGAGACTTAACACAAATGACCAATTTAGATATATTTTAAAATAAGAACCAAATTATTTTTTAAAAAACCACTGTACTAAATTGAATATTGACTCTAAATGTAGGGATGAATAAGGTAATTATACCAAAAATTCAATAAATAACTTATTAAAATTGAAATTTAATGGTTAAATATTTATAAATTAAATTGGTGCAAATAATATAACGGAATATATTTATTAGGGAATACTCGTTAACTTTTTAGTGATTACTATTGGTATTAATTCTTTTACTCGAGTTTTAGAATTTCGTGTGTGAGGGAACTTCACTTAATTTCTTGACATTTGAACAAGATTTCGGTATGAATGAGTTCACAAACTCAAAATAGAGACTTTATTCTTTATACACATTATTTAAGTATATTTCACCAATAAGAACGATAGATACATTTCTAATTATTATTTTTTAGAAAAACATTTTAAGACTAACTAAGAGTGATAGAGAATTTTAATTTAATTATAAAAATGTTGGTCCGTTCACACTTCTTTTCCCTCTACTAATTGATTCACTAGTAAGATTTTATTTTTCTTTTACATTAATATCAATCATGTTATATAGAAGAACTGCCACCTCTTTGTATGTTTTTTAATTTCTCAATGAATATTTATCTATACTTTTTATTCCATTTTTATTTTAATTCAAAATTAATGACTAAAGTAAATACAGGATATTAAAATGAATAGATTTTAAATAAAAGAAGTTATATATTAAACATATTTTTACCCAAAAGGTCTCTTTTTATGGACAGTAAAAATTAATCCAGCAAAGTAGTTAAGAAGAGACATATTTACTAAGAAACTACGTAGCACAGATACGGATACAGACACTAACACAACACGGATACGGATATGGAGATATGTATAATATTTAAAATGTAGGACACAATACACATATCTATATATTATATAATTTTGAATTATATAAATTGAAAACAAATATTTATGTTCAAAAGTATGTTTCAGATTCTTTTGGGAGCAGAAATATAATTTTTATGACTGGTTCAAAAGAATTTGTTCCTTATTTTTATAATAATAAAAAAAATTATACAATAAATTTGAATTTTTAAAAAATTATTGTATTTATACATTTTAAAATTATGTTATAATCGTACTAAAATTTTCAAAAATCCAACAAATATTTTTTGAATTGAACACTTCACTCATAACTGTCTTACGAGTGTTGACACGAATAAGTATGTCTGACATAGATACGCCATTTAAGAGCGAGTCTCATTTCATAGTTAAGAAATCACTCTTCCTCCAATTTCGTTCTAGAATTGTATCAAACAAAATTAATATTAAATTAAATTATATTAAAGACCAAATTGTTTAATAAACTAAACTAAATTGTTGTTTAATTTTTAAAAATACAATTATTTGTAAATAAAATTGAATCCTAGCTTGTAAATAATTCAAAAACCGTGCGTGAAGGTGAGTTAAAAAATTCGAGTGAAGTTGAGATCATGATCAAAATTGTGACAGGTGTATTTATTAATTCTGTTTGAAGCGCGTGCAGGGACCAAAATCACAAAAAATAGATAAAAGAAATAGGCAATAGTCCCCACTGCATTCGATTCCCCAACAGTTCTTAATTTTTTGCGGCCAGAATGAGAGCAGCATGAACTACCAACTAACAGCAACAGAATACTGAGCGATTAGCATGGAGTCGTCGGCACTGGAGTGGAACGATGAAGTGCGCGAAGGGGTTCTGAAGAGGCTAAAGCTTTGGCAGCAATGCAGCACCAAACCCACAGCGGCACGCGTTACGGAGCTGGTGGAACACTTGAACACTCTGGGCATTGCGCTTCCCTGTCCCGAGCTAGGGGAACTATTGGTATCACAGATATACGATGACAACAACCAGCCTTGGATGTGGAAGTTCACGCACCACGCTCTCTCCTCGCGCCTCCTCTTCCCCCTTCAAATACTCTCTCTTCTCGCTTCCAACGCCATTCCTCACCGCCATTCTCAACCTCACTCTTTCGCTCTCTTCCTCCCTCTCCTCGCGCAACACGCCTTCTCCTTTCACCCTACGCCTTCTCTCGCCTGCAACCGCAAGTAACAAACCCTAATCCTCTCTCTCTCTTTACTCAGTGCACTGATTTCACTCAATTGCTTAATCGCGTTTCTGTTTTTGGCAGGATTTTGAGTTCTGTGGACTCCGCGCTTCTGTTTTCAGAAACCTACGAGGTGCGCGATCTGGAGATAGGGCACGTGTTCGTGCTGTTCTTTTACGAGATTGTGATTTCTCTGCTCGATTGTATGCTGATGGATTGGGGATTTCAAGTGAAGTTTAGTGAGAAATCGCGTTTGGTTGCTGCAGGTGAGGGTGAGGATTGTATGGACATTGATCGTAATGTGACGCTGAGTTTTGAGAAGAGTGAGTACCATGAACAGATAAGGAAGCGGAATTCATTCACCGCCTTAGAGGTATTGGAACGCCTAACCGAAAGCAGAAAGGCTACTATTCTGCTGCAGTCTGTTCTCTTGAACATGTATTGTCTCCTACTTTGTATATGATTTTTGTCTTGAATGTTTTGTGCGTAATTGCTGTGGCGATTTGAATGAAACATGTTTTGCCGTTGAACCAATCTGCATGCTGAAATGATCTGTTAAATTAGTGTAATCCATTGAGCTTCAAGCAACTGATGGCTTCGAGTTTTGTCACTGCCTGATAAAACAATGTGATAGTAAAATTTGTTCTCTACTCATCATATTGCTGGTGTAAGATATCTCTAGTTTGATGTGTATGCTATATGTCATAATATGGTTTGGTTGTGCTATTTTCACTTAAATGGAAAAAAATAAAAAAAAGTTGAGAAAAATACTTATATTAAACATGTAACAGTATTGAGAGGAAGCGTTTATGTAAGTGGTTTCCTGGTCTTGTGAGTTGTGAATGCTAGAAGTTATCCAAATGAGTGCAAATTCCATCTGCAAGAAAAGATGGAAAGAAACACTAGCTTATATGGTAGATTATGCCAAAATGAGAAGTCATTCCATATTCCTTGTACCTTTTCCTACTTCTGTCTTGCACCAATTACTATTAGATCCAATTGCAATCCCATTGACCATGGCAAGACAGGGTAGACTTGGATGACTTGGACTATGCCTGGAAGTTTTCTCATGTATAAACATGCTTTAAAGCCACAACATCATGTGTGAGCTTTCTGCTGCCATGGAGAATCAAGATGGCAATAGCAGTCTAGTAGGTAGTCTTTGTTAGTCTTGGATAAAACCTTATTGTTGATGTTAAACTTAGAAAACAGAGACATTGAGTTGAATCCGTTTGTTTCTTAGACAACGTAATGTTTTATTTATATTGAGAAAAAAGGAATCAATACAATAAATAAAAGAGATTTAATGTCTTCTAATAATAAAGATATGATACAAGAATAAGTAAAAATGTTTTTAATAATAAATATATAATCTAAATATTCTTGATTACGTGAGATATGCTCCTTTGTTATATAATTATAATGCTCTCCCTCAAGATGGAGCATGTAAGTCGTATGTGTCTAACATGTTGGATCCTTGGTCCTCTTAGAGACTTCATGAATATGTCAACTAACTATCACTAGTGTTGACAATTCTAATGGTGTCTTCGGACTTCAGTTTTTCTTTTATGAAATGACAATTCATCTCAATATGTTTGGTCTTTTCATGAAAGAAAATGTTAAAGGCAACTTATAATACTACCTAGTTGTCATGCATGAGGTGCATTTGAGAACTTTCTTGAAATTTAAGCTTTTTGAGTTTTTGTAGTTGTATGAGCTGAAAAGTGATTATTGTCATTGTCCTGTATTTTGCTTCTACATTTGATCTTGCTACAACATTCTTATTTCTTCTCCATGATATTAAATTACCTCCAACAAGAACACAATACCCTAAAGTGGAACATCTATTGCTTGGTGGCCTTATGTCTAAATACCCAACAATTTGAGTATTCCCCTTATCTTCATAAATGAGGTCTTTGTCAAGAGCATTCGTAGTATACTTAAGGATTTTATGACTGGATCCTAATGGTCTTGACAAGGAGAGTTTAAACATTGACTTACTACTCTCATTGCAAAGGATGAGTCACAATGAGGTAATTTAGCTTACCAACTAACCTTTTGTATCTCCCAAGATCATAGTACAATTTTTGTTGGTTGGGTACAAATTTGACACTTAGATCCATTGTGCGCCCACAAGCTTAGCATTTCAAACTTTAGTTTCTTCTACAATGTTGTAAGCATATTTTTTTTAGATGTGACCAAACCATCCTTCAATTGTGAAACTTCTATACCAAGAAAATACCTTAGTTGTCCAAGATCTTTTCTCTAGAACTTTTGAGTAAGATATTATTTTAGTTGTACACCCTACTTGTCACTGCCTAAGATAGCAATGTCGCCTACATATATAATGAGATAGTTACATCCTCGGGGAGAATGATGATAAATAAAATAGAGAATGATCACATCTTTTGATATCATTCCTAACTTCCATATGATAGTCTTAAAACACTCGAACCATGCATAGAATGATTGCTCAAAGCCATATAGGAACTTGTGTACGTGACATACATATGAAATGACTCCCTCTAAGCGACAAAACCAAGAGGTTGCTACATGTATACTTCTTCATTAAGATCACCATGTATAAATGTATTTTTGATGTCAAGATGAAATAGAGTCAAGTGGTGAATAATTGCAATGCAAAAAAAGAAGTCAAATAGATATCATTTTGGCAATAGAAGAGAAAGTCTCACTATAATTTGTCATAAACTTATGTGTGTTCTTTGACAACCAATCGAGCTTTATTCTAATCAATGTTATAATCATGTCTTGTTTTAAGTTTGTACAACCATTAACACCCAACAATTGATTTGTTAGCTGAAAGAGGAACCTGTTCGTGAGTACCACTACTTTGAATGGCATACATCTCATCAATCATTGCTTGCTGTCACTCTAGGTGAGATAAAACTTCATTTGGAGATTTAGGAATGATAAATGAGGTTTGTATGGGGGGATGAAGGTTTGTATGGGAAATAATCTTAGGGAAGGGTTAGACATGGCCTCCAGTATATCATTACCTTTTGCAAAGGGATCCTGTACTGAAATTTCAATAGACCGTGAACAACATTGATATACCTAAATAGGGGCTAGAAAAACATCCCAAGTTATGGTAGAATCATTTAGTGGTGTTGAAGGAAAATTGACTGTGGTGGGAAAGTATCTACATATGTTGTCATTAGAAGCAATAAGTGTATATTATGGAGCAATTACAAAGAAACAGATGCTAACAAACACAAAATACCTATGAAGATCAGGAGATAAACATTGATACTCTTTTGAGGACGATGATATCCCACTAAGACACATTTGAACTGTCGAGGAGAAAGTTTGTCTTGACCAGGTGTAAAGTTATGTACAAAACATGTGGTGCAAAAAATGTGGAGGAAAAAGGTATAGAGGAGAATGAGAAAAATGACAGTGGTGTACTCAATCACTATGGAAAATATGACATCTAGTTAATGAGATAACATATTGTAAGGACAACATTCTCCCAAAAATGGTGAGGAAGATGATTATGAAGGAGAAGTGTCTGATAGTTTCAATAAGATGTCTAATTTTGTGATGAACTGCTCCATTTTGTTGAGGAGTATGGGGACACAAAGTTTGATGAAAGATACCATTAGAGGCCATGAACTACTTGAATTTGTGAGACTAATATTCACAAGTATTTATCACTACAAAAAGCATGTATGGATATACCAAATTGTGTTTCAATTTCATTAAAAAGAGTTTGAAATATAGAAAACACTTATGGTTGATTCTTCATCAACCAAATCCAAGTACATTTAGAATAATCATTAATAAAGGTAACAAAATATTGAAAACCATGTGAGGTAAGGAAGGACTTCAAATATCAAATTGAACTATAGAAATAGGAGACAAAACTCGTTATTAAGACTATCAAGGAATGACTAACAAATATCTTTTCCTAAATGACATGATTCATAATTCAAATTAGAAAAATGTTTTAAACATGACACCATCTTTTGTAATTTTGTCAACGTGAGATGTCTTATTTGTGTATGAATCATTATTGGATAGACTGTTGATGCACATACAAATGGTGATGGAGAGAGAGTGTAAAGGCAAATCATCTAGCTCGATATCTGATCCTGCTAGGTAATTAGTTTTAGTGAAAGTAAGTATAATATTATCGGATTGGGTGTAGAGAGTGACAAATGGTAAATTAAATGGCTAGTTAGGGACACAAAAAACAATTAGGGATGGAAGGGGTTGGGTAGTAATAATGCCACAAGCTTGTAATTGTAACCATAGGCAATAGTTATAAAAGGAAAATGGGCAACAGTAATAAAGAAAGAGAAAAGAGAACGATTGCTAAATATTTAACTAGTTGCACTAGAGTTAATGATCAAAGGACCAAGGAAAGGAGAGATTGAAAGAGACAAATAAATGAATTACTAGTGTGTTCCACCAAAGCAATTTTACTAGTGGATTGGTGTGTCCCACAATTTTACTAGTGCATATATTTACTTGCTGTGTAGGATTTGTGCTGGGAAATTGACTAATATTTTTCCTCATTTTGTTATTCATCATGTATAATAGGCCTGAAAAATTCAATTGCCTCCAACAGAGGCTGCAATTTCTTGAATCCCTTGAGTTGGCCTCATCAGAACTAAAATTAGTAAACCAAGTCCTAACAAAAGTTTCTGCAAACATTCGTGGAGTTTCTCATTTTGATTACTGCCTAAGTAAGCATCGGCTGGTTGGGACGCTCATCAATATGGGATCATGTAAGGTACCGTTGAGATGCAACTACCGATTTTGTCCATCTCCTTGTTGGGTTCCTTTTGACATTTATATGGAGAATGCTATGGATTCTAGACAAATTCCTACCAAATCAGCTATCGATGTGCTTACAGGTAAATTCTGAGTGTGTTTTCATTGGATTTATTATTGCTTAACAGTTATCAACTGTTTGTTTTCAGTAAGTTATGTTGATTCAGTTTCCTCATATTCATCAACTACTTGCAGAAGGAATCAAGACACTTCAAATACTAAACCAGGCTAGCTGGCAAGAAACTTTTCTAGCACTTTGGCTCTCAGCCCTTCGACTTGTGCAACGAGTTGAGACTGGTCCATTGTAATGTTTTGTTTTCATTGAAATATTAACCAATTATTTAACTTACCACCCCATCCTCATGGTTAATTGCAGGAACGTGATCCCCCTGAAGGTCCTATTCCCCATCTTGTAGCTCGTCTATGTGTACTTTTATGTATTGTCCCCTTGGCAATTGCAAATGTTCTAAGGGATGACGCTGAACATAATTTTTCTTCTGTTCAAGTGTCTATGGAATCAGAATGTACACATGAAATGAAAAGTGATGATTCTATGAAACTTGAACTGATTTCATCTGTTCAAGTCCTTGGGCACTTTTCTTGCCTTCTATGCCCTCCTACATTAGTTATTGATGCAGCCAATCAGGCAGCTAGAAAAGCAGCAAGCTTTATTTATAATTCTATGAATGGAAAGGGTGAATCTGGTACTGGAATTCATGCTAATGCCAATACAAAAGCAGGTTAATTTTTTGGAACTACATCTTTTATTTCCATGATTCCATCCTGCATTATATGCATTAAACTTTCTTAGTATGTATTTTTCTGCTAATATCTATGATACTGCTGAATTATCTTTCAGGTGGGAACTTGAGGCATCTCATAGTGGAAGCTTGCATAGCTAGGAATTTAATGGATACATCAGTATACTTCTTGCCTGGTTATGTCTCTACATCTGTTTTGTCTTTGTCAGATTCATCACCTCTAGAAAAATCTCCGTGGTCAATATTTATGGAAGGAACACCATTAAACAATACTCTTATAAATTCTCTAACGGTGACTCCTGCCTCAAGGTTTATTTCTGTTGTCAAATTTGATCTAATTTTGGTGTTATCTTTAATTGCTAATTCTCAAATTTAGAAAGAATAATATATTTCCTCTGTATAGCAATAATGAGGCCATTGGACCTATAGATAATTGAGCCTGCTGGTTATTTTAGGAAATATAGAGAGCTAATTCTAAGGAAACAAATTCTAGTAATTATGGGATTGAGTTTAAATACATAATCCTAGTATTAATGGCATGATACTACTGTAATAAAGAATAAACTTATAGGAGGATAAAATAAAAAAACCTCCTAAAATACATAATGAGCAACACATTTTTTACACTCCCCCTCAAGCCCTCAAGCTGGTGAGTAAGTGTTCTCCATTCCCAATTTGGATATGATTCTTTCAAAGTTAATTCAGTTAAGCCTTTTGGTGAGTATGTTTGCAAGTTGATTTTGAGTGGACACATATAGGGTGTAAATAAAGCTACTATCTAGTTTTTCCTTGATAAGTTGTCCACCTCAATATGTTTAGTTCTATCATGTTGCATCGGGTTGTGGGCTATATTAATTGCAGATTTATTATCACAATATAACCTTATAGGTTCATCCCACTTTATCTTCAGGTCTTCCAATATAATTTCTCAACCATAGAAGTTCACATATTCCTTGGACCATTGCTCGAAATTCTGCTTCAGCACTTGGTCTGGCTACTACATTTTGTTTTTTACTCCTCCAAGTCACCAGGTTTCCACCAAGGAAGATGCAGTACCAGTAGTTGTTCTCCTATCCATAACTGACCTGCATAGTCTGCATCCGTATTTGCTTCAAGACTTGCACTTTTGTTTTGTTTAAGAAAAATCTCTCTTCTTGGAGTCCCTTTTAAATACTGAACAATTCTAGTAGTAGCTTGTAAATGCGCCTCCTTTGGTTGGTGCATAAATTGTCTCACTAGACTTACAACAAAAGCAATGTCTGGCCTAGTGTGAGATAGCTAAATAAGTCTGCCAATAGGTCTTTGATACGTTTCCTTGTCTACTGCAATATCCTCCTCTTCACTTCCCAACTTTATATTTGGATCAATTGAAGTACTAGTTGGTTTGCAGGCTATATTTCTTGTTTCTTGAAGCATGTCAATAATATACATTTGTTGAGATATGTAGATTTTTTTTTTAATGAGTCATGTCAATTTCCAAAAAATATTTAAGTCTTCCTAATGTCTTAATCTCAAATTCTGTGGCAAGGCATTGACATATCATTTGCTGCTCCTTTTTGTCATCCATAGTTACTTACTGAATATTTGATGAATACAGTGTGATTCCCTTGACTTTGTTTGTAACATAGACTTGTCATAACCTTGGTGAATCTACCAAACCATGCTCTTGAGGATTGTTGTGTGGGAGTTTCACAGGTTTCAGCCCATACAAAGCCTTTCTTAACTTACAAACAGTTCCAGTAATAACCTTTCCTTCATAGCTTGGGGAAAATTCCATGTACATTTATTTCTTTACCAAGGGCTCCATGTAGGAATGCGTTCTTCACATCGAACTGATGCAGATCTCAATCATTTATTGGTAATGAAAATATTACTTTGACTGTGTTCATCTTAGCAATCAGAGCAAATGTCTCCAAGTAATCCACACCATAGGTTTGAGTGAATCCTTTGGCTATTAACCTTGCCTTATAATTCAATGGTCCCATCGGTCCGATATTTTACTGTATGTACCCACTTACACCCCTTCTTTTTTTTTCTTTCTGGTAAGGTGGCAAGTTCCCAAGTCCTGTTCTTGTTTAACATCTCAATTTCCAGATCTATTGCTTGTTTTCATTTCCTGCCAGATAATGCTTCAGATATAGAGGAAGATGTGGTTATAGAGATTTGGTTTTTGTGAAAGGTTTTGTGTGTAGGGGAGAATTTTTCAAAAGATAGGAAATTTGTTAGAGGGTTAAGTGGTTGTTGGGTGCATGTTCTGGATGAGAAGGTCTAGGTTTTGGTCCACCTATGCTTTTGAATTTTCATATACAAACTCACTAGAATTGTCTGAATTTATAGGATTAGAAATAGTTATCTCATGCAATGGTGGTAGGTTGGATTTTTGGACATGGATAGATTTTGGAATGACCTTTTTTCTCCTTGAATAAACCTAATTATTCCCAAATTTTCCACCCTATTAGGTGCAGGTTTAGGTACATATTTAGGTCCAGGTTCAGGTACAGTTTCTGTAACTCCAGGAGGTTCGGGTGCAGATTCAAATGTCATATTTGGAAGATAAGAGACTCATCTCTTATGTTCTTCCCTTGAAGATGAGGCTGCTTGAAGTAGGTCTCTTGTTCATTGAAGGTGACATTTCTTGACACAATTTTTTGGATGGTAGGTGATAGCATTTATATCCCTTTCGTGTGGTTTAGTATCCTAAAAAAACACATTTGATCCAGTTTTTCCCTTCCATTACTATGAACATGCATAAATGATACACACCAAAATATTTTAGGTTGGCGTTTATTTGTAGGGTTTATGTATGGGTAGAACAAGGATAGGGCAGTCCGGGGGAGTCTTTAATCCAAAGATTGTAGAGGGTAATCTATTGATGAGATAAGTGCTAATAAGAAGGGTTTCCCCTCAAAATTTCTTTGGAACATGATATGAAAAAGGTAGAGCTTTAGTTTGTTCTAGTGTTCATTCTTCCTTTCAGCAATCCCATTCTGTTGAGGTGGGTTAATACATGAAGACTCAGGATTATCCCCTCTTTTTGGCAAAACGAGTTGAACTCAAGATTAAAGTAGTCCTTGGCATTATCAGGCCTAATTATCTTAGTGTTAGTTCCAAATTGATTCTTAACCATTGTGACAAACTGAACAAAAACCTAACTAACCTCATATTTGTATTTCAGTAGCAAAACCCAAATCACCTGGGTACAATCATCTATAAAGGTTATAAACCATTTAGCACCTGAGATATTAGAAACATTAGTGGGACCCCATGCATCAGTATGAACAAGATAAAAAGGGACAAGACTCCTCTTATTGCTAATGGGAAAATTTACACACTTGTGTTTAACAAACTTACACACCTCACAGTGGAGACTTCGCACCTTTAAATTCGTAAACAAAGAAGGGAAAATCAATTTTACAACTTGAAATGAAGGATGTCCTAGCTGACAATGGTATAGTTGAGCTTTCTCTTTACTGGTCAAGGCTGCGTTTTAGGGTTGATAGACATGGCCAGAGACTTCCCAAGATCAGGAGCTTTAATACCATCTCAACTTTAGAAAGAATAATATATTTTTCAGTGTATCAATAATGAGGCCATTGGACCTATAGATACACGAGCTTGCTGGTTATTTCAAGAAATATAGAGAGCTAATTCTAAGGAAACAAATCCCAGTAATTATGAGGTTGATTTTAAATACATAATCCTAGTATTAATGACATAATACTACTGTAATAAAGAATAAAATTATTGGAAGGATAAAATACAAAACTTCCTAAAATACACAATGAGCAGCATAGTTTTGATAGTAATGATTGACCTTAATAATTTTCTTCTGTCCTAGCTTGACGGAGATAGAGAAGTTGTACTATATTGCATTAAATGGATCAGATGTGGAAAGGCCAGCAGCTGCAAAGATTCTATGCGGTGCATCCCTCAGTCACGGATGGTATATTCAGGTGAAAAATCCTATTCCTACTAGAGATATTGTACATTTCAAGTCCTCCTGCAACACAGTTGCTGAGATGTATTTCAGGCTTTTCCTCGGATGTATATTTCTTAAATCATGTACTATCACTCCCTCTTTACCCCTAAAGTTTATCAATCTTGTTATGGATAATGGTAAAAATGTAAACTTAGGTTTGCTGATTTATTATAATATGAAAGTTAGAATTGAGAATGAACTGCACATCCCTCTACCATAAAGATTAGCTCAAGGTAGGAAGACTAGCCTAGCCTAGAAATTTTAAAGGGTATTTTAGCTACATACTTGGTCGATGTGTTGGGAACCTAATAGTAATCTTGTCTTAGTCTCAGCTAAAAGCTTTTATGCATACTAGAATGATGGACTAATTTGGAATCTGTTGGATCTATTGGCGTGGAATTAAGGCAAACAATTATTGTTGTAATGTAATTAGGTAGTTCATTGGTTTCCAACCATAATTTTGAATTATCAGACCTCATTTTGTTTTTCACTCAGGTATTCTGTACCTTACTGCATTGTTATCAAAACCACGTGACAAATCAAACTCTCATAAGTGTACACTCTTGTATAGACAAAGGGGGCTAACTCGTTTGCAAACTCATTTTTGAGTAAGTTTGTGTAAACTTTTGTAAAATTGCAAGTTCCATATATGTTGAACATGTCTCAATCCCACATGAGAGGAGCAGAACAACACCCCCTGCTCTTGAAGAACCTATTGCACCACACTGCGATCAGTATTGGAGATTGTGTGAAAGTGCACTTAAAATTGGATTTCGTGACCACTCCAGCCTTTTCTTATTGAAACTAAAAGATGCTTAAAACAATTGTGTTCTGTCATTGAATGTTTGACCTGCTGCGCCAGCTAACAGGGAGGGGATGGGTCAGGTCATAAGTAGGGTCTAGGGTGATTCTTCTCTCTTTTTTATTTGTTGGGCCTCAACTTATATCTTATTTGAGTCCAAAATTTCTCAGTGGCCAGCATGAATGAATTTATTATATAATTATCCAACACTGAAAATTGAAGAAGAATACGTAAGTGTTAAACATGTAAAAATAAATAAAGAATAACATATAATATAATAACTAACAATAATTTTAAACTAAATAAAGCATAATATATGATTTCAAAATTAAAATGTAATAAACTAGATAACACACTGGTTTTGTTCCTTAAATTTTTTAATGTAATGTGTTTGTTGTATGGGATATTATAGTTTTTTTCTTTATTGAATTAAAATGTTTAATTATTATATTATTTATTTGTATTTTAATGTGTTTTTATTAAGTAACTCTAGCGAGTTTATGGAGCCTGCATAAGTTTATGTAAACTCTCAATTTTGAGAACCATGTCTTATTATATGCTTGGTTTATTGAAATTTTCTAGACCCCCTCTTGATGCCACATTGAATATCTTGGACCATTAATTGAAAATTTCAATTTATTAATTAGTTTAGCTACTAATTTGGTTTGAATTTAATTTATGGACCCGGATTTGAGTTTCACCGATTTCAGCTTGCTTCTGTTTCTCCCCTTTTCTAAATTGGAAAAAATGTTATGCTTTTGTTGTTTGCAGTGTCGACTAATGACAACTTACAACTGCCCCTTTCAGATATTAGTTTTTTCCTTTGGTTGTACTGGCCTATGATTAATGTGTGAATACTCCGCGCATTCTTGAATGTTGTATACCTCATTATTTATTGTTTCTGATGTGTCAAGCATTGTCTACTTGGCAGGAACATGTGATCCACTATGTGGTCAAGCTTCTTGCTTCTCCGTTACCTCCAAGTCATGCCGGATCTCGGAGCCTTTTGGTTGATAATATGCCCATGCTAAGTGCTGTTCTCCGTGGTGCTTCCTCTGTTGATACTGTTCATATACTTTCTTTACATGGTGTAGTAAGTGATTCAGTTCTATAATTTATTTGGTGGCTGTAAGAATATGATAACTCTTTTAGATTCTTATTAAAAAAAATTATATGGACTGAAAAAATTTGGGTTTACTTGAAAGTTGACATATTTTATCAGTCCATGTTCTGTGCTTGGAATTGAACTCCAATTCAACCTTGGAATCAGAATTGGACTATCAAATTCTAAATTTCATGTTTGAATATGCCTTTTAAAATTGGAAAATTCAATTCTTTATAAAAATTCCAATTTCCATGGTTGGGAAACAGTTTACTAAATCCTTTGGATGCTAAAATGTGCGATTCACAGCTACAATTGAAGTGATGTGTGGCCCCTTCACCTCCAATTCTTTGTATAATAATGAAGTGTGCATTAATTTTTATGTTCTTCTGACAACTGAAATTAGGTAGAAAAGATAATTATTATCAGACAGCGTCAAAAACATGTAGGATGAATGCTGTGTGTTAACTGTGCCCTACATACACCTCAATTTATGTGGCAATTAACCAGCCGTTTCACTTTGAAATTGCATCTTTTCTACACTCCTTGTGTTAGGCTGGCCCCGTGTTTTTGTTAGAATAGGTTCAAAGTAGGCTAAGTAAGCTTTATCCAAAAGTTGTTTTGAGTAATACTTATTTATACGTAGGATTACTTGTCTTTTACTCTTTCCTTTTTCATCATTGTATCACACAGATCTGTTGTATATATATATGACCACCTAAGGGAGACCTTTATAAGCTCTCGATATATTTTCTCTTTTTATTTATTTTCTCAAGTGTTTTAATAAATTCTTTTTTTTTCTTTTAAAAAAAGTAGCAGAAAAGTTTAAAATAAGTCCATTTAAACAAGCTAAAGCCCTTGTATAGTTTGTCTATTTCAAGCACCATTTCTTAGCAATTAGTATGCAAACTTTTTTTAATTTCTTTACCATTCATGCTTTAATGTCAAGTATTTTTATCATAAGTTCTTTGTGCAGGTCCCGACAGTTGCTGCTGCTTTATTGCCACTTTGTGAGGCATTTGGCTCAATCAAACCGACTTCGAATAGCACTGGCGATGAGTCTTCAACATCAACATACATGGCCTTTTCTTTAGCATTTCTTTTCCTTATTCGATTATGGAAATTCTGTAGACCCCCACTTGACCTGTGCATCACTGAATTAGGAGTTGCAGTTGGAGGTTTGGAGTATATCATATCATTGCACAATAATCGTGTTATGTATTCCCAAGATAAGCGGAAAAGCAATCCAAATGAGTCTGCATCTGTTAAACCTGTGTATATTGATTCCTTTCCAAAATTGCGGGCCTTGTATTGTCAATACAAATCATGTGTTGCTTCAGCCCTTTCTGGCATTTCTACTGGAAATTCCATTCATCAAACTGCTAATATGATTTTAAGCATGATTTACCAGAAGATAACCAAGGTTGGAATTTCATCGAGCAATTCTTCGTCACCAACTAGCAGTAATGCATGTAGCTCCCTCATAAATTCTGGTGAAGACGCTCTTCAAAGACCTATGCTTCCTGCATGGGAAGTGCTGGAAGCTCTTCCTTTTGTCCTTGAATCAATTTTAACTGCTTGTGCTCATGGGAGGATTTCATCACGAGAATTGACAACAGGTTGGCTAGATGCTACCTTTACTTCTCTATCAATCAATTTTGTCCCGCCTTTCTTGTGTCTTTTTTAATAGATGATTAATTAAGTCATGAAAATTAAATAGTCTTTCTGGCTCCAATTATTTTTTATCAAAATCAATTTTTTGGATATATTAAATTTTTGCCGAATGTCAGTTGTGTACTGATAGAACTGGATCAGATTAGAATCTGGAAACAGTATCCAAGAAACAAGAATGTCTTTATTGGTATTAAAGAGCTCCTCAAACAGTAACACCTCTCAGAAGAATTAGTTTCAAGTATTTCGAGGATCCTGAACCTTCCCACACAAAACTATACAATTGTATTTTTCCACCCTCAACCACTAACAACTTTCCTTATTAATAGTCTCTGCTGACAGCTGACTCCACTAACTGTTCACATTATAATATTTTCTTATTCTTTCTCTTATATATGTATTTAATAGAAGGTTGTCGTGTTCTATCATGTACTAACTACTGTTTAGTTTCATTAAGCCATTATTAATATCATATACTTAATTGGATGAGATCACACATCAAACTAGGGTAATTGGGCATCACTGATAATTAATCAACTATTAATGCGATTAATAAATATTTAGCTAGAAAATGTTGGTTGTCGGAATCTAAGAAAATGGTTAATGGACAGAAATACATGTATTTCTGGTGCTACCTTCATTTAATCACTCTTATGCCATTCACCTGCAGTTCTGAGATGTGTTAAATTTTGCTTAATGTCAAAGAGTTGTGTACTAACTCGTTTTTATTTTCATTAAGCAATCATTATATTTTAATATTCTAATACTTAAAGGGGAGGAGGTCACATCAAACTAGGGTAATTGGGGAGTACTGATACTTAATCAACTATTTATGAAATTAAAAAATATTTAGTTAAAATGTTGGCAGTTGGAGTCTAAGAAAAAATTTATTTGACAGAAGTGCATGTATTGCTGGTTCTACCTTCATTTAATCACACTTGTGCCATTCACTTTGCAGGTCTGAGAGACCTTGTTGATTTTCTTCCTGCGTCACTTGCTGCCATTATTGATTACTTTTCTTCAGAAGTTACTCGTGGTGTATGGAAACTAGTTCCAATGAATGGAACAGACTGGCCAAGTCCAGCAGCACTTCTTCCATCAATTGAATTGGAAATAAAAGCTATATTAACTCATGTTGGCGTTGAGGTTCCTAACTCTTCTTCTGGTACTTCTTTGGTTCATTAATCTTATGCACTTGTTTGATTTATATGGATTTCTATTGAGTCCCATGAAAAATCACATATGATACATGCACATGTAGATGGAAGTCTCTCAAGATATGTGGAGTGCTCCAACATTTTATATGCTAAGTAGTTGCTGTGAGTCCGTTACCAGAATAATTTGCTGTGTTTTTTATCTTCACAACATTAAGAGCAGCTTGATATCTCAAGATTATGAGAAATATGAATCCACTGGCTTGCTTATCAGCAACAAATTGGATCCTCTTTCTATTAATAAGGCATTTCTATTTATAAGGTAGTACTACGTGAGACACATTTTACATCGGTGATGTAGATCTAGATGATGTAGTATCAATCATTTCTAAGATAACCCGAAATGCCTATCACATGTGTTAAGAATTGCACACATCCATGTCAGTCTGTCTTGTCCGTCACTACCCAATCCAACTTGGTACATGATATGTTATGACCACTTCCTTGAGTCATTTTCTTGGACAACTCAGCAATACCAACACCCACCACCCTGACAAATACCAACCAGTCCCCCACGCTACCACCCTCTAAGAAACAACCAGACCACCCTCTGAGAAGCAACCAAACCACCATATCTAAAAATACCTTAGATCTAAGAAACAAACAAAGTGGTGGCCTTGACCAATGTTGTTAAAATTGCGAGTAAACTCCCTGTAATACCACAAGTACAGGGGATGTTGTGAGCTAACGTAAATGGAGGATTGAGGTAGACATACCTTATCTAAAATACCTTAGATCTTAGAAACAAAAAAAGTGGTGGCTTTGACCAATTTTGTTAAAATTGCAAGTAAACTCCCTGAAATCCCACGAGTACAGGGGACGTTATGAGCTAACGCAAATGGAGGATTAAGGTAGATGTGGATCGCTGGGAGATTGCAAGGTTTCTCATCAAGTTGTAGGATTGTGCGTAGGGTCAATCCCTCCCATATTGTGCAGCTGGGGTTTGACAACCCCTTTGTTGGCTGAAAAAACAAGACTCAACCCAAAAACAAAGCCCGATCCTCATATGACCCTTTTGTTTCACTAGGGTTCCCATCCATTTGCAAATTAGAAACAAAGGAGACTCATGCCACACACACCTCTTGACGCCGCTGCTGTTGAACAACAATCACTGTTGTTGCTGAAGCCATTGAAGCACTCATGTAGGTCCCGCTTAGGCTAGCTTCACCATTGTTGGCATCACAACACCCACAACCATTGTCGTTGGTGCTTATTTTTTGTTCTTTTCAGAGTTCTCTGTTCTCTTTTTGCATCAAACATCTAAAAGTTTATTAGTTTTTTATGAGTAATTTCATGAATTGTGATCCCTTTTTTAGTTGTGTTATGCATTGGATCTTACTATTTAAGACTTATTATGAGTTATTTTTATTGTTTATCGTTTTTAAAATGCATGCACAAGTCTATGAATATATTTTTTTGTAAACTCGTAACTCTAGCGAGATGAGTTACGATCCTCAAGTTAAGATTTTTTATTCCCCTTTTGATCCTCTTCCGATCCTCATGTTTGACAACATTGGCCTTGACAATCACTACCTCTGTCATGTTACTAGTGACCATCACTATTCCTAATGAGTTAGATATTTTTTGGTTTTATGTTTGTAATTGTTGTTCAAAGCTTTTCTACGTTGGTTTAATTTTAAAAAAATGTAGAAAATGTTTTTTTTACATTGATTACAAATGTAACCGATGTAAAATATTCTATTTAATAACAACAATGTCTCGCACTTTTATTTATTTTGGTTATTTTACAACTAATGTAAAATATTTTGTTTTAGTGAGATTTATACAATGCTTTTGGAGCATTAAGTGTAAAAAGTTCAAGTAAAGGGTCCCTCCACCAGTTAATCGTGATGAAGGATCCTTTTCTTCAATGAAATATGGGGAGTTTTACTAAAATTCATCTTAATTCCATTGGATCAAAAGCCTAAAATAGTTATAATGGCGTAAAGAAGACGATATTAGTTAGGAGCTTATAATATAAACTAAATATATTGATAGCCATGGCCCATGGCTGGGCTCCTTGTAGCAAAATGAGATTTGGTGAATTCTAGAAAAGCGAAAAAACTTGAATGAAGAGACTATTTTGGCCCCCTATAGCCTCAACCTTGAATAGGCTTACTCATCTCACTATTTTATTTCTTTTCTCCTTCCCCTTGTTGTCAAGTCTTCCTTATATCATCTCCTCCACTAATTTTCTCCTTTCTTCTCAAATTCATCCGTCTCCCCTCCGCTGTAACCGATACTTCAATTTTCTTCACCTCTCTGGTTCTGTAATAATTGTCATAATCGCTTATTGGAATTAATTTTCTACTCTCCCTTTTCTTTCATATTCATGCCACTCATTTGTTTTCTGTTTATGTGATTGCTCTTATTCCTCCTAGAATAGAAAATGTTGTTGAGGTTTATCATATATGCTTTTTGTTGAAGAGCTTACATTAACTAGAGATAAGGCCTAATTATAATACATAGGGGATGCAAACCTCACCTTACCAATTCAGTTTTGTGAGGTTGAACTAGGCATGAACTCACTAATATGGTATTAGAGCTTGTTCTAGCTAGGTTTCTTGAACTTATTGTTTCACCCGCTATCGGATCGCTATTGGACTACACACGAATATCTAATCTCATGCTCAAGATGTTTAGTCCTCATCCTAAGTGGGTGTATTGGAGATCCCATATTGACTAGAGATAAAGTCAAATTGCAATATATAAATAGGTGGAAACCCCACCTTACAAGTCCATTTTGTGAGGTTGAGTTAGACTTAAAAATTCACTTCTTAATACTTTTTAAAAATTATATACTATTTGAGAGAGCTCACATCAATGTTGAAGTTTGCTATTTTAATGAGTGAAAATCTAGTTGTGTTTCTAAATGCGTAACAAAAAATGTTTTCAATAAAAAAAGTACAAAACACTCATCACATTCTAGGATAATGCTGTTGAGGTCATTGAGTGCTCTCAAGTCCTTGTTTTAATTATTACATCATGGTAGTTTGTTATACAGATTCATTTATTAATGAATACAGGCATTTTCCTTTAATTTGCAGTTATGAATTTTCAGTGTTAAACCTCTCTATTTTATCAAAGAGGCCCTAAATACATTGAATGGTCAATGCTTTTTATATATTTTTATTGACTTTGCTGAGACTGGTGAATATTTTAATTAGCTGTTTCTTCTATTGACTGGATAGCTCTTTAGATTTGAATTGTTTGGCAAGACTGATACATCTTTAAATGTTGTTGTATTGTAACTCTAGTTTATTACATGAAGGAGTTTGGGTAATTCTCTTGAGAAACACTTGACATGGTGCTGAGTGAAAACACATTTCATCCATATATGTGCCAAAGACGATGGTGTGCTTTAGGGGATGAATTTATCCTTAGCATTACTGACATAAATCTGCAAACTTAATTGTTTTCTAATATTTTCTTTTAATTAATAGGGATTCATCAGATTAAACAATATGATGATAGTTATTGTATTTGTATTGTTTATGAGTTACGTCTTTGTTGTATGGTAGGAGGTTCACCGGTATTTCTGCCTCTACCAATGGCAGCTTTGGTCAGTTTATCCATTACTTTTAAACTTGACAAGAGCCTGGAGTACATGCATGCTATTACTGGAGCAGCTTTGGAAAATTGTGCATCCGGTTGCCCTTGGCCTAGCATGCCTATAATTGGCTCTCTGTGGGCCCAAAAGGTTCGCCGCTGGCACAACTTCATTGTTGTATCAGGTTCCCGATCTGTGTTTAGACATAACAATGAGTCTGTTGCTCAGCTGTTGAGAAGTTGTTTCACCTCATTCCTTGGAACATTGTCTGTTTCAACCTCAAAGCTGACTGCTGAATGTGGTGTGAATGGCCTGTTGGGTAGCACTATCACTGCCCCTGGTGCCTATCCTTATGTTGCTCCTGGATTCCTTTTTCTTCGATCTTGTCGAAATATACACAATGTGCAGTATGTAAACGATATAATTGTGGGTCTTGTGACAGAGTACTCTAATGAATTAGCTGGCAGACGGTCGGATGCTGCCTCTCGCCACATAAAATCCAACGAAGCATCACTATCCCTGGCCGCCGAAAGTGCTAAAGAGGTGGCAACACTTGGTGCAAGTCTTCTATGTGCGGCAGGCGGTATGCTACTAGTCCAGGAATTATATAAGGAGACGATTCCTACCTGGCTGCTGTCATCAAGGGATGTGAAGAAAAACAATGATAGTGTTGCGTCGTATATACTTGAGGGTTATGCTATGGCATATCTGTTGATATTGTCAGGGTCAATTATATGGGGTGTTGGGACCAAACTACCACCAGGGACTTTCTCCAGAAGGAGTCGTACCATTGAAGTCCATTTGGACTTCTTAGCAGAAGTCATGGAGAAGAAAATTTCACTCAGTTGCAATCCTATTACGTGGAAAACTTATGTCTGCTGTTTCGTAGGATTAATGGTCAGTGTTGCACCTGTATGGGTTCAAGAAGTGAGAGTGGATACTTTGAGGAAATTGGCGCGTGGATTAAGCAGATGGAATGAACATGAACTTGCACTCTCTCTACTACATAGAGGGGGCATGGCAGCTATGGGAGCTCTCGCTGAACTTGTCAATGTGATTGAGTCTGAACCTATGTTGCCGTGCTCATAATCGAACATGTATTAATATAGTATCGAAATTACTCGAGAGCAAAAAGCAAGTCTACTATGCTCTGCAACTGAGATGGGACTTACTACTTTATCCCAATACCGGCAGTGTGGACTGTGCAGTCTGAATCGTAGTGCTCCATTACTCTAGTCTCATGAAATTCTTTAGAAAAAATAAATCTTTGCTGAGATTTATATTTCTCCTTCATGTCTGATCTATATTTCTATGTTATCAAGTCTTTCATGAGTATGATGTATTAGTGAAATAGCACCAATTTACAGTGAAATAGACAAATAAGAGGGGAAAATGTTACAAAGAGGTTTTAAAGTTACTGGGGGTACGTGGGTTTTATAGTACGTAGAAACTGAAATGCCATGCATTTAGCAATTGTACCCGTCCAATTAAATCATTCAAATCTGCCTCAGTTTTAAAAAGGTGGATTTTATTGTAATGCTTTATGTGGAATTTAATTTAGTTGTCTCCTACGTAACAATAACTATAATATACCTACGTGCAATACAGGATACATGTTTATTTTATTACGCCATGTGTTTCCACTTTCTTTTTATGATAACAAAATATAATTAATTAATTCTTATAAAAATTATTATTAAATTTATAAAAAAATTAAATCAAAACTTAAATTAAAAAAAATGAAAGAAATTGATGCAAAGGTGCGAAGAGGTAAGGTATGTTTAAACAAGAAGGTTCAGACCAAAAAGAAGTGTCTATCTACTTTTTCTGGTATATGTTTTTTTTTTCTCAATCTTTCTTTTTTATAGAACATATACAAATAATATTTAAAGTTAAACATATATTATACTAATAAATAGGTTGAGTTTGATTCAAGATTTCTAACACCAAAATTTAATACTCTAACATAATAAATAATGTTTTATTATATTAATTTAATTTTGATCCAGTACTTCACCAAAAATATGTAATCTGAGTTGTATCAATTTGGGTTCAGATATATCCATATTCATATCAACAACAATTTAATAATAATAATAATAAAAAGGAGACAATGTAATAAGAATAACAACAGCAAAAACATGAAGTTATACTAGACTTTTATATTTAGATTTTTGTAAAATTCTATTAATTACTTTTGTATAACTTCGAATCAAATCTATTAATTACTTTTTGGATTTAATATTACTATTTGTTTGTTGGAGACTATCATCGTATTTATATGTCTATTCTGGTTTAATCACTAAATAATTATAATTATTTTAAAATTATTCTCTTTATTCTGAATATTTTTTTTATATATGTAGCTTCTTTCATAAAAATCTTATATATGAAACTATATTTTGTTTACTATTTCTCTTATGTTTTTAAAGTTTTAATTTTTTAATAAAAATATTGAATAATTAATTTTATTCTTAATGTATTTGTTAGAATTCAATGAATTGATATATATATATATATATATATATATATATATATTCTCGTATTCTTATGAACCATAATAGAAAGTTGTAACTGCCCTTAATAAAAAAAACAGCTGAAAGGTTTTTCTTTATAGTTAGAAAAATAACATGTTTTTGTAACTGTAAAAAAGGGTTTGGTTTGGTATACTTACATTCATACAACTAACTATATGAAGTGGTTATAATGGTTACTAATTATAAAAAATTTAACCAATATCTTCATAGTTTCAAAGTTAATTTAGTCCAATGGTTTTAGCTAGTTCACATGGAGCTTTCATAATTCATTTTTTTTCTTAAAATGAGCAGTTGAAAACTTGGAATAGAAGTTTCATTCAAAATAAGTTCACCACACAGTTTATCACTTTAGTTAATGTGATAACGATACGTTAATATTAGCTTACATATTTAAAAATAATAACAGTTGAAATTATCTGAAACATAAGTAATAATAACTATAATTATAACAATAAAGAGATAATAAACTTAACTTATATTTACTCTTATACATAGATACATATCTTTAACTAGCAGAAGGAAAGAAGAAAGAAAAGGAAAAGAATAAAACACCATTGAGAATGACCTCCAAACAAATATTGGGAGGATAAAGGAGAGAGGAGAAAGAAAAAGAAAAAGAAATTGCCCAACAAATTTGGACTTTGATGGTGAAGAAAAGATTTTTTTTTTTTTTTTAAGTTTAATTTAGTAATTTTAAATAAAACTACTGTTGTAATAAATACAAAATTAGGGTGAAAATTATGAGATTTGATAAATATAAACTACAAGAAAATCATGAAATATAACTCAATTTTAAAGAAAAAAAATAATTAGTTGTTATAATGACTAAATTATAAAATATTTTAGAAACATAAAAAAAATTAGTTTCTATATTAGTTGTTATTATTGTTAAATAGTTTCTAAATTAGTATCTAATTAATTACTTACCAAGGTTTTAACTATCAATTATTTAGATTTCTAAATTTGTAACAAAAATCTTGATTATTAATTAGATACCAATTTAGAAATCATTTAACAATAATATAAACTAATTCAGAAATCAAAATTTTTTTTAGTATCTAAAATTGTCTCTCATTTAGTTATTATAACAACTAATTATTTTTAATATTTAAAATTGTCTCTAATTTAATCATTATAACAACTAATTATTTTTTGTTTTTAAAATTAGTTTGTAATGATTTTTTTATAGTGATATATCCTGTAAAAATTAATAATTAATATACAAAATTATGAGTATTATATGAATGATTATTATCACTTGTCATGTGTGTCACTTGCATAATAATAAGATTTAAAATCATGACAAGTAATCATTATTCTGGGTTAATATTTTAACATATATTAGTTGTGTAATGATACGTAAGTGAGTTGTATGTGGTACTGTGGAAATTATTTGTGGGTTTTAGGATAATTAATTTACCTTTTTTTCCATTAATCTCTTCATTTTTATGTGAATATGTTGGTTATGTTTTAAGATATGGATAAATCCATTCCACATTAATTTCTATTTAATGGAAATATTTGTATTATTTTTCTCATTAATTCCTTTGAGAATCCCAATGTTATAATTTCACCTTGATTTCCTTTACAATCCTTTTTACTATATATTTTAAAATAAGTCAAATCATTGTACAAATCTTGATTTCCATAACTAATTATATTAGTTTCTTCAAAGCTAGGGTTTGCATGTTTGCTTACAAGTGCACAAACTTATCTCTATTTTCAACTCAATTTAGAAAAAAAAAACATTTTTACTATGAGATTAACATGGTCTCAAGAACAATAAGAACCCTAACTTATCATTATCATGAAAGGATAATTTCATTTGATGATTTAGGATATACTAATAAGTTAACAAAAAGAAAAATTAATAATAATAATAATAAGGAGATAAATACAAATTAGATGATGATATATATAAAAAGGTTATATCATATCTGCACTTTCCCTGTTTAAAAAAAAATCTTAAAATGTCTGTTTTTATTATATAAAAACATATAATAAAAAGATTATGATAAAATATTGTCATTACCATTTATATATAGTAAGATCAAAACAAATAATCCAATTCTTGATAAATAATTTTCAATCGAGATGAACATATCACTAAAAACCATTCATTAGTTTCTTATTTTTATTCTGAAGAAAAGAAAAAGCATCATATCATAAGCTGTTTTGTTATCTGTGTGTTCCTCTTGTATACGTTACTTGAAAAATTTAATAATTTGAGTAGATTTATTGAATAGTTTAATGGATTGAATTAAATGTATTAAAGAGTTTCTGAATATATGGGTATTGATATGTATTAAGTAGTGCAATAGTTTTTTTATTGGTATGAAAGGTATGATATGATGAAGGGCGAAGTTGTTTTGTTGAAATGGTGAGAATGGAAGGAAGAAGGCGTGGAGGTTGCAGTGGTCGACGCATAGTGGCAAGCAAAAGAGGGAGTGGCAACGGCAATGGCAACGGCAATGGCAACGCCAATGGCATCAACACCAACACCATCAACAACAACAACAACAGCATCAGTGTCATCAAGAAGCTTCAAACCCGCGAGATTTGTTCCAAGCCTCATCGTGCTTTTGCCTCAGCCACTTCCCCTCACAGATTCCGCACTATGCGTTTGACGCACTATTATGACTCTCATGATCCCTCCAAGTCTCGCTCTTCCCTTTTGCCCTTCTTGTTGAAAAGAACTAAAGTTGTAGAAATTGTTGCTGCCAAAAACCTGATTTTCGCCCTCTACCATTCTGGTCTCTGTGCAGCTTTCAGTAGAGGTGAGGCTTCCTTTGTGGCCTTTGATTCTTGATTTCTGGGTTTCAATTGCCATTATCCATTGCCCGTTTGTTAATCGTTGTCGGGTTTGTGTAAAAATCAAAACTTTTTTATGGTTTCATGCAAGAATGGCCATTGCTCATCGCCCATTTGATAATCAGGGCATGTTTGTGTGAAAACCTTATATTTTTTATTCCCTCATGTGTGTTAGGCATTACCCATTTACTATGCATTTTCATGTTTGTGTAAAAGCCACAACCTTTGATTCTTTGTTGTGTGAATTGCTATTGTCCCATTACTCATTTGTTAATCGTGAGAAATTTGGTGTGAAAACCTAAACTTTTGTTTTTTTTTTTTGTATGAATTGCCATTGCCCGTTATCAAGTTGTTTGTTATTCATGGGCACATTTCTGGAAAACTCAACTTTTGATTGGTTGATGCATGAGTTTCCATTGCCCATTACCCATTCGTGAATCATGAGCGCTTTTGTGTAAAAACCTGAACTTTTGATTCTTTCATGTATGAATATCCATTTTTAATCAGGGGCACATTTGTGTTAAAATCAAAACTTTTTATACTTGCATGTGTGAAATGCCATTGCCCTTTACCCACCCATTCTTTAATCACGGGAATGTTTGTGCAAAAGCCTCATGTTTTGATTCCTTCATGTATTACTGCCCATTACCCATTTACTAGTCATTGTCTTGTTTGTGTATAGATCTACTCTTTTGATTGACTCTTTCATATATGAATCCTGTTGCCCATTACCTTATGTTAATCATGAATACTTTTGTGTATAAGCCTAAACTTTTGAGTCTTTCATGTATGAATTGCCATGGCCCATTTTTTTTCATGTATGAGTTTCCACTGCCCATTTGTATAAAAACCACAGCTTCTTATTGTTTTATATTTGAATTGTCATTGCCTATTTCCCATTTGTCAACCATTTGTATGCAAACGTTGTTCCTTTTTGGGTATGGATTTTCGTTACAACTACAACTCCCTCCCACTTATTAGTTATTGTACTACATACGTGTCTTTTTGGGTATGAATTATCATTTACTGCTTCCCATTTATTAGTTATTGTCCTATCTACACAGACCACTATTTTTTGTATGAATTGTGATTACCACTTCTCATGAGTTAGTTATTGTTGGATTTTATACAATTCATGTAATTGGGGTTTTGTGTGTGAATTCCTTGCAGAAACCGATGAGAGGATTTGCTTTTTGAATGTCTGCCCTGATGAAGTCATCCGCAGCCTCTTCTTTAATAAGAACAATGACTCACTTATTACTGTATCCGTTTATGCTTCAGAGAATTTCAGCTCTTTGAAATGCAGATCCACAAAGATTGAGTGCGTGCCTTGTATGATTGTTCTTTCAAATCCTCCTATTCAACGTGTTAAAACAATTTTGCTTACATGATCTTTTGTTTATGTTCTTAGATACATACGGAGGGGCACCCCAGATGCTGGGTTTCCTCTTTTCCAGTCTGAATCATTGAAATGGCCTGGATTTGTAGAGTTTGATGATGTCAATGGAAAGGTCCTAACATACTCTGCACAGGATAGGTACCTTCATCATTCTATTGTCTTTCTGTTCCAATTCTACTGTTTTGCAAGTGTTTAGTCTGCTCATTGCTTATTCTATCTAATACATTTTGTTTGAATGGTGTCAGTATTTACAAGGTTTTTGATCTCAAGAACTATACCATGCTATACTCAATTGCAGATAGGCATGTTCAAGAAATCAAGATCAGGTACTTTCTCTTTCTCAGGCTGACTTTCTGTTTCATAATTCCAGGTTTTGCAAAAGCCCTATTTATTTAATAAATTAGCATGCATGGTCATGTCGCTGTCATGGTAATTTTATCCTATCTGTTTGTACTCCTTGCTACATAGTTACCGTTATATTGTTCACTGGTAAAAGTTATTCAGGTTCTTATTTTGTGGATGATGGTTGGGATGGTTATATATTTGAGAAACCTAATGATTGACTCAGGTTTTATTAACAAGGTTCTAGGGAAAAAAGGATTTTCCAGCAGATGAATAAGTTGGGATATCTGCATGTCTCACATCTAGTACATTTGGTCAATAGAGATCTAGAAGCTTTGTTTCACAATCGAAGAGGTGTGAGGCAAGGAATGTGTTATCTCTTCTTTGTCTATTTTTGTTGTGGATGTTCCCCTGTCTTATTTCTTGATCAATTAATTATGAGCAGCAGGTGGACTACAGGAACCATAGTGGGTTAGAAGGGGTAGTACTGTGGTACTCTGTCATTTTCAGTTTGCGAATGACATCAAAATGATGTGGATAATATCATGATTGTTCTCTCTCTATTCCATTGAAGTTCTGGCGTGTTGTTGGATTTGTACAGTGAGTGACCACTTGTTTACTTGTTGAGTTCCTTTGGGTGGTACTGTTTCTTTTGGGGACCCAGTTGTTATGAAGATTTCTAACCACCTAGCCAGTTGGAAAGGGGCCTAAAGTCAAATTTCCGTCACTCAGACTAGTCTTTCCAGAGCATTAGTCTCTGCTATTTCTCTTTATTCCATATTCTTTTATGTATGAAACAGTTATCATTGTTTCACTGCTCTTTTCATTGTGGCATTTAAGGAAGCCCAGTTCTGGAAAGTATAGGGTCTCCACTAATTTCTAACACACTCCATTCCTCCGTCACCTTAACAACATGCTCCTTAAAATTAAAATTAGCTTGTATCTCCCTGAAGATCTGAAGCCACTCATGCCCTCCCTTCCCTCCCTATGTCAACTGCTCATAAATAGAAGTACCGTACCACCTTAAAAAAATCAGTCAATTATGGTTCTAAATTCCCAACACCCCCAATTGTTTACAACCTATATCCATGCCCAACCTCTAAATTAATATACCCTTTGGTCGTCTCTGGTTGAATTATTCACTCCCTCACCTGGATTAGAGGATAAAATTATTTGAAGCACCTGAATCTGCTAGCACCATCACCTTTTCTTTGATCTCTCATTCCTTGATCATGGATGTCTTTGATGTCATCCCGGCAATACTGCTCATGTTCTGTTGCATGCAAGCTCCACTGACGAAATTCTTTCCTTTGCTCTCCTAAATTATGTCCTATTTGTCCTTTCAAAAGATCAACATGTGTAATTCTTTGGTATTTTTTGTAAAAGAAATTATTTTCATCACAACAGATACGAATCTCTTATTTTTCATCATAACAGAGACCTAATCTCCTCCGTACCTTTTCTGAATTTCATCCTTGGTTAACTTCTTGAACTCAGCATTTCTTATATTTCCATCACTAGAGATGCTGAGTGCCAGCCACACTAGACATGCTGGCATGCTCTGTTTGTGCACATTGACCATTGTTGCCAAGTGCTTAGATCTGTCTTGTGTCTTTTCTCCCAAACATTTGCTCTTGGGCCATGACCCAGTTGCTATTATGTGCCTATCAACTAGAAGCTTACCCAATCCACCAGGTTGACTTCTCATGTCCTGATGACATCACTACTAAGTTTCCAGACTGCTTGATTAAGAGACCAAACTCCCTTCAGAACTGCCTCCTCCATTCTCTCAGCATACTTCCATTCTTGTCCCTTTTTTTTCTCTCATACACCAAACCTTACTGATGTGGCCATCTTTTGGCTTCTTTTGTCTCCTTCTATGTACCTGGATTATGGATTAGCTCATCAATATCAGGAGTTGCTAATAATATAAAAGATTTTGAAAGATTTATTCCACATGCTTTTACACTTATACTACATTTTAGTCATTGCATTCTTGGAGGACAATTGGGTATTCATCTCTTAGTTTGGCTTTCCCACAACTTATCAGCTACCCCCTTTACACAATTTTCCTATGCACATTTTTAGTGTTCAAGACTCCAGTCCTTATAATATTTCTATTTTTGTTTGGAATCGGTGACAATCTTGGGTCTCCTTGACTTTGTTCTCGTGTTGTTTGGTCTGGATAAAAGGGATTTGGTCCCTTAACCATCTTAGGTGGTTTATATGCGAATCTGTTTTTTCAATTACTAGCTCCTTGAATATACATAGTATCACATTGATAAACCTGTTTGTAAGTCCATTGCCCCCTCCAAGGTTTAAGTCCTTTATTTGGACTATGGTGCACATGAAATACCAATGACATGGAACAAGTTTGAAGGCTAAACAAGGCTCTCTTAATATGTGTTTGATGCTAGCTTAGAATCCTTTTATACCTATTTCTTTGTTGAATATTTTATTTTTGTCATTTTAGGAGAATGGCAGGTGGTCCTGAAGTCCTTGAACCTTTTTCTCATTTACTAGCTTTACTGACTTTTGTAGAAACACAGTTTTCTAACACTTCGGTGTATTTGATTAGAGAGTAATTCTCTCATCTTTAAGTAGATCTACTTGGTGTAAAGTACATGGTCTTTTTAAAAGGAATCTCTTACTCCTCTCCTGATGTTTTCTCTTTTTTTTGTGTAGGATCTATTCCTAATCTTTTTATTTCGGTGGATTTCTTCTTTTGTTACTTTTCCTGTACTTATTACTTGTTATTTTTGTTACAGTCCTGGCATCATGTTATTAATTTTCAATAGAACCAGTGGTCATATTCCCCTCAAGATTATATCCATTGAGGATGGCACAGTTCTCAAAGTATTCAACCATCTGCTTCATCGGAATAAGAAGGTGGACTTCATAGAGCAATTTAATGAAAAGCTTCTAGTCAAGCAAGAAAATGAGAACCTTCAGATTCTTGATGTGAGCTTCATTTTTCCCTTTTCTTTTAATATTTGTGTCTGAAAAGGGATCCACTTACTCCTTGAATAAATCTTCTCTAACTGTAATAGCTTTCTATGTACTTTTGAATTTCAATAATCTAACGTTTAATGTTCAGAGTTCTCATTTAGTAGATTAAATCTATAAAATTTATTTCATGTAAAACTCATTTAAATTAAGCAGATCCCTTTCTTCATGTCTGTGTTTTCCTATATAATTATTTTCACGTCTGGTTGTGTGATTTTCGTAGGTTCGAAATGCCGAGCTGATGGAGGTAAGCAGAACAGAGTTCATGACTCCATCAGCATTTATCTTTCTGTATGAGAATCAGTTGTTCCTTACTTTCAGAAACCGAACAGTTTCTGTTTGGAATTTCCGAGGGGAGCTTGTCACTTCATTTGAGGATCACCAATTGTGGCATCCAGATTGCAATACCAACAACATATACATAACAAGTGATCAGGATCTCATTATCTCTTACTGCAAGGCAGATTCTGATGATCAATGGATGGAAGGCAATGGTAATCATGTTTGAGTTTAGTTTTCCTTTGATTTCTAAATGGAGTAATCATAAGCAGCTTTTAATTTGTTTAAGTGGTCTTATATCTTTATAATTTGCTCTTTGGCACAGCTGGCTCAATTCATGTCAGCAACATCTTGACTGGGAAATGTGTCGCCAAAATTAATACAACAATTAGTTGTGCCAGGGCGGATGAGTGCAGCCGCAACGGTTGTAGCTGCAGGGAAAGTCTTTATCCCTGCCTAATGAGGAATTCAGTTACAGAGGCTTTGGAGGACATCACTGCCCTCTTTTACGATGAAGATCGAAATGAGATCTATACTGGTAACAGACATGGTCTTCTTCATGTATGGTCTAACTAATGACTTTTCATGCTTCTTCTGGCTTCATGGGCCAAAGAACCCCATGCTTGGGTTTTCCCTTTTGATGATGGAATGGAACTATTTCAGCTTTGGATTTCAGAAATACAAGCTGCCTCACAGCATTGTAACAATAGTTTGTGAAACTATGATCTAGGACTCTGCATTGTGGATTTCATAGTTTATGCAGAGGTAACCAAAAGTGTTCAGGAAAACTTGATATGTATGCTTTTCTTAGGCTCTCTTATATTTTCTGTATAGTACAATCACTGCTGAAAATTGAGGCAGATGAGACATACTACTTGTATTAAGTTTGTCCTGGAATTCATAGGAGAACGATGTGGGATGGAAAAGGGGCATATTTTATGGAGTTTTTTTTACCTCATCCATGTCATTGGTGTAAATCTCTCTATAAATCTGTTTTTCATTTTTGTTTTTTTTTGTTTTCTTAGAACGAGTAGAAACATAGGCCCTATGAGTCCTAGGTATGATCTTCTATTCCCTAGTTTATATTTTTTTATACTTTTCTTTGATCTGAGATCCTGCAATTAATGGAAAATTGAATGCTTTGGGACAATGGCTATGGTGCACCATCTTATTAGGTGGTTTATGGTGCACCACTAGATTGACTTGATCTCTACACCATAACATAACTTTCTTCCTCTCTAGTACCATTTGTCACTGCCGACCACTGTTTGTTGTCAGAAACGTTTTCCTGCAATATTGTATCTTCCACACCATGTTCTTCCTCCATTTGTAACCCCTCATTGTACCATTTTCCTCCACCAAAGAAAAATTCAAGAACCCTCATTGTCTCTTTCCTCTCATCCCAAAATAGCAATCAACCTCAACAAATCTCTTGAGCCTTGAGCAAGTTCACCCCTCTTTCTCCCTGCTTGTTGTTACTTGATAAGATGGTATGGGTTTGTTTCCCCTCATCCTGCTTCTATTTGTATAACTATTGAATCAAATAGGATTTATTATAGCTTAGGTTAATGTCACATGAATCAAGTTTGTTTTCTCTTATCTACCAATGTAGCATAAATCAAAATATATAATTTGAAAATTGAGATTTTTACTTTGGTAGTATGTTTTTTTTACTTAAGTATGTTTTAAGTTTATGCAATTTAATTCCTTTTGACTTTAATCCTTATAGTTTCTTTTGTTGATTTTAGATTTCTTCTCATCATTAACCATTATTAGCTTTTGCATTAAATAGAAAATATGAAGAAAATTAAAGTAAAAATAAATAAATAAAGATAATTAGGTTATCTTAGATGCATAATTCAATTAAGTGGTGTATTTCTATCTTAAATAAATCAGTAGCATAATTATATATAATTTTTTAATATACTATTAACAGTGTTTTTTTTTAATCTTTTTAATAGTAGTTTACTTTTTAACATTGCGATTTAAAAAAACTATAATTTATTAGATGTTAGAATGTTCATAACAATAATAAGAATTAATTTTTTTATCTTCTCAGTCTATAAAATAATGTATTAATAAAAGTGATGATTATTTAATACTCAATGCAGTGGTATAGAGGGTTTAAGATCATTAACACGAGGTCTTAGTTAGAGGGTCATCATGCTTAAAATTTAATCATCTAAATTTTAAATTAATTCAAATATTTATTATTTGATGAGTGAATGAAAAGATAATTGTTTAACTTTAAAGTTTTAATTGAAGCTTCTGGATGAAGACTATATATACTATGTCAACATTAGCTGGAATCAATCTTTTTCCTTATTCTAAGACACAAGTGTTAGGTTAGTGTATAAAGTAAGAATCTTGTGGAAGTTTTATGAACATTAAAGACCATAAATTATGTGGTTCAACATATTCCTAATGTGAATGCTCTAAATAAAATTAATGGTATTGGATTCCCTTCATTATCTTGTGTGTATAAAAATTCCCTAAAACTCAAATTACAGCCTTTAAAATCTTATACAGAAGTAGCTTTAAAGCTTGATTAAAACGAATGGCTCATTCCTCTGTTAATCAACCCTTGATACAACTTTCGCCTGTAATTTTCACGTAATTCAGTCATGAAAATTATAATGGTCAATCTTCTATAATGATCCTTACTTCCTAATGGTTTTTTTTTGTGAAGCGGGGTATATTTGTGAATGTTTTTCAAAGTGTGCAGATGGCTCCTATTACTTGATCAAATAAAAAGTTTAATACTACTGTTTACGATTTACGGTAGCTATACTTTATCATACTGTTAATTAAAAGCATTATACAGAGATGAACAAGCAAAATTCCTGATTCAAATATAATTCAGCACAATAAAGTGTCAAAATGGCATTAATTAGTGTACTGTCATCTGCAGACTGAAATGGGAAACTCTTAAAGAACAAAACCACCTCACATATGATGTATGTGGAGGGATGAAACCTTCAATTATTTGAGCTGTATAATCTACAGCATTCCCTGTATTTTTGCAAAATATTATAACTCTTGTATTGGTTCCTATTTATCAACTACTTCTATGAGAGTCTGCTCATAGTCGCTGGGAGCCTCAAATCCATGAAGATTGATCACAGTTGCAGCAACGTTGGCCAACCCACCTGATGGAACATCATTGCGGAATCTGACACCCGAGCTCAATCCAGGACCTCCAATAGCAATTGGCACCTTAACCAAAATTAGAACCAAAAGTGAGATTTAGAACCAAAATTATGACAATGTCATAACAAAAGTCAGATTCAGTTCCTTTTGTATTTTTGGCCTCATTTTCTAATCAGAATTAGAGTTTCATTTCGGTTTATAATTGTATTTGTGGAGATCCTACAAGTTATCCAAAGCTCTTTGAAAGTTGACAGTAGAGAATATTGTAATTCATGTGAACTTGTAATCAGTGACTGACAAAATTTGTAAAACTTACGGGCTCAAGAGTATGGGAAGTAAGAATCTGGACTTTTCCATCCTTTAGAACTGGTTTTCCAGATTTATCCCTCTTCACCATATCCTCTGCATTTCCATGGTCAGCTGTGACAACATAGATTCCACCCACTTGCTCTATTGCATCAAGAATTATCTGTACATTTACACATGTAAATATACATTAATCAATACAATAAAACTTTGTTTTAGTGAAATAAGGAATTCCCAAAATGTCAGCTATAGTTTAAAAAGATTACAACAAAGTTCTAGTTACACAAATGCTCCAACAAATGTGAAAATTAAGCTTCGTACCTTCACAGCCTCATCAGCAGCCTTGCAAGCCACAACTGTTGCCTCAATGTCACCTGTATGACCCACCATGTCACCATTTGGTAGGTTGACACGTACCTACACGACAGATAAAATAAAAGAGTAAATAACAGACCATGATTCCCAAAAATCACCTGATAAACCATTTAATTACCTGATCAAAATTCCTGCTAAGAATAGCATCCCTAGCCTTTTCAGCAATTTGCAATGCTTTCATGTTTGGTTTTTCATTGAATGTAATCCCAGAGTCGCTAGGAATTTCCACATATTTCTCCAATTCTGCATTAAAATATCCAGACCGGTTTCCATTCCAGAAAAATGTGACGTGACCAAATTTAACAGTCTCACTGTTTACAAAAAAAATTCACACATAAGGTAAGTACTAGACATAGTATTGGCAATCATGTAACAGGTAAGTACTAGACAATGAAGAGCACACAAGGTAAACATAATGTCACAATGGAAATAAAGGACTCTCAAATGAGGAACATTTGTTCCCTAGGTTGGGTAAACAACATGAACATAGTGACTTCTCGTGTGTTACAGTTACACAGTTTCATCAGTCACCATCAAGAACAAAATAAGCAGGTAGAAATATTATGGATTTCCATAAATTGCAATACTATGAAAAACCCTATTAATGATTTGAACGGAGACAATTTACCTGCAAGCAAAAGTACGAATACCATTCTTCACTAAATATTCACCAGAAGTCCTGTCAATCTCTGGTGGAGAAACAAGGTAATGACTTGGAAGTTTCAATTCACCGTCATATTCAAGCATTCCAGCATACCGGATTTTTGGAACACGAACTCTATCAAATTTGTCAAAATTTTCATATTCAAGAGACTTGGCAATCATGACCATACGATCAGCTCGGAAATTGAATGTAACTACAGCATCACCATCGACAATCGGACCAACAGGTTTCCCGCTCTCATCAACAATAACAAAAGGAGGCAGATACTGGTCATTGGCCTTTGGTTCTGCCCTCAGCTTCTTGACAGCTTCAAGAGCATTTGTAAACTTATAAGGGGCTTCACCAAGAACTTGAGCATCCCACCCTCGTTTCACAACATTCCAGTCATTCTGCAGTTTGTTTTGAAAACAGTGAATCATAAGTACTAGAAATACACAAATAAGAAAAGAAAAAGTCAACCATATTTATTTGCTGTATAGAACGATATGAAAATGAACTGCAAGTTAACCATAAAAAGGCAGTTTTATTACTATGAATTTGCAACTAAAAGAAATTAAATAATAAAAGATTTAAAAGCAAATTGTTTTGTTTTTCTTTGTCAAATTTCAGAGGTAATATGGCACTGCAACAGTGAATCTCAATAGACAGAATAAAATTGGTCGGAGTACGACACATGGCTGCACAAAATCAGTGACAGACTTGTTAAAAAGTTCAATGATGTAGGTTATGTAGCAGTATAAGATGAGACAATACAAAGCTAAATTTGAAGTGACCCAATAGAATGGTCAGAGTACATCTAATGAATACTATAATTGACCAAAACATTTTCAAATTTAGAGAGAAGTTAAATGAAGAAACAATTAACATATGTAATCAGGCACCACAAATTGAAGGCCATTTCCAAGTAACTATATACCTCATAGCGATCCATTGAGACATTCATACGACCTCCACCTGATGCTATCTTAGCATCAATGCCCTTCTCCTGCAATTTTGCAAGATCATTTTCAAGGGTTTCAACAAACTCCACACTTGAGCCATCCAAAACATCACGACCATCTGTAAGAATATGGACACGGACTCTTTTAACACCTCGCTCACCAACTCCTTTAAGCAACAACTGTACAAAAATAGCTAGTTAGAAAGAATGAGTTGTATACACATGAAGGAAAAACAGCTTCAACCCCAAATAATCACCTGCAACTGATCAAGTCTGGAGTGAACTCCACCATCACTCAATAACCCAATGAGATGCAATGTGCCATTTGCAAAACTTTCCTTTATGTAATTAAAACCTTCTCCTTCAAAAATTTTTCCAGTGGCCAGAGCAATGTCGACAAGCTTGGCACTAAAAGGAACAATCACAGATCAAAATGTATCAATCATCACACAGCTAGGGATAATGTTGAAGCAAGAAAAAGAGACTCAATGGTATAGCTCAAAGGGAAGGCCATAACTAAACATTTCAAGGTGGTAAGCAACAATTATAAATCCCAATTCCACTGAAGAAATCAACTGAAATACTAACTAAACACTGTGAACCCAAACTTAATACAAATTCCTTGGGAAAAGTGACACAACAATACAAAACCACAACCATGTTCCGTATTGCATCCTAAAAGAAGAGTACACAAGTGTCTGAAGCACATTTAACCCTATTGATCACATACATCTATGATAATCTAAGAAACAATGCAAAACAATGCAGAACAAAGCAATTTGTTGTTCAATCCAAGACATAAAAATTGGCAGGCACAGCAAAACAAATAGAAATGTTCACAAGCGGAACAAAGCAAAAAAATTAGTTTTTCAAACATCAATTAGTTTAAAAAATGGTATGCGACAGCGATTTCAACTGTGGCTGCATTGGCAGATCTGTCCGCAATTTCTAGCAATATAGAAAAAAAAAAAAAAACACTACAGCACGCAACCTCAGTTCAAAACCTTGGTAGTAACAAGTACATAGGGGCTAATAGATGAAAAAGAGAGGCTAATTTTAGTTTACCCCTGAGCAAATATGCGACCAGCTCCAAGGGCATTGTGACCAACTTCACTATTGCCCATGTCATCTTCTGTTGGAAGGCCTACAGCGGTACCGTGAGCCCTAACCAATCTCCACAGTTCAGGGGCACCCTGTAATACAATAACAGTCCTGATTAATGTCATCTAACCCAAAGAGAAAGATCTTTTTTCGCCTCTCACTGATATCTTCCTTAGGAGGCAACCCTCAAAACTATCATATCCAACGGATATTCGAACCTTGGTTCGTCACTTCGTAAAGGACTGGTCACTATTGCTACACCCAACCCCCCATCGGTTAAATAACAACAGATCTTTGAAATCTACAAACAAAGATTGGATCCAAAAATGGTAAAAATTGAACCTTTTTAAGAGAATCCATGCATGGTGTCTCAGCGGTAGCGATGCAGTTATACTCGTTGGGCTTGGCCTCTCCCCAACCATCCAACACCACCACAGCCACTGTCTTCCCCTTTGGGAGCTTTGGATGATCCGCCAATTTCCATGAGACACCTGAGCTACCCATCTGCACTTTCTCCCTTTTTTTCTCCTATCAGATTCAGATTCAATGGTAAAACCAAATACAAATCATTCACATAAACAAATAATCACTCATCACCCATCTGGGTCATGGTCATTTCTTCTTTTTCCTATCAGATTCAATGGCAAATCTAGATGAACAAAATTCAGACACACCGATAATCATTCATACTATGAAATAAACGCCACAGTGCTACGATGTTACAGAAGACAAACTGTACATACCTGTTTGTTTCTCGGTGTCCGCCGCAACTAACAACACAAAAGTCACAAAAGGTAACCTAACAAGACCGAACTGTTTTGTGTGGTTTGGTTTATTTATAAATACAAGTTTCTTGGTAAAGTCCAGTAGAGTCGCTATTATTTTTTTCTTTATTGGAAAAAAGGTAGCACGTGAATCCTGAGAGAAGTTTACGAATAACCACGAGAACATGAGAAGAAAAAGGAAATACTAAAAGATTTTACTTTAAATATATTAATGAAAAAAAGTTTATACAGTATTATTAATTTTCAATGTTAAATTATTGTTTTTACAATAATTCGTTTAAAAGTATTAGTTGGATTTATTTGTAACATATTGATATAAGCCTACATATATAGAAAAAAAAATTATGAATAGCCACACAAAAATAACCATATATGAGTTAAATTTCATTTGTTTTATACGAATATATAAAAAGTGTTATATTAACTTATTTGTTTGTATTTTTAAACGATTATTAGGATTTAACTTTGGATTGAAAAGCCTTACAAATGTACAAATTATTTGGGTTTAATTCATTCTTAATATAAAACACTTTGATGAACTACTAAAAAACCAATTAAATGTAAGAGAAAAACTAACTAATTGTTATATTAACTAATTCTTATATTAATTAATCGGAAAATGATTGATGATATTATTCTAAAAATAAATTCTTTAATTATTATTATTTAGTTATTATTTTGAAGATAAAAGATATAATTGTTATTATTTAGTTTGTGATATTATTCTGATGAAAAATTCTATAAATAAAGGATGATCTTAAAAAATAAAAAAGATATTTATGCAATACTCATATTTTATGTTTTTACTAATTTTATCGTCAGAGTATTATTAACAGGTGAAGTTTTCCTCATTTCACTATGATCTTTAAGCATTTAAAAGTTGCAATTACTAATAATCATCTCAAAAACTACATCATTACCAACTTTAGAATTTAAATAATTATGACTAAAATTTTGATAATTAATTAGATATAAATTTAGAAACTATTCATCATATATTAATTTAGATATCAATAATATTTTAGTCTCTACAATAATATTTAATTTAACAATTAATTATTTTTTATCTTTAAAATTAATTTTTATTTAATAATTTTGTAATCATTAATTAAACTAAATAATCTTAAATTCGTTTAAAAGAATAAAATTATCTACCTTTTATTCTTTTTCAATTCTTATAAAAAAATATTCTGATCATATTCTCTTAGCCAATGTAAATAGATATCTTGATATAATGTTCCGAAAACAGTTAAATTTATATATAATGAATAATATATTGTTTTATTTTCTTTAATTTTTATTTTAAATTACTCTATATGTAAATAAATATATAAATGTCTAAATTACTTTATATTAAAAGAAGTTTATTAAATTTTTAAATTATATTTTTGTTAAGTTTAAAATGGAATATTCGTTAAGATGTTTGGTATATTCCTGAAGCATGAAAACAGCGACGGTATTTTCAAATGCAGATCAGCGTGCTCCATTACTTTATGCTGCCGTGGGTTTGCAAACAGCGTCATTCTCCATGCTTTTTTTTCTTTTTGACAAATAGGTATTAACATTAATTTTAGAAAACTATTTTTACCAAATCATATAAAAATAATAAATAAAATTAACTAATTATGTACAATAATGAATATTTAATGTTTAAATGATGAGATTTGTTTTAAAACATTTTCGGCCAAAACATAATAGGGCCACCTTGTATATAAAAATATAAGTACAAAGTAAATATAAATGAATTATAAATGCAGTAATAAATATTTCATATTTATATAATGATAATATTTTCAAAACAGTTTTAACCGATTTGATGGTTTTAGACTTGTGCAGATAATTTGAAAGGAAAAGTAATGAGTAAAAAGGTCAATTTTCTTGCTCAATTATGGGAAAACATGCCTATTTTAAACTAAAATTTATTATGTCAGATACCACTCTTTCTCACTCCTTTTATAGAAAACTTATGTTTCTATTACATCTTGGATTTTAAACATATTCTAAACTTATTGTAGTTCGATTCAGTCTATTTTATAAGATTTTAAAAAATGAAAATATATTTTTAAAATTTAAATCATATTATGAAAATAATTTTAATTTTAATATAATTATTTAATATATATATATATAATACATGTTTATATTTTAATAAAATATTTTTTAGAAATTATAAGTTTTATCATATAAAACGAGTTAACCCATAAATTTACGGATCAACTCAATCTAAGTTCATTTAAGTTACATACTAAACGGATTAGGTGAATAATGATTTAAAATAATTTAGATAATAATTTTTTTATTTACTTGATAAGTTCGTGTGTGAGCTTTTAGGTTAACATGTTATCAAACTTATTTTAACAAATTTATACATATTAAGTTTTTTCTCTCATCAAAATATATTAAGAAATTAATTTTAAATTTAACTCAACTTCATCAAACGTGTTTGTATCTTATAATTTTATAGGTATGTCCCGGTTTGTATCTTATAATTTTATAGGTATGTCATAGTTAAGTGCAAAATAATATAATAACATTAATAAAATATGTATACTATTGATATTCAACACAAAATTATCGAGGATACAATTTACTTACAGACATCTCATTGTTTGAGGTTGATTGTCTTAAATTTGATTCATATGCAACAATTGGATTTGTTTCCCGATTCAAAGAAAATGTTGGTTCTACAGGAGAAGGCAATTCAACTAAGTGACCATTGAGATATGAGACAATAGTCAACATTGTAGGTCTAACATCTGGATTTTCTTGAACGCATAATAAACCAATCTTAACACATCTGATGACTTCAATATTAGAATGATTTTCTTTCAACCTTGGATCTAATGTACTCAATGGCGTTTCATCCCTCCAATGCTCCCAAACCTGTAACAATTGGTAAGCTTAGACAAATCATTTCCATTTTTAGGTTTTAAAACTGATTTCATTTATACATTAAGCATAAATGATAATAGATAGAATAAAAATATGGCAAAATGATATTGTACTCACAAAATTTAAAAGACAATTAACAATACGATGTGGTTCATATGAACCTATGTTCTTTCTTCCACTAATAATCTCGAGAACCATAACTCCAAAACTGTAAACATCTAATTTCTCAGAAAATTGTCCAAACACAGCATACTCTGGAGACATATAACCACTGCAAAATTAGGAAAAATGATAAATAATCGTGAGCATGTTGTACAAGGGACGATAAATGTAGGAATGGATATTGAAAACTTACTATGTTCCAGTAATTCTCTTTGTACTTCCTTCTTGTTGATCTTTTTCAACAATTCTAGCAAGACCAAAATCTGAAATTTTTGGATTCATATTTTCATCTAATAGTATATTACTAGGTTTGAGATCACGATGTATAACTTTAAGTCGAGAATGATCATGTAAATATAGAATTCCTTTAGCAATCCCTTCTATTATCTTGTAACGCTCAGGCCAGGTCAAAAACTTTTCTTGTTTAGTATCTACAAAATATTCATTACATGAGAAAATTAAGTGATATATGTTTCACATTCAATCCTTAAAGCATGTTAAACTTATAAAGAAACTAAAGAGAAATGAAAAGAATCAAACCAAATAAGAAGTAGTCCAAGCTCTTGTGTGTCACGTATTCATAGATAAGTATTTTCTCTTCCTCATTAACACAAAATCCCATGAAAGTCACTAAATTTCTATGTTGGAGTTTGGATATCAACAAAACCTCATTTTTGAACTCCTCTAAACCTTGTTTGGAATTTCTTGAAAGTCTTTTTACAGCTATAGAGGTTCCATCAATAAGAATGCCCTGAAAAAATGGATAATTATTTATGTTAAAAGTCAGAGCATATAATAAAAATAAAGTACAATTTTTCTTACCTTGTAAACTTCTCCAAATCCACCTTTCTCTATCTTATTGTCATCTGCAAAGTTGTTCGTTGCTGCTTCAATTAGTGCCAGATTGAACTGCAGTGACTCGATTGTGGAACTTCCAAGTCCAACTGGAAAAAAACTTCAATCATTAAACCAAGTTTGTGAACTTCCTTAAGTTTTCTAAATGAAAAGTAAATATTAGAGTTCCCTTTTACTCACAATTTTCTCTGAGAATAACTTTATTACTCTTTTTTGTTTTTCTTCGCATCAAACTATAACAAATGCCAAAAAGTAGTCCCAATAAAATGATAATGGAAATAAGGATCAAGATAATAGTTCGTGTTTGATCTTTTCCTGTGTCAAAAGAGAAGTCACTTGTTAAAAATATATAAACTACAAATATTGTTGATGGAAATACTACAAATATTGTTGATGAAAATAAATTCTTCATGCCAACAACTATTAGTTGGTCCAATTAAGTTCGTCATATTTTTAATATTGTAAATTGAAAAATATGATTTAAATATGGGTAATCATGAATTGGATTTTGGATAATCCAATCTAAATATTTGAATCAAATTTATAATTCAAAATGTGTACTTTTTATAAAATTAATTTGAATATTCAAATCCAAATATTTGGTTTGGATTTTAAATTCAAATCCATATTTTTCTATAAAAAAAAGGTGAATTGTATTTTAAATCCAATTCATATTTTTTTAAAAAAATTAACATAAAATTAATATAATAATATGTAAAAAAGTTAAATATTATATACATATTAAAAATATAATAAAATTATAATTTATTAATAGAAAAAAATAAAAATAACATAATAATTTTAGCATTAAAATACACCTACTTATAATACTTTAATTAAACTTTAAAATATTATATCCATTTATTATATTTATTATATATTTTAAAACTTATAAATATTGAAGCCAATAAAATTCTAAAGAAAAAACTTATCTCACCTTTGAATGGCTAGCTAGATTCTATAAAAAATATCATGTCATTAACAAAACCTATAGACTAATATTATGATTATGATAATGATGACTATAAAATATTATGACTAAGAAAAAAAGTTATCATTAAAAATGTTATCATATATGATAATGATAACAAAGTACCCAATAAAACATATGTGAACTTTATTGTTGTAAAGTAGTTGTACACGAAGGTCAAACTAATATTTAGAATTATTTTTTATAGTCCATTTTTTAAACAAATCACTCATCCTTTTTTTATTTCAAAAAATACCTTAAAAAACCCTTTAGTACACCATCCATCGTTCACAAAACAACACCTCATTCCTCCATTACAAGTCACATCCTCACCTCACTCAATGAAACAAGCCCTACTACCACCATAAAATCTAAATTCATTGATTTCCATTAACAACAGTTTTAATTTACGAAAAATCAAACATCCCCTAAATTTAAATATATACAAACAAGTTATTGGTCATCTAGAACTAGACTAAGTTTCACATTCAAGACTTTGCAAATCTAAATATTAGAGTCTAAAGAAAATAATAACATTCGTATCAAAATGGAAAAAAAATGATTGGAACTTTTTTACCAATTATCATCGAACAATTATCTGCACATTCAATATTTTTTTGACATTTATATGGAAACAAAACAAAATAATAGTTATTGATTCGCTCGGCCTATTGTGCCATTTATGCTAGGAATCTTCAATATTTTTGTGACATTTATATGGAAACAAAATAAAATAATAGTTATTGAAAAAAGCAAAATTAAGTTCAGAAAACTTCATGGTTAGCTTTGATTCGGAGTATATGAAATCATATAAACATAATGGCTTTTAGTGGAAGCACTACAAGAAAATCATCAAATAGAAACTAATTTTTAGACACCAAAATAATTAGTTGTAATAGTAATTAAATTAGAGACCATTTTAAAAACTAAAATAAAAATTGGTTTCTAAATTAGTTTTTATTATTGTTAAATAGTTCCTAAATTGATATCTAATTAGCAACCAAGGTTTTAACTACCAATTATTTAGTTTCTAAATTTGGTCTCTAAAACCTTGGTTGCTAATTAGATACCAAGAAACTATTTAACAATAATAGAAACTAATTTAGAAACCAATTTTTGTTTTAGTTTCTAAAATGATATCTAATTTAGTTACTATTGCAACTAATTATTTTGGTATCTAAAAAATAATTTCTATTTCATGATTTTCTTGTAGTGAAAGGTTGATGAGGAAGAACTGGTATATATGACACAACTAAAAGCTTAATTGTGGATGAAATATAAATTGTTGGTTTTCTCTTTCTCAAATTAGCTATTGTGTCCAAATTGGCTTAAAACAATTAAATAACTTAAATCTATATCAATATTTGTACCAGGATCTTATATATAATCTTCTATGGTATCTTTTTATTATGATACACGCGTTTTGAATTTGTCCTCCATCCTTTTTTTTTTTGAAAAACTTAATTTTTGGCTTTTGGAATATTTTCATGATTTTCACTTGAGCTAGCTGATTGATGTGGAAGGTACATTTGCTGCAGGTGTGGACAACAACACTTTGCAGCAGTAAAGCAGGGTGATTAGGTGCACCACATGCATGGGAAATACACTTTTAGAAGAGTTTGTGGTGATTCATGAAGCACAAAATTAACTGCAAAATGAAAAGGAATGCTCTTAAGAAGCAAAACTCACTAGTTGTCATTAAATGGTGGTTTTGATATGCAGGGTTGTATGATACTTGTAGCCCTAATTGTGGGATCATTTGTGTGTTGTGTGTGTTACTGTGGACTTATGCAATTCAATTGTATCTGTTTAAACATCTATATTGTGTGAATGTGTAATTAGAAACATGGATTTGGTGTATGGTTAGAGGGTTAAGGTTTATCTTTAGCAACTGAGTGGATCTTGTCTCATTTTAATGAGTGGTCACTAAAAATCAAAATACATTCATTTGACACCATTAAAAAAATAAAAGTATTCATTTATTCTTTAATTTAAAATCTTAATATATATTATTATGTTATAAAAGTTAATTGTTAAGTGAGTTTATTTGTTTAGGGTTGCGAAAGGTTCAGGGTGCAAATTAATGAGAGGTGATCAGTTTTGTTTCTTTCTTTTGCATGGAGCATGGAGAATGATGTGTAAAAAACTATGGCAAGAAGCTAAGTGAGTTGTTCCTGGAGGGGTTTGACTCTAGATCCTTGCCAAAAAAGTTATTTGTAAGGCAAGTCCATGAAACCCTTTTTAAACACTCAACCAGAATCAAAGTATAATTATGCTAGATGATGCAACAAAAGAAAATTAGTTGGACTGATAATTAGAAACATGAGCATAAATTATATGTAAAAGAAGGTGAAACCTTCTTTCTACTTGTTCTGACTTCACGTTTGTGAACAACATTAGACTCATATTTTCCTAAACATGAAATTTTTAATGTATCTGAAGAAGTCTTTGTTTCAAAATACTAATGAAAAGAAATTATACCTCTATCCTCTTTCTAGTGCCTATATTTCAAGGTCACGACTACAAGAAGAAGATGAAGAAGAAGAAAAACCTGGTGATGGAACGAGTGTTTTTGGTGGAATATTATCCGTGACGAGGCCATAGAAAGGGTACATCTCATACCAAATGTTACAACTCGGAAAAATAACTCTTGCTCCTTGTTTTCCATCACAGCACGTTGGAAGAATCTCTATTCCTTCAGCAAGACAAGTTCTGCAGTTTTGCGGTGACAAATCTTGTGTGCACTGAGCGAGAGCGTAAAGGGTCTGAGAACGAGACAAGTTTGCTTCCTTTGTTGAGAACCTTGCTTCCGAATCCGCTGCTGCTTCTGCAGTTTGGTTCATTGTATTGCGCAAGAAGTTCATGAAGCTAATTGTGGAGTTGGAGGAGACATTGTTATTGTTAAACAAAGCATATTCTGGAGATGTAGCCACGATGGAGAAGAAAGACACGTTGGAATACCGAAGCTTGCATTCAGCGTACCACATAAAACCCTCTATGGAGTGGTTACATTCTGGGTCTGTAGATAACTTCCGGGTTGCGTTCCCCACGCATTGTTTGCACAGGCGTAAGGGTATGTCACCCCTACACATGAACATACCATACACGCTACTGTTTCCGCCAAGGATCGTGGTGTTGTAGAATAATTTAGCAGAAGCGTTGGAAGTGAAGGAAGAGAAAAGGGTTATCAAGTTGTTTTGATAGGTGCTGGGCAAAGATATGTTTGCACTGCAGTTTTGGTGCTCAAAATAAACCCTGTCCTCATTCTGTGCTTTAGTGGTTGGGAAGTTGAAGAAGGTAATAACAAGGATACAACAAAAGATACGAAAGATGAGGTTGTTGGAAGGCATGGTTATGATCATGTTCAAGGATGGATGGTTTATGATCTTCAATGTTCAGAGTTTCTTCTGTGTTGTTGTAATAGAAAATATAGGAGAAGGTGAAAGTTCGAAAATTGTGAGGGATTCGCATGGGAATGCATTTGCAAGTCAATGAACAGGCAAGTCAAAGTCAACCACTCATCATGTCTCTGTCGTTTGTGATGATCTTAAGTTCTTATAATTTATTTGTACATTATCAGTTGAAAATGAAGGTCTGGCCTGAAGTTGGAAAATGTCAAAATTCAGTTGAAAATGAATGTCTGGCCGAAAGTTGGAAAATGTCAAAAAGATGAGACAAGAATTATAAAAATGTTAATTTTACAAGAGATGCGTTGGGAGCATGATGTCTGCTTGTTCCAACAATGGATGATATAAAATAATTATTTAATTAATATGTTTATAAGAAACTTTTCAATAAAAAAAGTTGTTAAATAACAAATGATTTCAACTAATTTAAAAATAAAAAATAATTAATCATTATAATACTATTTTATAAACTAAAAAATATTAATATTTAGAATAATATTTATTATTAATAAAAATTTATAAAGTAATTTTTTTAATTTATAAAATAATATTTAATTTACTCAATGACTATTTTTTTAAAATTAATTGATATTTAATAATCTTTTATGATACTCACAAATAAAAAATTTATATTTAGAACTTTGAGCTTGGAAACAGTACAACATGTGATCAATGGTCGTTCTAAATTTCATTTTGATGTATATATATCTTGCACACCATATAGATTGTATTACATGGTGATGCTCAAAATCCTTCTATCTCTCCAAAGTGAGGTTGTTATCACATTGATCAAGGATTTAAAACAAGGAAGTTTCAGAATCTAATCATCAATGTAAAATTTTAAGAAAAGAAGCATTAAATAATAGGAAAATAATGAGCATGCATTTTTCTGTGATATCGAAACTCTGTACTATAACGTGGAAGATGATAAAAACGCACAAATTTCATTTTTTCATGTGACACAATTCCTTCATTCCTTTTTCTAAGGTGACATGCTTCTATTTTCTTTCTCGCTGTACTTCATTTCTATCTTCTTTCTACATTCCCTTAAATGATAAAAGAAGATTTAACCAATACATATAGTTGTTTTCACATATTATGATTTTTATTATATTAATTATTATCATTATTATTAGTATTAATATTTATATTTGTAATATTATTATTTATTATTTTTTAATTAAATTTTAAATAAGTTATCTACAGTTTTTTTTAATTAAATTTTTAATAAATTATATACAAATATAATTCGTATGTAACATGTTTAGTTATTTTTTAATTAAATTTAAAATAAGTTACGTACGATAAATCTGTATTTAACAGTTTTTTTTTTAATTTATATTACGGATATAATATTTATATAACAATTTTTGTTATTTTTAATTAAATTTAAAATAAGTTACATATGGATATTTAATCCATATGTAATATTATTTTTAATTAATTTTTTAATACATTATGTATGCATTTATATATAATATTTTTTATTATTTTTTATTAAAATTGAAATTATATATTAATTATATCTGTAAATCTTTTTTGAGCTCATTACTATTGGATTGAGATTAATCAATCGTGATTAAGGGTGTATTATTTAATTTTCTATATATTTTTTGATTTTAATACATTTTGAACATGTCAGTTAGCTAGAACTAAATTTCGACACTTCTAAAACTCTTCCAATTCCGATCAGTACAATTAAATTTAAATTAATTGTCATATTAATATCAAGCAATAAAAAATAAATTTTAACTCTATTTTAAATAAAATAGCATAACAAAATGGCTTATAAAAAATAAATTTTAAATAAAATACACTGGTTTTTAATCCGAGAAGTAAGCCAATAGTACGTAACTGACACATTATCTGTATTATTATACTTGCAGATAGTTTCATCATGCATAAGAGTAAGTTATACATATAGTAGAATAAATAATAAGAAGACTTACGTGGGTTGTAACAGGTGTAAAAAACAACATTTAAGTTAAACTAATTTAAGATAATTAAAAAAGAGAGGAGCAGAAACACATGGTTCAGTATTTTTTGATAGAAAAGTGGTAGCTAGGTCAAAGTGTATGTGACATAATAATATGACCCAAAGTTTTTTTTTTTCAAGTTTGCATTGTAACATTGGTAATATTAGCATAGAGAATTATATTCTGACAATGGATTACTTACAATTAATGAAAATTATTTTTTTAATAATTTAATAGCACAAATTTATTACTTCGTGGCATTTGGAGTGATGAGAACTTAAAATGGTGTTTTTATAAAAGTTGGAGTATCCATATCCCATTTAATTATATTTTTTATTGATAAAAAAAATAAAATAGCACACATGTGTAAGTAAGTACTACAATAAAAAAATTATATTAAAAATTATAATTGTAAAATAGATGTCAAAATATATCAGTAATGCTTGATTTCCATTTGATTTATAATAATCTATGAATAAAAGTCATTTAAAGATAACAACATTTTGTAATACAATGAATCAGTGACGCATTTTGGATCTAGTTCAAGTCATTTACTTACAGAATTTAAATCCAGTAGTTTTAATGGATGATTCAGCAATTTGCTGGAAAAATTGAAGTCTAGTCAAATATATTTTCACCATTCAATGAAAAAAATAGGGTTTATAGTCGTGAAGATGCAACAAATAAAATAACCTAATGTGTGTGCTGGACCAGAAACATGTAGTGTATAATTTTCGTTTTCAATGTAATTGCAAATAAAAATTATTTAAAATTACATAATATATCTTCAATGAAACTTATGATTGAAACAACAACGTGACATTACTTTCTAACCCCTGTTTGCTTTTATGGATGTACTGTTTAAGAGGAAGGATGTGAGTGGATATACATGGTTTGGATCAAGGGATGTGCAAGGAAGTGAATGAGAGGATATACCTGTGAATAGTAAATATCCTCTCCCATCAAAATGAAGAGATGTAGAGGGAAAGCCATGTCAGCATCCCTTATTTCCAAATTTACCCTCATTTGAATGTATCACAATGCTTCATTTGAATGTATTAGTATTTTAGAAAATTTATTGTACAATGTTTAAAATATATATATATATATAATATTTAAAATGAAGAAATAAATCATAATAAATTTTAAGGAAGTTTTAAGTTTGTTTATTATTTTATAAAATATTATAAATCAGTGTAAAAAAAAATATAGTTAAATAAAATCTTCCATTTATATATTACTTATTAGAGTAGATCAGGTGATACCTATTTTTCAAGTTCTAATTAGATATTTTATTAAATGTGGTTGGATTTAGTTTTTTTTTAAAAAGAAAGGAATATACTATATCTAATTAAAATTGAAAATATTACCGGATCATGGTAATCTCCAAAAGGTTATACTAAACATTTTTCATTTTATTTTATACTAAATATTTAATTTATTTAATATAAAAAAATCCCTAAAAACAATCCATCACTTAAAATAATTTTATTCTAACTTAAATTATTCATTAGAAATTAAAAATATAATTAATATATTAAAATATGTATTTATGTATTATGTTATGTTTTATTTGGTTTAATGAGCACAGTACTTTTTTTATCCTTATTTTTTATTATAATTTTTTATGGAATCATTTTCTATGGTTAATTAAGTTATATTTTTGTTACTGTTATATTTTTTAGATTGTTTTATTGTGAGATTTTTTAATATTAAAAAATAATAATTTTTTTATTTATATAAGATGTGATTTATTTTTTAATTTTATAGTATGTGTTTAATATTTAAAGAAATTATTTGAAATTATGTTTTTATTTTTATTTTTGTTATGTTTATACTAAAATATTTCTATATATAGTTATTATGTTTATGAGTTATAATTTATTTTATTATAATTTTTTATGAAATTTTTTTCTATTTTTAGTTATGTTATATTTTTGTTGTTCTAGTATTTTTTATTTTTCATTTCTAGAGGGTTTTTAATATTAAAAAATAATATCTTTTTATTTATATAATGTTTGATTTATTTTTCAATTTTATTACTTGAAGTT